>ERZ773148.2662-NODE-2662-length-13218-cov-3.807263_pt1 | contig 13218 bp, 12 predicted proteins | sample MGYA00580846_ERZ773148 | MGnify/ENA primary metagenome ERZ773148 (study PRJEB29015, sample SAMEA2737879) | human gut metagenome | biome: human gut; feature: human-associated habitat; material: faeces | place: China | collected 2012 ... | reverse complement strand
CTCATTTCGCAGAAGCTATTTAACCAGAATCGTCCAACTTTTGGGGTGCATATCATAAAGTAGTTCTTTTCTTTATACTTGCTTTCAATTCCGGCGGGGATAGTTCGTAATTCTCTTTTGTTGCTTGCATTTATGCAGGGATAGGTCTCGGCATCACTATTTATTTCACCGATGAGGCCTTCAAATTTGAACATGGATTTGCAATAGACAAATACATACTCCTTGATATTTGTAATTGCATTGGATAGAAATGAACCTTTCTTTTTCTTTTCCCATGTAAGCTGAGAAACAAAGTTTTGTGCGCCAAACACTTCGTCACAACACTTTTTCAGATTCTCCTGCTCGTTATCATCAATACTGATAAAGATAACACCATCATCTGTCAGCAAATCCTTTGCCAGTCTGAGCCGAGGATAGATCATATTCAGCCAATCAGTATGAAAACGACCGTTGCTTTCGGTGTTCTGCACCATGCGATTTCCGTCCTCATCGAACTGTCCGCTGTTAGCAAGATATTCCTCCGTGCTCTGAGCAAAACCGTCCTCATACACGAAGTCATTGCCCGTATTGTAGGGCGGGTCTATGTAGATCATCTTGATCTTGCCGAGATAGGTCTCCTGCAAGAGCTTCAACACTTCCAGATTATCGCCCTCGATATAGAGATTTTCGGTGTTGTCGAAGTCTACACTCCCGCTGCTGCAGTAGGGTTTTCCGCTGCAATCAACGCGACTGCAGGGGTTTTCCGCTGCTGTCAGTCCCAGAAGGCGTGATCTCATTCTCACGAACTGGGCGCAGCGTTTTGGAAATGGGAGCGTTTGCAAGCAGGACAGACTTCTTCTTGTCCGGCCATGTGAACTGATACCGCTCCTCCCGTCCGTCCACCACCTTGACGGCGATCTCCTGCATCAGCACATCCTTGTCAATGGCACGAACCACCTCGCCGTTTTCGTCAATCGTCTCCGTCACAGCGTTCGGGAACAGCTCCGCCAGCTTTCTGTAGTTCTCATCGGCTTTGTTCGCCGTCTGCATTTTCAACTTATCCATTATGCTTGTCCTCCGTATCGTTTGGTGCAAATAAGTCTTTCAACTCTGCGGCTATTTCTTCGGGAGTCATCGAAGCTGTTGTCATAGCTTTGCGATCTGCAATAATTGGGCTATACTCGACGACCTGCTTTTTCGTCAGATTATGCCATATTGGGAGAATGGTTTTTCCATTTACGGTTTCGACTTGGAAAAGTCCGTTCAGTTCTGCCTTTGTCCAGTATTTATGTTCGGCAATGTAGTTGGGCGATAGAATAACAACGCCATACCTTGATTTCGCCAACCCCCTGTCGATTTTCTCACGCATTGAGTCACCCCATTTGAGTTTGTCTGTGTCGTACCATACTTTGAGTCCTTGAGCCCGTAATGCGTCTACAAACTCGTCAACAAACGACTCCTTATCTTCGAATGCGTGGGACACAAACACATCGTATTCTTCATCATCTGCTATTGGGGTAACCTCGGATACAACCACCTGCTGTGAAATCTGCTGCTGAAGTTCTTTTATTCGAGCTTCGTAGGATGCTTGAATCTGTCGGTTAGCTTTATCCTGTTTCTTTTGCTCATTTTGCTGCTCCTTTTGGAGCTTCAAATAGGCTTCAGATCTTTTTTTCCTCTTATCTGCAATTCTCTTTCCGATGTCCGCACTGTCACTCGCTTTTTTTACTTTATCGGATTCGTAAGAAGCAATCTGTTTTTGCTTACTACTAAGAGATGCTGGCGATGTATTTTTTGTAATGCTTTTTTTCACAGAATTAATTTTATCTTGTAAAGTGGCAATCTCTTTATCCTTGACAGCCTTTTTCTTCTCAAGGTCTGCAATTTCCTTATCCAGTGAATTAACCGTGTTTTGATATTGCGTTACTGACATAATCAATCACTCCTTTATAACTCATCAAGTTGTTTCTTTAACGTTTTAACCTGCTGCGCAAGCTGAAACTTCTTATTTGGCTGCTTCTCATTCCGAGCCTGCTTTTCCAGTTTCTCGATTTCCTTCTGCATTTTCGCCTTTTGGTCATCAATTTGTATCTGCTCATCCAAGGATTTTCCTTGCCCGACCTCAACACCGCCGACTTGAATGATGAGGTTCTCCCAAACGGCATCCATATTTAAGCCTTCGTTCTTGAGATTCAGCTCATACTCCGGTATCCATTCGGTGTGGTAATACTTGTTCACCTTGAACGCCTTGTTGCCGCCCTCGGCAGCTTCTTTATAGCCCGTCCAAGCCTGCACCTTGCCATCAAAGGAAAGAATGAAAAGAATATGATACGGAATTTCTTTGTCAATCTGTCTGAGCACAGCTTCGTTAAGCTGCGGACTTGCCAGTTTGATCTCAATGACTTCGATCTCTGTCACCGTTTCGCCCGGTGCAATGTTCATGGTGGAGGCAGCCAACTTATTCCGCCAATGAATCAGCTTGATCTGCTCCACAAAGACACGCTTCAAAGCCGGTGAAACTTCCATGTTCTCATAGAACTTTTGCTTCGGTATTCTCTTGTTGAATTCAGTCGTTTGCGGAAAGCCGAGCATGGTATGCCTCACTCCGTTCGTAGTTAGAAATTAGAAGTTAGGAGTTCATTTTCATGGTTTTCGTAATACTTGATAGCATTTTTCTTATTTCAACGCAATCTGCATTTATGGAAGAAAATTCTGATTGGGTCAAATAATTTGTGGAATAAAGCAATTCCAGCCAATAGCAGCTTTCTGAGCACTCCTTGAAGGCAATGTACATTTTGGCAAGAAAATCCTTTTTACTAAAAGCGCAATTTGCTTCCGCAATATTCGCCCCAATGCTTGTACCGCTCCGCAAAAGCTGTTTTGATAAAACCGTTTCGTTTCTTTCATCTCGAAGATATTTGTAAAGATTTACAATTCGTACCGCAAATTTCTTACTTTTTTCAAAAACAATACTCTCACTCATTCCTAGCTCCTCATTCCTCATTTCTAACTACCAAAAAGCAAATCAGCTCAAAATCGTCCAAGCCGGAGACCTGCGAAAGCAGCGCAGAAGTGCCGCCGCTTTTGAACAGGCTGTCAATGTCATTTTCCTCTTTCACATCAATGATAGAGTTGATCGCTTCGCTCAAAAGTTCGGAAATATCGGTCATATTTCGGCCGTCATCCGTTTCCTCATTGAACCGGTGGTACAGCTTTTCGATGGGCTTGTCCTGCCCGCGGCAGACATACCGCATTGTGTCAAGCAGCTTCTTCGGCTGCAAGTAATCGCAGACCACTTCGCCATCCTCGCTGATGTAGACCATGTAAAACGGGTGCAGGCGGTTCTTATTGTCAATGTTGATACTCTTTGCTCTGTTCTTCAAGACATAGATCACCCCCGGCGGGCAATCGGCAGAAGCAGGTGCAACAGCGTGAAGGCCCATCGGTGTATGCTCCAGTTCGGGATGCTGCTTGATGTAGTCGAGCAAATCCAATCGGAACTCGTTAAGTCCCAAGTCCATGATGGAAATACCGGAGGACATTTCCTCAATATCCACGACTTCTTCCTGCAAGCGTTTGAGCTGTGCCTTGCGATACTCCAAATCGTGCTTTTCTTCATCGGAGAGAAGATTATCATCGCCGGTGGCGGTCATGTCCACAATCTTCATGCGGGTTTCGACTTTCGATTTCAGGTTGATATACTCGTCCAGAGTAATATCGGGCCAGAAATTGACAAGCTGAATCACCTTGTTTTTGCTGCCAATACGGTCAACACGGCCAAAACGCTGAATAATGCGAACAGGGTTCCAATGAATATCGTAGTTGATAAGATAATCGCAGTCCTGGAGGTTCTGACCTTCGGAGATACAGTCGGTAGCAATCAGAATATCAATATCGACCTTCGGGATATTATCAAACAAATCCCGATCCTTTGATCTCGGCGAGAAGCAGGTCAGAATGGTGTTCATATCAGCGTTCTTCAGCTTTGCTGTGGTGCGTCCATCAACCGAGCCAGTAATGACCGCAGTATGTAAGCCGAATTTCTTCAGCATGAAATCGGAAACATGGTCATAGAGGTACATTGCTGTATCCGCAAATGCTGTGAAAATGATAATTTTCTTGTTTCCCTCATTGATGGGATGCTCGATTTTATTTGTGAGGTCAGTAAGAAGCTCTTGCAGCTTGCTGTCATGCTCCGGCGTAATATCGTCCACCAATAGCGTCAGCAGTTCCAATACTTCCTGGTCTTTGGCAAGTTCGCCCCGCCAGGAGAGCCTGTCCATATCGGCAAGATCAATCTGAACCTTCTTGCCAATGGCGGCAAAATCATCGCTATTCTGATCGTCCAGGTCGTATTCATCGGCATCAGAAATATCGGTAAGGCTGATCTTCGTACCAACTCTGTTTTCGTAGTTATCGATGGTATTTATGGTATTCTCAATCAGTTCTTTTATCCTGCCAAGCGTTAGATTAAAGGAGTAGACCGAGCTTTCCATTCGCTTCATCAGGTTGATCGCCATAAGACGGCGGATACCCTGCTCACGGTTTGCCTGCGTAAAGCCTACATTGACCTTGTTATCGCCATAAAGCTCGGCATACTTCTCCATACGGCTCGGCAAGATATAGTGCGACGGACGGTATATATCCAAATTCAGCTGCGTGAGCTGCTCAAAGATCTCGTTATAGCTGATTGCATCTTTCAAATCGGTCAGATGCGGCCTGTGTGATTTAGGCGGGAGTCTTTCAGGGAACTTTCCGATAGAAGCCGTGTCATAATACTTCTCAATATGCTTTCTGGAACGGGCTATCGTTACGCTGTCCAAGACCTCGAAGAAATCAAAATCAAGCATACGCAGCAGATTATCCGTTGTTCTGTCACGGGGCTCCCATTTGCTCCATGTGTTAAACGCCTTCTGTGCGTTTCGGAATATCTCGTCAATCGAACGGGAGGTTTTCAGCTTGCTGTCTAAAAGTGAGGAGTCTCCCTCATAGGCAAGCTGAAGCTGATTTTTCAGATCATTAAAACGGGTGTTAACCGGCGTAGCTGAGAGCATAAGGACCTTTGTCTTAACGCCTTTGCGAATGACCTGCTTCAGCAGCGTTACATAGCGGTTATCCTTGCTGTCATCTTCACTTTCCAGTTTGCCGCCGTTTCTGAAGTTGTGAGATTCGTCAATCACCACAAGGTCGTATGTATCCCAACGCAAACGGGACAAGTCCGTACCGTTGGAGAAACCATGCGTTCTGCCAAGGTCTGTGTGATACAGTACCTTATAGTTCAGACGATCTTCTGCAAGCGGGTTGTTGATATAGTTATCACGGTATGTATTCCAGTTGTTGGCGAGCTTCTTCGGGCAAAGAACCAGAACGCTTTTGTTTCTGGACTCGTAGTATTTGATAACAGCCAATGCCGTAAAAGTCTTACCGAGACCAACCGAATCAGCCAGAATACAACCATTGTATTTTTCGAGTTTATTGATAATGGCAAGAGCGGCGTCACGCTGGAAGTTGAACAGCATATTCCACACCTTGCTGTCCTTAAAGCCGGTTGCCTCGTTTGGGAGTGTGTCCTCGGAAACATCATCCAGAAACTCGCTGAAAATATTATAGAGGGTCACGAAGTAGATGAATTCGGGAGCGTTCTCGTTATAGACCGTCGTAATGTTTTCAATCACTTGGTCAGTTACATCCTGGAAGTGCTGCTTGTCGTTCCAGAGCTGCTCAAAAAGGTCAATATAGCTCTTGCTCACGGGGAACGACAATCTCTGCGTGAAGTTGTAAGCATAGTTGCCACGCTCACAACCGAGATCAACCGTTGTGAACTCATTAAAGGGCATATAAGTGTACTGGTCTTTCTCTGACAGTACATTCAAGAAACCGGGAACCACCTGGTTTGTTGTATTGGACTTGAAAGTTGCCTTTTGCTTGATCCACGCAGCGCACTCTTTGGCGATCGCCCGCTGCGTCAGCTCATTCCGCAGGCGAATCTCAAATTCAGTACCATACAGGTTCTGCTCACGAGTCATCCGCGGAATAAAGAACTCCCGCCTGGACTTTTCCGTCTTTTCTGTGATAAAGGTAGGAGATGTGAAAATAAACTTCAAATTCTCAATACCAGACAGGCTCTTTTTCAGTTCTTCATAGGCATAAATCGAGAAGCAGGCTGCGGCAATTCGCAACTTGCTTTTCTTTGTAATCGTCTCCTCCAGATCATCACGAACTCGAAGATTGACATTATCAATCATCTTGGGCATACCCGGAATTTGAATGTTATCCATCGTCGTTCCCCCTATGGCAAAGCAGACGAATCACCCCGTCCATACGCCCACTCATTGTTTACATGAATTACTTTGTGAAAGTCTTTCAGATACTATTAGGCAGTCGTAGAACACACGGACGATTTCGGTACGCAAAACAACCACAATTTTATCTTATAATAGCATAAATTCTGAAATTTTTCAACAAATTACTCTCAGACAAAGATGAGAATATTCGCTTGTTCTTTTCTCATGGAGTTCAAAGCACATATACGTTATTTTCTGAAGATAACTCCTCAGAAAATCCAATGTGCTATTAATATCCAATGTGCATATTTCTTATATTTTCACTTAAGGCAATCATTTTTCCTTCTCCGCACCAGACTCCGTCCCCCTCCACCCCATACCGCCACATTCCACTCCATACATAATCCCCCGCACCCAAGGGTGTCGTGAAATACGACACCCTCCCACTTTTCCCCAGGAAAAATTATCCATTTTCAACTATTTTCCGTATTTCTCTTGACAAATCACCTCCCTATCTATATAGTATATGAACATACGTTCTATTTTCTTTAGGACAGCTGTCGGGTGCTCGCCTCGAAAGGCGACGTTTGCCTCCCCAGAATCGGTCTGCACCCGGCAAAAATTCAAAGGGTGTCGTGAAACGCGACTCCCTTTGCCACAAGGAGGGATTTCCAATTGCCGGTGATTCGGGCAACCAAGAATAAGGATTTTACCGTCATGAGCATCCAACATCTCCGGGATACCCGGCTGTCACTCAAGGCCATTGGGCTATTTTCCATCATTCTCAGTCTCCCGCCGGAGTGGAAGTTCTCCGTTGCCGGACTGGCTGCTATTACAAAGGATGGAATCACCTCGTGACTAATGCGTCACACCCCCTATTTTCCTGTACATGACAACTGAATATCGCAAACAGATTCTATCGCAGCCTGAGCGGCCCCGGTGATACCCTCAGGTTTCTGCTTAGCGCACAGGCGCATAAAGAGCTTTCATCCCGGGAAAACTAGGAAATGCACAGGGGGCTTACTATGGCAGAAAACAATGAAAACCATCCGAAACCAAACGAACAGACCATCCAGGCCACGATTCAGCAGCTGTGGCTGACCTATTATAACGACACGCTCTACGCCAAGGGCCTGATTACGGAGGATCAGCGGAACCGTATGCGGATCAAAATCAAAAATCGGGCCACTTCCATGGAACGGTAGCTTGAAACCAAACGGGCGGCAATCCGGCGATGGGTTGCCGTTTTTTCCAGTCAATTCTGGGTTGTAAAGCTTCGCGATATGTGCTATCATAATTACAGAACATGATACAACGAACTTTAGAGGTACACCATGGATATACACAACATACGGCAGCTTCTCCGCACCAAGACCATTTATGACCTTCCTCTGCGGGTCACCTTCTATGCCCGTGTCTCCTCCGAATCCGATGAGCAGCTGAATTCCCTGGGCAATCAGATTGGCTATTACGAGGACTTCATCAAGAAAAATCCCGCCTGGACCTTTGTCCCGGGCTATATTGACGAGGGCATTTCCGGCGCTTCCACCAGGCACCGGGAGGATTTTAATCGCATGGTGGAGGATGCCGCTGCCGGAAAATTTGACTTTGTGATTACAAAGGAAATCTCTCGCTTCGCCCGAAACACCCTGGATTCCATTCAGTTCACCCGCCAGCTGCTGTCCAGCGGGGTTGGCGTATTCTTCCAGAACGACAACATCAACACCCTGGACGAGGACGCCGAGCTGCGCCTTTCCATCATGTCCTCCATTGCCCAGGACGAGCTGCGAAAGCTCAGCTCCCGTGTCAAATTCGGCCACCAGCAGGCTATCAAGCAGAACGTTGTCCTGGGCAACTCCCGAATTTTCGGTTACACCAAGGACGATGGCCGTCTTGTCATCGATGAATCCCAGGCCCCCATGGTGCGGGAGCTTTTCACCCTCTATGCTACCGGGGCCTATTCCATGAAGCAGATCGAAAACCTGTTCTGGGAGAAGGGCTATCGGAACCTGAACGGCAAGAAAATCGCCCACACTACCATGTCCAATATGATTTCCAATCCCAAATACAAGGGCTACTACGTCGGCAACAAGGTCAAGGTGGTGGATATGTTCACCAAGAAGCAGAAATTCCTCCCGCCGGAGGAATGGGTCATGTTCAAGGACGAAACCGGCCAGATCGTCCCCGCCATCGTCTCCGAGGAGCTGTGGGAAAAGGCCAATGCCGTGCTGCTGCGCAGAAGCGAGGATGTGAAAAACCGGCAGGGCATCTGCAATCACGCCAATCTGCTCACCGGCAAGCTCTTCTGCACCCACTGCGGCACCGCCTACTACCGCCGGGAGTCTCAGGACAGACAGGGCAACAAGAACAGCAAATGGGTCTGCTCCAACAAAATCAAGTCCGGCGCGGATGCCTGCGATTCCTTCCCCATCTACGAAAAGGAGCTGGTGCCTCTGCTCTTTGAGGTGTTCCGGGACACCCGGCAGGCTTCCGCCGCCATGATTGCGGAATACGAGCGGATGTACCGCAGCATGACCTGTGACGGCAATCTGGAAAAGAAAATCGAGGAAGCCCAGGCAAACATTGACTTTGCCAAAAAGAAGAAGTCCAAGCTATTGGAGCTGGTGACCCTGGAGAGCATCACACCGGCGGATTTCAAGGCCATGACCGCCCAGTGCAACCAGGAAATCAAGTCCGGCGAGCAGGCGCTCCTGGAGCTGAAAGACCAGCAGGAATCCAGCGAGGAGTTCCGTGCCAATATGGAGCACCTTCGCAAAGTCCTTCGGGATGCGGAGAAGCAGTGCCAGACCGAGGCCATCACCAAGGATTTCATTGACATCTTCATCGACAGGATTTATGTCACCCCGGAGGATGATAACACTCTGCGGCTGGACATCAAGATTTTCACCGGCGATACCTGTGAAAAGTACCTGGGGAAGCTAAAACGGCGGGCAAATCCAGAGGGTTCTACGGGTCACACGTTCAAGAAGATGATCGAGGCCTACGAGAGCGGCATGCAGTAAAAAAGCCCTCGCGGCAGTTTTGAGGCGGTAACGGCTGCGTTATCCGACAAAATTGCATACGCGAAGGCGGGAAACCGGGAAAGCGGCTTTGCTTTCCCGGTTTCTTGCATTTTGGGGCCTGCTGTGGTATGATAGCGGAAAACATTGGAAACGGAGCGGAAACCATGATTCAGGCAATTTCTTTCCAGGAGGGAAAGCATATTTTGGATACTTATCCCGGCAGTGTGCTGCTGGATGTGCGGACAGAGGATGAATATGCCCTGGAGCACGCGGCGGGGGCGAAGCTGCTGCCGCTGGATGACATTGAGGATGCGGACCTGTCGGAGATTCTGCCGGACAAGCAGGCAAGAATTCTGATCTATTGCCGCACCGGCCGCCGGTCGGCTTTGGCGGCTGCCCAGCTGTTTGACCTGGGCTATCCCCATCTCTACGACCTGGGCGGCCTCAACGGCTGGCCCTACGGCATGGAATATGGCCTGCTATAACGAGCAACGGGGACGATGCTAGCGCATCCCGGGTGCCGCCGGTCCACAAAAAATCCACAGCCGCTCCAAAGCAGGGGAGAAGCTGTGGATTTTTTTAGTTTCCTCAGAATGTCACCGTGATCTTTGTACTCTTGCCCAGGGCGGAATCCAGGGTGACTGTGGCGTTGTGGATCTGGGCGATGTGCTTGACGATGGCGAGACCTAAGCCGGTGCCGCCGGTTTCCCGGGAGCGGCTCTTGTCCACCCGATAGAACCGCTCGAAGACCCGGTCTTTGGCGTCCTCGGGGATACCGATGCCGTTGTCCTCCACGATCCATTGGGCGTGGCCCGCCTCTTCCTTGGCGGTGACCTGGACGAAGCCCCCCTCCCGGTTGTAGCGGATGGCGTTCTGCACCAGGTTTTCCAGGAGCTCTTTCAAGAGCTCCCGGTCACCCATGACCGTGGCCTCCCGACCGAAGCATTGCAGGGTGATGCGCCGCTGCCGGGCGGGGACCTCCAGATCGCCGCAGACCTCCTTGGCCAGGCTCAGCAGCTCCACGCTCTGTACCCGGGCGGGGGCCTGGGCGCTGTCCAGCTCGGAGAGCTGGATGATGTCGTTGATCAGGCTTAGAAGCCGTGCGGCGTTCTTCCGGATTTCTCCGGCGAAGCGCAGCTGCTGTTCCCCGTCTACCATCTTGTTTTCAATGAGCTCGGCGTAGCCGGAAATGGCTGTCAGGGGGGTTTTCAGCTCGTGGGATACGTTGGCGGTGAAATCCTGGCGGCTCTGGGCGGCGGAGAGAATCTTCTCGTGCTGGCTGCGGATTTTCCGGGCGAAGGGCTCCAGCTCCTGATAGACAGGCTCCCGGGCGGGCTCGTCCAGGTGCTCGGCCATATCGTCAATGGGGGCGATCAGCTGGGCGGTGAGCAGATGGCCCAGCAGCAGGCACACGGCGAAGATCACCACGGCGATGATCAGCAGCACCGGCACCGCCGCCAAAAATACGGAGCTGATGGACCGGGCGTCCACCGCCAGCCGCAGCACCGTGCCGTCATCCAGCCGCAGGGCATAGTAAAAGGTGTTCATATTGAAGGTATCCGAGGTGCGGACGATCTCCCCCTCGCCGGTGTCCATGGCCTGCCGGATCTCCGGCCGGTCTGCGTGGTTGGGAAGGGCTCCGGCGTCGGCCTCATCGTCATAGAGCACGGTGCCGTCGGCGTCCACCCAGGTAATGCGGACCTCGGGGTCTTGCAATTTGGGGGCATTGCCCCGGGTGAATTCGCCGCTCTGGCCCAGCAGGTGGGCCGTCAGCCGCAGATCCCGGCCCACCTGCTGGCGGAACAGGTCATAATAGACCTTGGTCACGCCGACGGTGGTGAGAATCAGGGCCACCAGGGCGATGAGCCCCAGGCGCAGATTGATTTTCTGCTTCATGAGGCTGCCTCAGCTTTCCGGGGTGCTTTGCAGCACGTAGCCCACATTGCGGACGGTGCCGATCTGGCGGCCGCAGGGGCCAAGCTTCTGCCGCAGGGTCTTGATGTGCATGTCCACGGTGCGGGTTTCGCCTTCAAAGTCCGTGCCCCAGACGAAGCGCATAATGGATTCCCGGGACAGGACCATTTCCGCGTTGATCATCAGATACCGCAGGAGCTCATATTCCTTGTAGGTCAGCTCCACGCTTTTGCCCTGGGCCAGTACGATCCGGCGGGCGTTGTCCAGCTGAATGTCCCCCACCCGGAGCTGCTGGGCGGTCTCCTCTGTGGAGCGGCGCAGCAGGGCCTTCACCCGGGACAGCAGCTCCAGCACGGAGAAGGGCTTTTTGATATAGTCGTCGGCCCCGTCGTCCAGTCCCTTCACCATGTCCATTTCCGAGGTTTTGGCGGTGACCATGATCACGGGCAGCCGCTTGGTGGCGGACTGGCTGCGCAGCCGCCTCACAATATCGCAGCCGTTTTCGTCCGGCAACATTACATCCATCAGCACCAGGTCCGGCAGAATGTCGTTCAGAGCCCGGTAAAAGTCCGTGGCGCCTCCGCATTCTACTTCCGAGGTAATGGATAATTGGGGATTCTGGAAATGGCGGAAGAAGTTGAAATTCTCCTTCCGCTCCCAGTTTTCTATATCTATAATCCGTTTCATTTCTTAGCCACTTTCTTCCGGTCATAGAAGAACATGAAGTAGATACCTATGATGATGAATGGAACGCTTAGCCATTGTCCCATGTTGAACATCATGTGATCTTCGAAGGCTTCCTGATTCTCCTTCACAAATTCGATGAAGAAACGGAAGGTGAAGATATAAGCCAGGCAGAGACCGAAGAAGAATCCACGGTGTAGTTTCTTGCTATAATTCTTGTAAAGATAGAACATGATGAAGAACAGAATCAGGTAGGCAATCGCTTCGTAAAGCTGTCCCGGATGGCGGGGCAACATGTCTACCCGTTCGAACACGAATGCCCAGGGCACGTCGGTCGGTTTACCGATAATTTCGGAGTTCATCAAGTTTGCCAGACGGATGAAGCAGGCAGTGACAGGCGTAGCGACAGCAATCATGTCCACTACATCCATATAATGAAGCTTCGTCTTGCGGCAATACAGCCAGAGAGCGATCATCAATCCAAGTGTACCTCCGTGGCTGGCAAGTCCTTCGTAACCGGTGAATTTCCATCCTCCGCCGGGCAGGAACTTGATTGGCAGAAGCATTTCCACAAATCCTTTTCCGCTTGTCAGATACTGTCCCGGATCGTAGAACAGGCAGTGTCCCAGACGCGCGCCAATCAGAATTCCGAAGAAACAATAAAAGAAGAGGGGATCAAATTTCTTCTCGTCTATTTTTTTGTCACGATATTGGTAGTGGACGATGATGTAGGCAAAGAAGATTCCTACTGCCCACAATAATCCGTAGTAACGGATAGAAATGCCGAACAGGTTGAATAGTTCGGGGTTCGGATTCCAATTGATAGATAATAAGAGGCTATTCATGTTGGATAACGGTTTACGGTTTGATAATTAGTGTTTTGTGAATTTTTCGGCAACCATCCGGTAAGTTGGTATGTCGATACCTTGCTCCTCGGCTGCTGCAATCATGTCAAACAGCAAACCTTGTATTTCCGATTCATGTCCCCGTGCCAGATCCTTTTGCATGGAAGCGGTACTGTCGGGATCGAGTTTATCAATGACTTTCAAATTGTAGCTGACCGGATTTTCGGGAAATTCGACTCCTAGCTTACGTCCCAGTGCAGCACTCTCGGTAGAAAGCCCGATGAATGTATCCCGTACTTTTCCCTGTTTCTGCACTTCGCCCATCGGTACGTCGTAGTAGGCTCCGGTGACAGCCATTGCCGAGATAAACGACCACTTGACAAATGTATCCCGATTGATGTCCGGAGAGATTTCAGCCTTGATTCCACTTTCCTGAAGATCTTTCTGAATAGCTTCCAGAACGCCCGGAGCTACCTGTGTCCCTTTGTG
>ERZ773148.2655-NODE-2655-length-13248-cov-3.595240_pt1 | contig 13248 bp, 12 predicted proteins | sample MGYA00580846_ERZ773148 | MGnify/ENA primary metagenome ERZ773148 (study PRJEB29015, sample SAMEA2737879) | human gut metagenome | biome: human gut; feature: human-associated habitat; material: faeces | place: China | collected 2012 ... | reverse complement strand
GTGGGCGTGGCGTGCCCGCCGAACAGACCGACCTTACCGCCTTTAGCGAACGGGCAAACAAGGTCAATAACCTTAATGCCGGTTTCAAGCAGGTCAACGGACGGGCTCAGTTCGTCGAACTTCGGAGCGGCACGGTGAATCGGCATACGTTTTTCTTCACCGATTTCGCCGGCTTCGTCAACCGGACGTCCCAAAACGTCCATGATTCGGCCGAGGGTCTTCGGACCAACCGGAACCATAATGCCGTGTCCGAGAGCCTTAACGGCCATACCGCGCTGGAGACCTTCAGAAGAACCCATAGCAATGGTTCTTACTACGCCGTCTCCAAGCTGTTGCTGCACTTCAAAGGTCAGGCCTTCTTCAGCCAGCTTGTTGTTTTCGTCCTTTTCAAGAACGAGTGCGTCGTAAACTTTGGGCATTTCGTCGCGAGGGAACTCGATGTCCACCACCGCGCCGATGACCTGTACGATCTTTCCGATACTCATAGGTATTCCTCGATTCGATATCTTTTCAATTAAGACACTGCAGCAGCACCACCGACGATTTCGGTAATTTCCTTGGTAATGCCGGCCTGACGTGTCTTGTTGTAAACCAGTTCCAGATCGTCGATAAGCTTCTTAGCGTTATCAGAAGCGGCCTTCATGGCGACCATTCGAGCACTCTGCTCGCTGGCCATGTTTTCGGCAACAGCCTGATAAATCAGAGCCTCAACGTAACGCTTAAGGAGAACTTTCAAAACTTCATCTGCGCTAGGTTCGTAGATGTAGTCCCAAGAATTCTCGTGCTTGTCCGTCTCAACCGCAGATTTCGGGAGCGGAAGAAGCTGTTCAATAACCGGCTCCTGCTTCATCGCATTGATAAAGCGAGAGTAGGCAATGTAGACGACGTCAACTCTGCCTTCTTGGAACGCTTCGATCTGAACCTTAATGGCTCCGAGCAAGCGCTCAAGGTTAGGACGGTCGCCTAACTGCGTAACCTGGGAAACAACCGGGATGCCAACGCGTTGGAGGAAGCCCAAGCCCTTGTTACCAATGGCAGTAGCTTCGACTTTTTTGCCTTCTTGTGCCCAATCTCTGAAAGTATGAGCAAGAAGTCTCTGAATGTTTGTATTCAGAGCGCCGGCCAGGCCTTTGTCGGTGGACACGCAGATCAAGCCGATGTTATTGACTTCCTTAACTTTACGAAGGAAGGGATGAACAGCCTCGGTAGAAGCGTCTGCAAGGTGACCGATTAAGTTACGGATCGTATTTCCGTAGGGACGAGCAGCCCTCATACGATCTTGTGCCTTCTTCATCTTAGAAGCAGCCACCATCTCCATCGCCTTTGTGATCTTTCTGGTGTTGTGCACCGATCTGATCTTAGCTCGTATCTCTTTGGTACTTGGCATTAGGATCCTCTAACGTGGCTTATTAAAAAGCACCGGATTTCTTGAACTCTTTAACTGCTTCAGTCAAGAGCTGTTCGTCTTCCTTAGACAGGGCTTTCTGCTGTTCAATGCGGTCAATCAGATCAGCATGATTGATCTTCATGTAATCCTGCATAGCAGCTTCGACCTTCAGAGCGTCCTTAACTTCGACATCGTCGTAAGCGCCGATGTTGATGGCGAACAGAACCAATGCTTCTTCCCAAACCTGCAGCGGCTGGTACTGATCCTGTTTCATCAGTTCAGTAACGATACGGCCGCGTTCGAGCTGTTTACGTGTTGCTTCGTCAAGGTCGCTGGCGAACTGAGCGAAGGCAGCAAGCTCACGATACTGAGCAAGAGCCAAACGAACACCGCCGCCGAGTTTCTTAATGACCTTAGTCTGAGCTGCACCACCGACTCGAGAAACAGAGATACCGGGGTTGATAGCGGGACGGATACCGGCATTGAAAAGGTCGGTTTCCAAGAAGATCTGGCCGTCAGTAATAGAAATCACGTTGGTCGGAACGAAAGCGGTAACGTCACCGGCCTGTGTTTCAATGATCGGGAGAGCGGTCATAGAACCGGTCTTGCCCTTAACGGCACCCTTAGTGAAACGTTCTACGTATTCGGGGTTCACACGAGCGGCTCTTTCGAGCAGACGGCTGTGGAGGTAGAAAACGTCGCCAGGGTAGGCTTCACGTCCAGGCGGACGACGAAGCAGCAGGGAGATCTGACGATAAGCCCAGGCCTGTTTTGTCAAGTCATCATAGACGATGAGGGAGTCTTCACCGCGGTCGCGGAAGTATTCGCCCATTGCGCAACCAGCGTATGGCGCCAGGTATTGCAGTGCAGCAGATTCAGATGCAGTCGCTACCACTACGATGGTGTTAGCCAGCGCGCCGTGCTCTTCCAGTTTACGCACCACGTTAGAGATGGTGGACGCTTTCTGACCGATAGCGACATAGACGCACTTGATGCCGGAATCACGCTGGTTGATGATGGCATCGATAGCCAGCGCAGTTTTACCGGTCTGACGGTCGCCGATGATCAGTTCACGCTGACCACGACCGATTGGGATCATGGCGTCAACGGATTTGTAACCGGTCTGTACCGGCTGATCGACGGACTGACGTTCGATTACGCCCGGCGCGATCGCTTCAACGGCGGAGAAACCGTCGTTTTCCAGCGGACCTTTACCATCAATTGGCGCGCCCAGGGTGTTAACCACGCGGCCCAGCAGGCCACGGCCTACCGGAACTTCCAGGATACGGCCAGTACATTTCACCTTCATGCCTTCGGCGAGGTCAGCGTACGGACCCATTACCACCGCACCTACGGAGTCGCGCTCCAGGTTCAGTGCGATAGCGTAACGGTTACCCGGCAGGGAGATCATCTCGCCCTGCATACATTCGGCAAGGCCGTGGATGCGGATAACACCGTCACTTACAGAAACAATAGTACCTTCGTTGTGAGCTTCACTCACAACATTGAACTGAGCAATGCGCTGCTTGATCAGTTCGCTGATTTCGGTGGAATTCAGTTGCATGCTCCAGTCCCCTTAAGACTGCAAGACGTCTGCAAGGCGCTCAAGACGGCCGCGTACGCTGCCATCAATGACCATATCACCCGCACGGATGATAATACCTGCCATAACAGACTTATCGATTTTGCAATTCAGCTTAACTTTGCGTGACAGACGTTTTTCCATCGCAGCAGAAATTTTCGCGAGCTGTTGTTCACTCAGTGCGGCAGCGGAAATGACGTCTACCTCAGCGGTAGCCTCACTCACGGCACGAAGGTGAATAAACTGCTCCAGAACATCCGGGAGCGCGTTAAGACGACCATTTTCAGCCATTACCCGAATCAGGTTCTGACCGTTTTCGTCCAGTTGCTCACCACAAACTGCGATAAACGACTCGGCGAGCGTTTCTGGCGCAAGCGCGCCAGAGAGAAGCTCTGCCATTTGTTCGTTTTTGGTTACCTCGGCGGCAAACGCCAGCATGTCCTGCCAGCGTTCTACACTTTGGTGTTCGACGGCAAAGTCAAAAGCTGCTTTGGCGTAGGGGCGAGCTACCGTAATAAATTCAGACATCAGCCCCTCCCTCCTTACAGTTCAGCGACAAGTTTATCCACGATGTCGCTGTTAGCAGCTTCATCCACGGAACGTTCGATGATCTTCTCGGCGCCAGCAACAGCCAGGATAGCAACTTGCTTACGCAGCTCTTCACGGGCACGTTTACGCTCGGCTTCAATTTCTGCCTGCGCCTGGGCCACGATTTTAGTACGTTCCTGTTCTGCCTCAGCTTTCGCTTCGTCCAGAATCTGCGAGCGGCGTTTGTTCGCCTGCTCGATGATTACCTGGGCTTCCGCTTTCGCTTTTTTCAGCTGGTCGGTCGCGCTGGCCTTTGCAAGGTCAAGGTCCTTATGTGCTCGTTCTGCGGAAGCAAGGCCGTCAGCAATTTCTTTTTGACGTTTTTCGATGGCTGCCATTAATGGCGGCCATACGTACTTCATGCAGAACAGAACGAACAGGACAAACGCGATGGCCTGGCCGAGGATTGTTGCGTTAAGATTCACAGCACAATGCCTCTATTTAGTTAACGTTCTGATATTGCTCTTTAAATAAAAGCAACGCTTACTACGCGACAGCGAACATCACGTACAGACCCAGACCTACAGCGATCATCGGGATAGCATCCACCAGACCCATAACGATAAAGAACTGAGTACGCAGCAGAGGAATCAGATCAGGTTGACGCGCTGCGCCTTCCAGGAATTTACCCCCGAGGATGCCGATACCGATCGCAGCACCGATTGCCGCCAGACCCATCATCACAGCGGCAGCCATGTACAGCAGATCCATATTCAGGTTTTCCATGACAGTCTCCAGTTTGTTTCAGTTAAAACGTAGTAGTGTTGGTAAATTAATGTTCTTCAGACGCCATCGACAGATAGACGATCGTCAGAACCATGAAGATGAAGGCTTGCAGCGTAATGATCAGGATGTGGAAAATGGCCCACGGCACATTCAGGATCCACTGTGACCACCACGGCAACAGACCAGCAATCAGAATGAAAATCAGCTCACCGGCATACATGTTACCGAACAGTCGCAAACCAAGTGAAACTGGTTTGGACAGCAGGCTTACCCCTTCAAGGATTAAGTTGACAGGAATGAACGCCCAGTGATTGAACGGCTGCAGCGTCAACTCTTTCGTGAAGCCGCCGATGCCTTTCATTTTGATGCTGTAGAACAGAATCAGGATAAATACGCCCAATGCCATAGACAGCGTTACGTTCACGTCCGCAGACGGAACCACACGCAGTGCAGGCAGACCCAGTACATGTTCAGCAATGTACGGCAGCAGGTCGATAGGCAGTAAATCCATCAGGTTCATCAGGAATACCCAGACGAAGATCGTCAGGGCCAGCGGAGCAATCAGCTTGCTTTTGCCATGGTACATGTCTTTCACGCTACCATTAACAAAGCCGATCACCAGCTCAATCGCGGTCTGAAACTTACCTGGCACACCGCTGGTCGCCTTTTTGGCTACGCTACGGAATAAAACCAGGAACAACAGACCCAGCACCACCGAGAAGAACATGGAGTCAATATTGATTGTCCAGAAGGTGGCTGGGGGGTTTTGTGGATCCACCAGCGAGAATGTACGCAGGTCCAGCTGAAGGTTATTCAGGTGGTGTCCTATGTAATCCTGCGGCGTCATATTTTCTGAAGCCATGATGCCTTTTACCCTTTGTTGTTAATTACAGCCGGTGCCAGTATCTGAACCACCAGCACCAAAACCCACGTAACGATCAGCGGCAAGAATACCGCCTTTAAAACCGCCAACGCCACCACCAGTAACACCAACATCGCCAGAACTTTGAAAGCTTCGCCAAATGCGAATGTCCAGGCCACCCGGCCTTTCGCTGGTGTATGCGCCTGGTGACGCCAGGCAAATATCATAAACAAAACGTTAGGCAGAAAGACTGCCAGGCCCCCGCTTATTGCAGAGACGCCCCAGAAGGGGTCTTTGAGGCTGAACAGCAATCCACTTGCTATCACCACCAGTAACTGAACGAGCAGAAGCTTCCGAGCAACGTTTCGACTCACGAGCGACACAGACATCACGTTTTTCACTCCTGCTCCCTTCGAGGTATGCCGCGTGTCGTATAAAACTTTCTTTAAGGCTTAGAGTCAAGCATCAAAAAGCGGTCAAATTATACGGTGCGCCCCCGTGATTTCAAACAATAAGTAGCCAAAAGGTGAATAAATGTTTAAATATTTTTCCAGTGCATACAATTGCGACTTTTCTGCTAACCCTGTTCGATCATGAAAAACTGTAAATAACGCGTAAACACTGGTGATAAAGCGTGCTTCAGATCACATATTGCGCATGTTCGCGCACAGCATATTTATTTACTTGGCAAATGATGCCTTTGCAAGTTTATGATATTTCAGTCTAAAAACAGATACTGTTTTAATAAATGACATTTACACAACAAAAACCACCCATTGACATTTTTAATAATGTTTTAACAGCCAATGATGGTTCTTAGCGCCGATTTTTAGCAGACTGATATTTTCACTAATGACTTATTTTCTGCTTACCAAAAAAAGCCACGTTATCTTGTTGATGCAAAAGAGTGAACGTGGCGTTAAATGTAACCAGTTATATCAGTAGAAAACCTGGTTGTTGTTAACAGTCTAACCGGTCAATTTTTTATGATTTTTTTGATAAAAATTAAATTTTATTTGCTTTAATCACCACCAGATGACGTTCGCCATCCAGGGCTGGAACCTGAAGTTTAACCACTGATTCGACCTGATATTCTTCGGGCAACAAAGCGATTTCATCTTCCGGCATTTGCCCTTTCAGCGCGTAGAAACGGCCTTGCTCACCAGGAAGATGGTGGCACCAGCTCACCATATCGTTCAGAGAGGCAAAAGCGCGGCTAATTACGCCATCAAATGGCGGCTCTGAAGGAAACTCTTCTACCCTGCTCTGTACTGGTTCAATATTCTCCAGTTTAAGCTCATGTTGCACCTGACGAAGGAAACGCACGCGTTTACCAAGGCTATCCAACAGAGTGAAATGGGCTTCAGGACGCACGATAGAGAGTGGAATGCCTGGCAGTCCTGGTCCGGTGCCGACATCGATAAACCGTTCACCTTGCAGATACGGTGCCACCACAATGCTATCGAGAATATGGCGTACCAGCATCTCATTAGGATCGCGGACCGAAGTCAGGTTGTACGCTTTGTTCCATTTATGCAGCATATTCACGTAGGCAATAAGCTGGTTTTTCTGGTGATCGGTAAGCGAAATACCTGCGTCTTTCAGCAGTAAGGAGAGTTTGTTGAGCACGGTGATTACCTGTTCTTGATGCGTTGCCTGGTAAGCGGGTGCTTACCAGGCATTTTTAATGCGTTATGCGCTACGACGCAGCATACCCTGTTTTTTCAGCCACACCAGCAGAATGGAGATGGCCGCAGGCGTGACGCCAGAAATACGCGAAGCCTGGCCGATAGAGGCTGGTTTGTGATCGTTAAGTTTGGCGATCACTTCGTTAGAAAGACCGGATACCTGGCGGTAATCCAGTGTCGCGGGTAGCAGGGTGTTCTCGTTACGCAGCTGCTTTTCGATCTCATCTTGCTGGCGCGCGATATAACCTTCGTATTTAACCTGAATCTCAACCTGTTCCGCCGCCTGTTCGTCTGTCAACGCAGGGGCAAACGGCGTCAGCGTGGTTAATTTTTCATAAGTCATTTCACTGCGGCGCAGCAGATCCAGCAGTGACATCCCAGAACGAATCGGCGCTGTTCCCAGCTCTGCCAATTTGGCAAGCACTTCCGCATTAGGAGGTAAATGTGTACTGCTCAAATTCTGCAATGTCCGTTCCAGCAAACTGCGTTTTGCAGTAAAAGCTTCGTAACGAACATCGTTTACCAGACCAACCGCTCTGCCTTTTTGCGTTAACCGAAGGTCAGCATTATCCTGACGCAGCAGCAGCCGGTATTCAGCACGCGAAGTCATCATGCGGTAAGGCTCATTCGTTCCTTTTGTAACCAGATCATCAATCAAAACACCTAAATAGCCTTCGCTGCGGCTTAAAATAAGCGGCTCTTTACTCCTTATTTTCTGCATAGCATTAACGCCGGCAAGAAGCCCCTGCGCGGCGGCTTCTTCATACCCACTGGTACCGTTCGCCTGACCGGCAGAAAAAAGTCCGCTGATAGCTTTATGTTCTAACGTCCGCTGCAATTGCAGCGGATCAAGACAATCATAATCAATAGCATAACCGGCGCGCATCATCCGGCAATTTTCCAAACCGGGTATAGTCTGCATAAACTGCAGCTGAACATGTGCTGGCAAAGACGATGACATTCCCTGCACATACATTTCATTTGTACGTAGCCCTTCCGGTTCCACAAATAACTGATGCCGTTCCTTATCGGCAAAACGTACGATTTTAGCTTCAATAGAAGGACAATAGCGTGGACCGACGCCTTCGATCATACCATTGAACATACCTGACAAATGCAGATTATCACGAATTATCTTATGAGTATCAGCATTGGTATAAGTCAGCCAGCAGGGAATCTGCTTTCTCTCCGTAATCGTACTCATAAAAGAAAAATTACGTACCTGTTCATCGCCATATTGAGCTTCCATTCTGCTGTAATCCAGGCTGCGGGCATCGATTCTCGCCGGCGTACCCGTTTTAAAACGCATCAGCTCTACTCCATTCTCTAATAAAGAAGACGACAGTTTATTGGCTGAGCGCAATCCGTTAGGTCCTGATTCATAATTTACCTGACCATAAACAATACGCCCGCGCAGATAAGTGCCGGTAGCTAAAATGACGCACTTCGCTTCAAAAACTTCGCCCGTTTCAGCCTCTACACCAACTACAGCTCCATTTTCAACTAATAATCTGTCGATCATCAATTGTTTAACATCCAGATTTTCCTGGTTTTCCACAACCTGCTTCATCAAAGTATGATAAAAAGGCTTATCAGCCTGAGCTCTTAACGCATGGACAGCATAACCTTTACCTGTATTTAAAAGCCGCATCTGAATACAGGCTTCATCAGCAGTTAGACCCATCTGACCGCCTAAAGCATCAATCTCACGCACTAAATGACCCTTAGCCGGTCCGCCGACAGAAGGGTTACAGGGCATCAAAGCAATATTATCCAAAGACAAAGTAGCAAGAAGAGTCCTGCCGCCAAGGCGTGCAGCCGCCAGGGCCGCTTCTACTCCGGCATGACCTGCACCGATAACGACGACATCATAATTATCAGTAATATACATTTTGTCACCTACAACCTAAACTCTTATTTCCCAACACAGAATTTTGAAAAAATCTCATTGATGATTTCATCCTGAAGAGTATCACCTGTAAATCTGTCCTTCCTCGTCCTCCAGCACGTCGGTCCAGCCCATGTACATCACATTGGCGGCACGCATGCCGGCAGGCCAGCCTCCGTCGATCATCTCCGAACCGGTCATGTCCTTCACGAAGGTCGACGATTCCACGTCGACCAGCTCGGTGGGCGTGATGACCATCACCTGCGGACCGCCGCCGTACCAGTTGTGCTCGTGCAGGCGGATGGGGTCGTCCGGCAGGTACTCGTCGTTCTCGGCATGATACACACCGACGACCGTACGGATGGTGCTGTTGGCAATGTCGACCTTGTCTCCCAGGAACGAAGAGCTGAGGATGGCGCTCAGGCAGGTGTGCCCGTCCTTCTCGCCCAGGATGTAGAAGCCCGCACCGCTGTACTTCTCCCGGACGCTGACATAGACGGTCTGGGCATAGTGCAGGTCGTTCACCAGGTCATGGATGTCGAAAACCAGCAGGGCGTTGCTCATCAGCGAGTCGCAGACATAGGTCAGGTCGCGCTCACGGCTCACGACCTGTGCGTAGTCGATGCTCCATGAATATTCCACATTGGCGATGTCCCGCAAGGTGTCTCCCTGTTCGCTGAGGATGACCGGCGACAGGGTCAGGGTGTCGCCCTGTGCCAGACTGAGGGTACTGCCGCCCCCGAAGGACGACTCGTCGATGACATACTTGGGGATATCCGTGTACGAATAGTTCCCCTTGTCCTCATAGCAGCCTGCAAGGACTGCCGCCACGCAGAGGTATAACAGGATTAGTTTATGTTTCATAGCTTTTTCTTCTCTTTACTTAAGGATTAATATCCGGCCAGTTCGATGGGCGAACCATCCGCTTCCGTCCACTCGGGGTGGGCATCCAGTGCCTGCTGGTAGGCATCGCGGACCTTACGCATCTCGGTCAGCGAGTAGCCCGAATAGTCGGCAATGCCGGTGGACTCGATGAGGTAGTGGTACTTGGCATCGCTGTAGGGGCCGAAGATGGCGTTGGTGATGTCCTCGGTCCACCACTCGGGCTTGCGCAGGAGGTTGCTGAAGTGGGTCTTCACCATCAGGCTGTCGGGGTAACCGACGGCAAAGTGGTCGTTCGCCACGATGCGCAGGGCGAGCGAGACCTCCTCGTCGTCCATGCGTGCGCTGCGCTTGAGCAGGACCTTGAGCGTGTCGGTGAACAGTCCCTTGCGGAACACCACGGGACTGGGCAACGTGTATTCATCGGGCAGTGCCGTGGTGGCAGTGTCCACCACCTCGACGCTCACCTCGCGGTCGGCATCCAGCTGCTGGCCGATGAGCTGTATCGGGAAGCACGCCTCGTAGGTGTCCGTCCCGGGATAGAACTGGAAGGTGACGGTCTGCTCCTTCTCGCCCGTGAAGTAGAGGCGGTGGGAGCTGACGTCGTAAACGGGTATCTCCGCCTCCGAGCAGGCAGCAAACGCAAGCACGGCACACAGAGGCGCACTGAGTAACAGGTGTCTTTTCATAATCATTCTCGAATCGTTTGGTTAAATGGCACTCTCGCTGTCGGGCAACGGGAATACGAAGTTGGCGTCGTAGACGTAGTCCGGGTCAATGCCCAGGCGCTTGTAATAGTAGAAGAGCTGGCCCTCGCCGACGAACTCGCGGTTCGCCTCCTTGACGATTTCGGGACCGAACCATCCTTCGGGGTCGCTGGCAATGACCTGGCTGTACTTGCCCTTCGAGCAGTTGCGTCCTTCACGGACGACATCAATCTCGTCGGCAGCCTTCACATTGTCTCCGATGGTGTGGTAATACTCCGCACGGATATAGTACATCTCGCTCAGGCGCAGCACCGGGAGCAGGTCGGCACAGTAACTGTTGGACTCGTCACTGTACTTCAGCGACAGCACGTTGTAGGACGTCGTGTTCAGCAGGACCGCATAGCGCACGTCCGACTGGTCGTCGAACAGGTAAGAGGCGTCGTTGATGTAGAACTTCGTGTTGTCGGCGGTGGCGTCGCTGTAGTTCGTCACGGTCTTCTGGTTGGAGAGGCAGAAGATGACGTCGTGATAGAGCCGCGTGTTGCCCGTCGAGGGATAGGTGAACGTGAAGTAGGAATTGCCTTCGTAGGCTCCGTCAATGACGGGCTGCGTCTCGTCGAACGCCCGCTTGTAGTTCTCCGCGTCGTAGGGACCGGCGTAGTTGTAGGCGCGTGCCAGGGCGGCGCAGATGGCGTAGTAGTTCATGCGGTAGCCGCGGTAGGTGAAGAAGATGTCCGACGGGGGATTGCCCACACCCGAGCCTTCGAAGTTCTCGATACGGGCGTTCGTCGTCATCCAGTAGGCGTGTTCCTCCGCCGTGTCAAAGGGCTTCACCAGCTCCTTGGCAGCCTGGAGGTCGGCGATGATGCGGTCGAGCACCTCCCGGTTGGAGCTATACTCCTTGAAGGTGCAGGGGTACGTGTCCACATAGGGGATGTAGTCCTTCCCGTCATCCTTGACAGGAGCGGGAGCGAACAGGCGCAGGATGTCCAGGTGAAGGAAGGCACGCAGAGCCAGCGCCTCGCCCTTGATGAGCTGACGCTCCTCCTCCCCTCCGCGGAACTTGGAGGCGGGCGCCTCCTCTATCTGTGCGAGCAGGTTGTTGCAGTTGGCGATGCTGTTGTACATCTTCGACCAGATGCCGTCGATGACATCTTCCACCTTGGAGTCGGTGTACTCGAAGCTGGCGAACTTGTCATAGAGGGTGTTCGTACCCAGATACCAGGACGAGTACATCTGTGCGGCGGCATCCAGGTAGCCCCACGTCAGGGCGGAACCGTAGAGCGAGGTCTCCGACATCTGACGGTAGACACCGTTGAGGGTCACGCGGTAGCCGTCGCCCTCGGCAAACAGCTCGTCCTGCGTCAGCGTGTCAGACGGACGCACGTCCAGCCAGTCGGAACAGGAGCTGCCCGCCAGGAGCAGGACGGCGGATAAGAGTATGTAGAGTTTCTTCATTTGTCGTACGTTTAAAGGGTTAGAAGGAAGCCTTGACGGCGAAACTTACGGAGCGCGAGTACGGGTAGCTCAAGCCACGCTCCTGCTTCACGGTGGAGGCATAGAACAGGTCGTTGGCAGACAACTCCAGCCGGAGCATGCTCAGTCCCCAGGGGGCTATCAGCTCGTTGTCGAAGGTGTACTCCAGCGAGAGTGAGTTCAGCGTCAGGTAGTTGTAGTCCTGCACGAAGCGCGACGTAGGCTGTGTCTGTGCAATGTTGTTCACGCCTGCCTGCAACGCCTGGAACTTCGACACGTCGCCGGGCTTCTGCCAGCGGTCGGTCAGCACGCGGTAGTCGACGTTGCTGTCATAGATGTCGGCGTCCTCGACCTTGTCGACCAGCGTCTGGTTGTAACGCTGTCCGCCGAACTCGTACATGAACGTGGTGTAGAGCGAGAAGTTCCTCCACGACGCGCTGAAGCCGAAGGTTCCCTGACCGTCAGGCTCCTTGTTGCCGATAACGACCTGGTCGCCCGAACGCCAGGTGTCTGTCACCGTCCCGTCAGGACGCAGGAACAGCTCCTTGCCCGATGCCGGGTCGATGCCCAGCGAACGTACGCCCCAGATGGAATTCATCGAACCGCCCTCGACGTACTGCAACAGCGGCTGCGAGCGTGAGCTCTGGTTGAAGGGGTCGCTGTAGTAGTCCTGCACCTGCTTGTTGTAGTCGCGCAGGCTGTCGGAAATCTTCAGAATCTTGTTGCGGTTGTGTGCCAGGTTGGCGAAGATGGAGACGTACCAGTCGCGGTTGCGGAAGATGTCGGAACGGAAGTCCAGCTCGAAACCGCGGTTCTCCACCTCGCCCACATTGTCCTTGTAGGTCGTGAAGCCCGTGTGGCTGGGGATGGTCACGTCGTTCACCATGTCCGTCGTACGCTTCACATAGTAGCTCGCCTTCAGATAGAACAGCCGACGCAGGAAGCTCACCTCGAAGCCGACGTCGAGCGTGTTGGTCGTCTCCCAGCGCAATGCCTCGTTGCCCAGGGCGTAGAGCGTGGCGCCATAGCCCGTCTTGTACCATTCGTCGGTGAATATCTGATAGGTGGTCTCTGCTTGGTAGGGGGCAAAATTGACGGCACCCGTCTGTCCGTAGCTTCCGCGGAGCTTGAGCAGGTCGAAGAAGCCCAGGTCACTGATTGCCTCGTAGTTGTGCAGGTTCAGTCCGACGCCCGTGCTCCAGAACGTTCCGCACTTCTCATCGGCACCGAACTCCGAGGAACCTTCCACGCGGATGCTGGCATCGAAGAGGTAGATGTTGTCGTAGCTGTAGTTGAACACACCCACGCCACCCATCTGACGGGTCGTGTTCTCGCTCGTCGACGGCTTCTCATAGACTTCCTGCGCATAGTTGGGCGAATGGAGGATGCCCGAGGGGAAGCCGCGGTTTGTGTGGGGGAAAGACTGATTACTCCGGAAATCAATAAGAGAAAAATATTAAGT
>ERZ773148.2642-NODE-2642-length-13293-cov-4.491464_pt1 | contig 13293 bp, 11 predicted proteins | sample MGYA00580846_ERZ773148 | MGnify/ENA primary metagenome ERZ773148 (study PRJEB29015, sample SAMEA2737879) | human gut metagenome | biome: human gut; feature: human-associated habitat; material: faeces | place: China | collected 2012 ... | reverse complement strand
GATGCCACGTTCACAGTACGATTCCTCTTTCTGTTTCATCTAAGATCCCTTCTGTTGACGAGTACACTGGAGAGCAGGTGGATCTGACGCTGTACCTGAGTTTCCGCCCCTATGTGTTCGAATTCTTGAAGGAGATGAGCAAGCTGTATGAAATCATCATCTTTACCGCATCGACTCCATGGTAGACGAAAGGATTGTGGATGATGTGTAGCTACGCCAGGAAGATTGTCGACTTCTTCAACAAGGATGGAATTGTGATTCAGTTCCCATTGGACTGTTGCTGTGAAGTGTAGACATTTGCTGACGCGAGAACAAACCACGTATTTGAGCAATGGCTTCCATTTCAAGGATCTTCAACGGCTGAACCGGGATATGGTTTCTCCTTCCCTTTGCTGTTATGCATAGAAGACCACCTTTATCGTTGATAACAGGCCGGACGTATTCTGCTACTCCGTGAACAATGGAGTGCCCATCAGCACGTGGGAGGGAGAGGAGGACGACAAGGAGGTACGAATGAATGGGTTGTCTAATGGGGAGTTGTTCAGCCTAATTCACTTTTTCCGCTCTCTGACCAAATGCCAGGATGTTCGTCCCGTCATCAAGAAGACCATGAAGGAACGCCTTGCAGGCGAGATCATGGACGCGTGCAACAATCTCGGCGCATCCGTCAAGAAGCGCGAGGATACGCACAAGATGGCCGAGTCCAACAAGGCCTTCGCCCACTATCGTTGGTAATTTCAGCAAAGGTAGAGATTTATGCCCAGATCATATTCACTTGAAAAAACCAGAAACATCGGCATCATGGCTCATATTGATGCGGGTAAGACGACGACTACCGAGCGTATTCTCTTCTATACCGGCGTCAACTACAAAATCGGCGAGACCCATGAAGGCAACGCCACGATGGACTGGATGGTGCAGGAGCAGGAGCGCGGTATCACCATCACGAGCGCTGCTACCACCTGCTTCTGGAAGGATACGCGCATCAACATCATCGATACGCCGGGCCATGTCGACTTCACTGCCGAGGTGGAGCGCTGCCTGCGCGTGCTGGACGGCTGCGTGACCGTCCTCTGCGCCAAGGGCGGTGTCGAGCCACAGACGGAAACGGTGTGGCGTCAGGCGGACCATTACAATGTTCCGCGCATGATCTACGTCAATAAGATGGATATCACCGGCGCCGACTTCTACAACGTCATGGACATGATCTATGACCGTCTGAAGACGAATGCCGTGCCCATCCAGCTGCCCATCGGAAAGGAATCCGACTTCCGTGGGATCATCGATCTCATCGACATGGATTCCGTCGTGTTCTACGACGATCTGGGTAAGGATATGCGCGTGGAGCCCATCCCCGAGGACATGGCGGATCTTGCCGCCGAGTACAGGGAAAAGCTCATCGATGCCGTATCTCTCTTTGACGATGAGATCGCGGAGATGTATCTGGAAGGCGAGGAGATCCCCGCCGACCGTCTGCGCTCGGTCATCCGCAAGGCGACCGTCAGCGGCAGCATGGTTCCCGTCCTCTGCGGTACGTCGTACAAGAACAAAGGCGTGCAGAAGCTGCTCGATGCCGTTGTCGATTTCCTGCCCTCTCCGCTGGATGTTCCGCCCGTTGTCGGCGTGAACCCCAAGACGGACGAAGAGGTCACTCTCCCCGCGGACGTGAACGGCCCCTTTGCCGGTCTCGTCTTCAAGGTGATGACGGACCCGTTCGTCGGACGTCTGGCGTTCATCCGTGTCTACTCCGGCTCCATTAAGGCCGGCGAAACGGCGATTAACACCGTCCGCGGCCAGCGCGAGCGTCTCGGCCGTTTGCTGCACATGCACGCGAACCATCGTGAGGACATCGACGCTGTGTACGCCGGTGAGATCGCCGCTGTTGTGGGTTTGAAAAACACCCGCACGGGCGATACTCTCTGCGACGACAAGCATCCCATCGTTCTCGAATCGATGGAATTCCCCGAACCCGTTATCCGCGTTGCCATCGAGCCCAAGACCAAAGCCGGTCAGGAAAAGATGGCGATCGCGCTCTCCAAGCTGAGCGAGGAAGACCCCACCTTCAAGACCTATACGGACGAGGAGACGGGCCAGACCATCATCGCCGGCATGGGCGAGCTCCATCTCGAGATTATCGTGGATCGTCTGCTCCGCGAGTTCAAGGTCGAGGCAAACGTCGGCAAGCCGCAGGTTTCCTACAAGGAGACCATCCGCGGCACCGCTACGGTCGACATGCGCTATGCGCGTCAGTCCGGCGGCAAGGGCCAGTTTGCGCAGGCCAAGATCCAGATCGAGCCGAACCCGGGCAAGGGTTACGAGTTCATCAACGCCGTCACCGGCGGCGCCATCCCGAAGGAGTATATCCCCAGCGTAGATCAGGGCATCCAGGGCGCCATGGCGTCCGGTGTTCTCGCCGGTTATCCGGTCGTCGACGTGAAGGTCACCCTTCTCGACGGCAGCTACCATGAGGTCGACTCGAGCGAAATGGCGTTCAAGATCTGCGGCAGCATGGCCTTTAAGGAGGCCGCGCAGAAAGCCGGTCCGACGCTGCTTGAGCCCATCATGAAGGTCGTTGTCACGACGCCCGATCAGTATATGGGCGACGTTATCGGCGATCTCAACTCGCGCCGCGGTCAGGTCGTCGGAACGGACATCCGCAACGGCGCTGCGATCGTCACGGCGGAGGTGCCGCTCGCTTCCATGTTTGGCTATTCGACCGATCTGCGTTCCAAAACGCAGGGCCGTGCCAACTACAGCATGGAGCCGCACACCTATGTCGAGCTTCCGAAGAGCCTCCAGGAGAGCATCATCGGCAAGCGCGGCAACAACGCCTGATTTTAGGTGTTGCAAAATAAGCAAAGTTCCTGTAGAATAAATCCAAACCAAAATTTAAATTTTTGCTATTAGGAGGATGTTTCCATGGCTAAGCAAATGTTCAACCGCAGCAAGCCCCATGTGAATATCGGTACCATCGGCCACATCGACCATGGTAAGACCACCCTGACCGCCGCCATCACCAAGACCCTCGCGATGGCCGACCCCAACGCCGCTTCTTTCGTTGACTACGCCTCCATCGATAAGGCGCCCGAAGAGCGCGAGCGCGGCATCACCATCAACACTGCCCACGTTGAGTACCAGACGTTTGACCGCGTCGGCTCTCACGGCGCCACCAAGGGTGTGCAGATCCAGGGCCGTCACTACGCCCACGTCGACTGCCCGGGCCACGCCGACTATATCAAGAACATGATCACCGGCGCTGCTCAGATGGACGGCGCGATCCTCGTCATCGCCGCTTCCGACGGCCCGATGGCTCAGACCCGTGAGCACCTGCTGCTCGCCCGTCAGGTTAACGTTCCCTACATTCTCGTTTTCCTGAACAAGTGCGACCAGGTTGACGACCCCGAGCTGCTCGAGCTCGTTGAGATGGAAGTCCGTGAGCTGCTCGACAAGTACGACTTCCCCGGCGACGACACCCCGATCATCAAGGGTTCCGCTCTGAACGCTCTTGCCTCCGAGTCCACCGATCCCAACGCCCCCGAGTATGCCTGCATCAAGGAGCTCATGGACGCTGTTGACGATTATATCCCCACTCCCGACCGTAAGGCCGACATGCCCTTCCTGATGCCCGTTGAGGACGTCTTCACCATCTCCGGCCGCGGCACCGTCGCCACCGGTAGAGTTGAGCGTGGTCAGCTCAAGCTCGGCGAGGAAGTCGAGATCATCGGCCTGACCGACGAGCGTCGCAAGACCGTCGTCACCGGTATCGAAATGTTCCACAAGCTGCTCGACTACGCCGAGGCTGGTGATAACATCGGTACCCTGCTCCGTGGTGTTGCCAAGAACGAGATCGAGCGCGGCCAGGTTCTGTCCAAGCCCGGTTCCATTCACCCCCTCACCAAGTTTGTTGGTCAGGTTTACGTCCTGAACAAGGACGAGGGCGGCCGTCACACCCCGTTCTTCAACAACTATCGTCCTCAGTTCTACTTCCGTACCACCGACGTCACCGGCGTCATCACTCTGCCCGAGGGCACCGAGATGTGCATGCCCGGCGATAACGTCGACATGAACGTTGAGCTGATCACCCCCATCGCGATCGAGAAGGGCCTCCGCTTCGCTATCCGTGAAGGCGGCCGTACCGTCGGTTCCGGTGTTGTTATCGAGTGCAAGGACTAATTCCTGAATGAGATAGAAGAAAGACAGCCGAAAGGCTGTCTTTCTTTTTGCCCTGTGAAGAAGCTCCACCGGAAAACGAGAGCGAAGCGGGGAAGGTGAGCGCTCAGGCGTCCTTCGGAAAGGCCAGCGGCGCGATGAAGCTGCCTTCGCCGGTGCAGAGGATATCGCCCGCGACGATCTCGCCGCCGCAGATGTAGAGGTCGGCCTGACAGACCTTGCCCGAGGGATGGTTTTTCACCGTGTAGGTGCAGCGCTCGACCGTTTTGCCGCAGCAGGGCTCCAGATCAAAGCCCTGCGCGCGCTGGAGCACATTGTAGCTCTGATAGGGCTCCTCCAGCTCCTTGGGCAGGGTGAGCGAGAGCGTTTCGACCGGCTCCGGCTCGACCTGCCAGCCGAGGGAGTTCAGGTAGGCGACGCGCTGCTCGTTCGTCGCGGCGGCAGCGGTACGGTCCGAGCCGCATGAGCGCAGCAGGAGAAAGCCGAGAAAGGCAAGCAGCAGCAGCCACAAAACGCCGAGCAGCCGGCGGCGGGAATATTTCATCGTGCAGATAAACACAGCGTCACACCCTTTCACGAAAGACTATTCCCAAACGGAGAAAAGTATGATAGGATGGGCGCAGAAATGAAAGTGAAAGCAGAGGAGAATGGGTATGGCGAAGGAACGGCTGGACAAGCTCATCGCCTCGACGGGACGCTGGTCGCGCCGCGAGGTCAAGACGCTCGTGCGCGAGGGCCGCGTGCTGGTGGACGGGAGGATCGCCGGCAGCGCGGAGGAGAAGTATGACGCGGAGAGCTGCCGCATCGCGGTCAACGGGGAGGAGCTGCTGCTCCGGAGGCACACCTACGTCATGCTGCATAAGCCCGCAGGCGTGCTGAGCGCGACCGAGGATGGGCGGGGCAGAACGGTGCTGGACCTGCTCACGCCGGAGCTGCGCAAGATCGGCGTTTTTCCGGTCGGACGGCTCGATAAGGATACGGAGGGGCTGCTGCTTTTGACGGACGACGGCGAGCTGGCGCACGCGCTGCTCAGTCCGAAAAAGCACGTCGATAAGGTCTATTACGCCCGCGTGTCAGGCAGGCTGACACCCGAGGACTGCGCGGCGTTCGAGGCGGGCATGACGCTCGGCGACGGGCTGGAGTGCCTGCCTGCAGGGCTGGAGATCCTCGCCGCGGGAGAGACGAGCGAATGTCTCGTCACGCTGCGCGAGGGGAAGTTCCATCAGGTCAAGCGGATGCTGGCTGCCCGCGGCAAGCCGGTGACGTATTTGAAGCGCCTTTCGATGGGGTCGCTGCGGCTCGATGACACGCTCGCGCCGGGCGAATTCCGCCTGCTGACGGCAGCAGAGGAGGCGCAGCTTCAGCGGTAGACAAAATGCCCAACGAAATTTGCGGGAGATTGAACACTTGTCCCAATATCCTTTACGCTTTCCACAAAAAAGAAAAAGTTTTTTGTGGAAAAAAGAAAAAATAGCTTGCAAATTATGTCGAAGCCAAGTATAATAATTTCATTCAATCAGCAAGTTGCACAAACTACCCGCGTAAGGGTTTCGGGAGGTACACCATGTCAGGGAGAGTTTTCCAGAACATCGTTTTGCAATTCAAGGATGCGGTCGATACCGAGATCGGCGTGATCGACGCCGAGGGCACCGTCATTGCCTGTACGGAGCTGAGCGAGATCGGCAGTCATTGGAGCGAGCTTGTGAGCAGCATCAACGACGCGGAGGAGAGCGTGGTTCCGCTCGCCGGCAAGACCTTCAAGGCGCTGTCCGGCTGGAACGGTCACTTTGATTTTGCGGTTTTTGCCTATGGCGAGAACGAGATGAGCCGTGCGGCCTGCTCCATGGCGGCGGTCGCGCTCAACGCGGCCAAGAGCTATTATGAGGAGAAGTACGACAAGGTCTCCTTCATCAAGAACATCATCTCCGACAACATCATGCTCAGCGACCTCTATATCCGCGCCAAGGAGCTGCACGTTGAGACCGAGCTCAACCGCGGCGTGTTCCTGATCCGCCGCCTGGACGAGCACTTTGAGGGCCTGACCGTGGAGGCCGTGCAGAACATCTTCCCGGACCGCCAGACGAGCTTTGCGCTTTCCATGGGCGAGAGTGACGTGGTGCTCATCCAGCAGCTTGGCGAGAATGTCGGCACGCGCGATCTGGAGAAGACCGCCCAGCTCATTGAAGAGACGCTGCGCGAGAACGGCGAGAGCATGGTCGTCGTCGGCATCGGCACGGTCGCCGCGCACCTGCGCGACCTCGCCAAGAGCTACAAGGAGGCGCAGATCGCCATCGAGGTCGGCAAGGTCTTCGATACGGAGAAATATGTCGTCAGCTACGAAAACCTCGGCATCGGCCGTCTGATCTATCAGCTGCCGACCACCCTGTGCGAGATGTTCCTGCAGGAGGTCTTCAAGAAGAACCCCATCGACTCGCTCGATAAGGAAACGCTCTTTACCATCAACAAGTTCTTTGAGAACAACCTCGTTCTCTCCGAAACGGCGCGCAAGCTGTTCGTCCACCGCAACACGCTCGTCTACCGTCTGGAGAAGATCAAGAAGCTCACCGGCCTTGACCTGCGTGAGTTCGACGACGCCATCACCTTCAAGGTGGCGCTGATGGTCAAAAAGTACCTTGCCTCCCGCGGCATCGAGGCGTAAGAGAATAGCGAAGGAGGCTTTCCGAAGGGAAAGCCTCTTTTTTTGCGCCTTGGGAACTTTTTCCGCTGGGGAGCGTCAAAAAAACAGCGGCTGTTTACATAATTTTTATTGCCATTTCTTCGCCGCTCGCGTATAATAGAATAAAATAGGCAAACTTGGAGAAAAAGGGGAGAACACGGCGATGATCCGCTTGACCGACGTGCAGAAGGAATATGAGAACGGGACACACGCGCTGCGCGGTGTGACGATGGAGGTCAACGACGGCGAATTCGTCTTTCTCGTCGGCCCCTCCGGAAGCGGCAAATCGACCATCATCAAGCTCCTCACGGGCGAGGTCCTGCCGAGCGGCGGCCGGCTGATGATCAACGGCTTCAACCTCAACAACATTTCCGACCGGCAGATCCCGCTGCTGCGCCGGTCCATCGGCGTGATCTTTCAGGATTTCCGCCTGATCGAGAAGAAAACGGTCTATGAAAATCTGAGCTTTGCCATGCGCGCCGTGGGCTCCTCGCCGCGCGAGGCGAAAAAGCGCATCCCCTACGTTCTCAAGCTGGTGGGACTGGACGGCAAGGCCAATCAGTTCCCCAACCAGCTCTCCGGCGGCGAGCAGCAGCGCGTGGCCATCGCGCGCGCACTCGTCAACAACCCCTATACCATCATCGCCGACGAGCCGACCGGCAACCTCGACCCCGCCCGCTCGCTGGAGATCATGATGCTGCTCGAGCGCATCAATCAGCTCGGCACCACGGTGCTCGTCGTGACGCACGAAAAGGATCTGGTCAACAAGTTCCAGAAGCGCGTCATTACGCTTGAGCGCGGTATCGTCGTGAGCGACGGCATCGGCTACAATATGAGGTGAGGCGCGATGAGAAGACACGATTTTGGTTACTTTTTCCACGAGGGCGTGGTGAACCTGTTCAGCCACGGCTTTATGTCCTTTGCGGCTGTCGGCATCACCGTGGCCTGCCTGCTCGTCATGGGCACGTTTTCCCTTGTGGCCTACAACGTCAACGAGCAGCTTCGTCAGCTGGAAAGTGAAAATGAGATCCTTGCTTTTGTGGACGATACGCTCACGGAGGCACAGGGGCGCTCGCTCCAGTCTGCCGTCGAGGCGGTGCCGAATGTGAGGAGCGTGCGCTTTATCACGCGCGAGGAGGCCTGCGAGACCTTCGAGAAAAAGTACGAGGGGAAATACGCCCTCGGCGATCTGGACCCGGAGATCCTGCGCGACCGCTTTGCCATTAAGGTGATCGACCTCGGCCGGATGGAGGAGACGCGCGAGGCGGTCAAGAAGGTGACCGGCATCGCGGACGCCCGCGCGGACGAAAATCTGGCGGAGGGCTTCATCACGCTGCGGAACGTGGCGGGCGTGGTGTGCATCGCGCTCATCGCGATATTGCTGGTCGTTTCCGTGTTCATCATCTCCAACACCATCAAGCTCACGACCTTCGACCGCCGCGACGAGATCGCCATTATGAAGATGGTCGGCGCGACGAACGGCTTCATCCGCTGGCCGTTCGTGTACGAGGGCTTTATGATCGGCCTTCTCAGCGCGGTGCTGGGCTTTGGCTTGCAGTGGCTGCTGTATGAATCGGTCGCAAAGAGCCTTGCGATGTCCGACCGGCTACAGCTGTTGACGATCGTCGACTTTACGTTGATCTGGCGGCCCGTGGCTGCGATCTTTGCCGCCGCCGGTATCCTGATCGGTGTGGGTGGCAGCCTGACGGCTATCCGCAAGTTCCTGCACGTGTGAGGGAGGCGGACGATGAGCAGAAAAAAGATCGCACGCATCCTCCTGGTGCTGGCTGTCGTTGCGTCGCTGACGCTGACGGAGCTGACGCCGCTTTCCATGGTGCAGGACGCTTCCGCCGTCACGCAGGCGGATATCGACAAGCTCAAAGACGAGCTCAGCGGGATGAACTCGGAAAAGTCGCAGCTTGAAAAGGAGCTCAAGTCCATCCAGAACGACAAGAGCGCCGCGCTTGCGCAGAAAGAGAATATCGACAAGCAGATCAACTTGCTTCAGTCGGAGATCAAGGGCGTTGAGTCGCTCATCAGCGAGTATGAGACGCTGATCACGCAGACCGAGCAGGAGATCCGCGAGAACGAAGAGGAAGAGGCGCGCCAGTACGAAAAGTTCTGCGAGCGTGTGCGCTCGATGGAAGAGCGCGGTACGGTGTCGTACTGGTCGGTGCTGTTCGACTCGGCGAGCTTTTCCGACTTGCTGAGCGCCATGGACTTCATCAGCGAGATCATGGACAGCGACCAGAAGGTCATCGACGATCTGCGTGCCCTGCGCGAGCAGATCGAGCAGAAGAAGGCCTCGCTCGAAACGTCCCTTGCCGAGCAGCAGAGCGCCAAGGAGACGCTCGTCGCCAAAAAGAGCGAGCTGAACACCCAGCGCGCTGAGGCGGAAAAGGTGCTTGCCGAGCTCAAGGCGAACGAAGCGCAGTACAAGCAGGTCCTTTCGGAAAAGGACGCCGCGATGGAGCGCCAGCAGGCGGAGATCGTGCGCCTTTCCCGTGAGCTTGCCGAAAAGAACGGCAACACCACCGTGACCTATGGCGGCTACATCTGGCCGTGCTCGAGCAAGTATGTCACCTCGCCGCTCGGCGCGCGCTACACGGGCATCGCGGGCGCGTCGAGGAATCACGCGGGCATTGACATCGGCCGCGTGGGCTACACGACGCAGGCCGTCGCCGCCAAGGCGGGCACGGTCATCATCTCGGCTTACAATAAGTACCGCGGCAACTATGTGGTCGTCAGCCACGGCAGCGGCAACACGACGACGTATCAGCATTTGTCATCCCGTTCGGTCAGCGTGGGCACGTATGTCGCGCAGGGTCAGGTCGTCGGCATCACCGGTACGACCGGCGTGAGCAGCGGCCCGCACCTGCACTTTGAGATCACCGAGAACGGACAGATCATCAACCCGCTCAAGTACCTCACGGACTATATCAAGGGTTGGTAAACCGCATAACGCACAAGCTCCCCGCCATATACTGGCGGGGAGCTTTTTTGCGGGGAGGGGTCATTTTGCAGGGATTGGTCTGCTATCGGGACACGGGGGAGAAAAACGGCGCGCGCACGCTCTGCGGTGTGCGCTTTGACGCGGCCTACGCATCGCGCGGTGAGGGAATGCTTGCTGCACTTTCGGCCAAGCGCGCAGCAAAATACCTGCAAAAGCGCCGTGTGAGTTATGCCGTGTTTCCCAAGGATTATCCATATGCGGAGGTATTTGCACGCTGTGGTGTCCTGCCGCCGCCCGAGCAGCCGCTGCGCATGGCAAAGGCGGCGGAGATCATCCGCCGCGCGATGGCGCGGCTCGGCCTTGCGCCGGAGCGGGCACGTATCGCGCTGTGCGCACCCTCACAGAGTGCGGCGCTCGAAGCGGCGGCGCGCGAGCTCTCTAAAGATGTGCGCTATCTTGCACTCTGCGCGCCGAATGGCGAGCGCCTTGCGCGCACGCTGCGCTGGGACTGCGGCGCGAGTGTCCATACATTGCAGACGGACGAGAGGATCGCCGCCGACCTGAGCGTCTGCTTCGACGATTTCCCGCTGCCCGACGGCCTTGTGCTGCCGCTGGGGAGCGGTGCGGTTTCTGTCGCCTATGGGACGGAAAACCTGGGCGATGCAGCGATGATCTGGAATGAAGATCAGCTCATCTGCGCACTCTACGCCTCGCTTGCGCGCCGCGCGGACGAAATTTGGGTAAAAGATGTGAAAATGCCGCCCGATGGGGGTGAAAACGCAAACTTACCTTGACAACACGGGGCAAAATCACTATAATTATTTCGCTAAAATGGTATTCGTGTGCGCGCCGCGCAATTTTGCGGGCGCGAAAGAAAGGAACGATCTCAATATGGCGAACATGAAAAAAGAGTACAAGATGAGCGCGGAGCGCAAGGAAGAGCTGCAAAAGGAGCTCACCTACCTCAAGACCGTGCGTGAAAAGGAAGTGGCGGACCTCATCAAAGAGGCGCGCGGCTTCGGCGACCTGAGCGAAAACAGCGAATATGATGAAGCGAAAAACGAGCAGGGCAAGCTGTACTCCCGTATCGCTGAGGTCGAGGAGATCCTGCTGCACACCGTCATCGTCGACGAAAACGACGCGGGCACGAACGGCATCAGCATCGGCTGCCGTGTGACCGTGCAGGATGTGAAGTCCGGCCGCGAGCTGCCCGAGTATAAGGTCGTCGGCTCGCAGGAGGCCGACCCCATGCACCGCGCCATCTCCGAGGATTCCCCCTTCGGCAAGGCGCTCATGGGCGCAAAAGAGGGCGACGAGGTCATGGTGGAGGCCCCTGTCGGCACCATCGTCTACCGCATCGTCAAGATCGAACGTTAAGCTGTATTATATAGAGTAGGAGTAAAGAAATATCATGGCTGAAGAAAATATCCAGACCAACGCTCCCGAGCAGGACCTCAGCGAGATCCTGAAGGTCCGCCGCGAAAAGCTCGCAGCGCTGCGCGCCGAGGGCCGCGATCCCTTCAAGGAGACGCGCTTCGACGTGACGCACCACGCTCAGGACATCAAGGACAACTTTGACGCGCTTGAGGGCAGCGAGGTCCGTGTCGCGGGCCGCCTGATGAGCAAACGCGGCATGGGCAAGGTCAGCTTTTGCGATCTGCAGGACAAGTCCGGCCGCATCCAGCTCTACGCCCGCAAGGACGAGATGGATGAGGAGGAGTACAACCGCTTCAAGAAGTACGACATCGGCGATATCGTCGGCGTCGAGGGCGAGGTGTTCCGCACCCAGCGCGGCGAGATGAGCGTGCGCGCCAAGAAGATCACGCTGCTCAGTAAGTCTCTGCGTCCCCTGCCGGAGAAGTACCACGGCCTGACCGATAAGGAAGCGCGCTACCGTCAGCGCTATGTGGACCTGATCATCAACCCCGAGTCCAAGCGCAACTTCGAAATTCGTTCGAAGTTTGTCGCGTATCTGCGCCGCTACCTCGACTCCATCGGCTTTATGGAGGTCGAGACGCCGGTTTTGAGCCCCATCGCGGGCGGTGCGAATGCGCGCCCCTTCATCACGCACCACAATACCCTCGATATCGACATGTACATGCGCATCGCCACCGAGCTGCACTTAAAGCGCCTGATCGTCGGCGGCATGGAGCGTGTGTACGAGGTCGGCCGCATCTTCCGCAACGAGGGTATGGACACCAAGCATAACCCCGAGTTCACCACCTGCGAGCTCTATCAGGCCTACACGAACCTCGACGGCATGATGGACATCCTCGAGGCCATCCTCTCCGGCGCCGCGAAGGAGATCCTCGGCACCTATCAGATCCAGTGGCTCGGCAAGGACATTGACCTGACCCCGTCGTGGAAGCGCGTCACGATGGCTGACGCTGTCAAGGAAGTGACCGGCGCGGACTTTATGGCGATCGAGGGCGACGCCGAGGCTGCCGTCGCGCTCGCCAAGAGCGTCGGCGTCGACATGGACGGTGTGGACAAGACCTGGGGCAACGCCCTGTACGAGACCTTCGACCAGAAGGTCGAGGAGACCCTCGTCCAGCCGACGTTCATCACCATGTACCCCGTCGAAGTGAGCCCGCTTGCCAAGCGCAGCCCGTCTGACCCGTACCTCACCGAGCGCTACGAGATGTTCGTCTGCGGCTGCGAGATGGGCAACGCTTTCACTGAGCTCAACGACCCGATGGATCAGTACGAGCGCTTCAAGGCGCAGGTCGAAAAGCGCGCCAACGGCGACGACGAGGCCGAGATGATGGACGAGGATTACGTTATGGCCCTCGAATACGGTCTGCCCCCGACGGGCGGCCTGGGCTTCGGCATCGACCGCTGCGCGATGATGCTCTGCGGTACCGACTCCATCCGCGATGTCATCCTCTTCCCCACGATGAAGCCGCTGGACATGCCCAAGAAGGCCGACAAGGCGGAAGCCGCTCCCGCCGAAGTGAAGAAGGAGGAGGTCATCGACTTCTCCAAGGTCGAGATCGAGCCGCTGTTCGCTGACCAGGTCGACTTTGACACCTTCTCCAAGTCTGACTTCCGCGCCGTCAAGATCAAGGCGTGCGAGGCGGTGAAGAAGTCCAAGAAGCTGCTGCAGTTTGTGCTCGACGACGGCACAGGCGAGGATCGCATCATCCTCTCCGGCATCCACGAGTATTATGAGCCCGAGGAGCTCGTCGGCAAGACCGCTATCGCCATCGTCAACCTGCCCCCGCGTAAGATGATGGGCATCGACTCCTGCGGCATGCTGATCTCCGCCGTGCATCACGAAAACGGCGAAGAAAAGTTGCATTTGCTGATGGTGGATCCTCACATTCCGGCCGGCGCAAAGCTGTATTAAAAAATAACGAAAAAGAGTTCTCTCGGCAGAGGGAGCTCTTTTTTGTGCCAAAGGCACGGGGAAGCAGCGCCGTAGGCGCTGCACGGGATAAGGGGGCCATTCTCTCACGTGAGAGAATGGCCCCCTTTGACCCCCAAGAGAACG
>ERZ773148.2638-NODE-2638-length-13311-cov-3.905779_pt1 | contig 13311 bp, 12 predicted proteins | sample MGYA00580846_ERZ773148 | MGnify/ENA primary metagenome ERZ773148 (study PRJEB29015, sample SAMEA2737879) | human gut metagenome | biome: human gut; feature: human-associated habitat; material: faeces | place: China | collected 2012 ... | reverse complement strand
CTCATACACATTCAGATGCGGGAACAGGGCGTAGCGCTGGAAGACCGTATTGATCTTTCGTTTATAGGACGGCACGTCGTTGATGCGCTGTCCATTAAAAAACACATCACCGGACGTAGGTGTCAAAAAACCGCCAATAATTCGTAGAGTTGTGGTTTTTCCGCATCCACTGGGACCCAGCAATGTGAGAAATTCCTTATTGTTGATGTACAGATTGATGTTGTCGAGAATCGTCTCTCCGTCCTCGAATGTCATAGTGAGATTCGTGAGGCGAATGAGCTCTTTGGACATGTATCCTCCCCCATTTCAAAAAAATTTGTATGCGTCGAACTTTGCCGGAGCCGCCCGAAACATACTGGATTGAATATATCCGGCGGGGGTGGATTTGTCAATATCTAAACAGAAAAATGTGCAAAAAAGTTGGAAGAACATTTTGAAAGTTCTTCCAACTTTGGAGAAAACGAAGAAAAAGATTGATTATGTAAAGTATTCCTGCACAAAATCGACAGACTCGACCTGAAACGTCCTGCCGTTGAGATAGGAAAGGCACCCAGCGTCTGTTGTAAATTGGAACGTCAGCTTGTAGGAATAGAGCGCCTGAAATTTCCGGTCGTAGCGCTTGTCGAGCTTTCCGTATTTGCCGTCGCCCAGCAGCGGCCAGCCTGCGGCGGCCATCTGCGCGCGGATCTGATGGGTGCGGCCAGTCACAAGTTCGCACTCGACGAGACTCAGTCCATTTCTGCTTTGGAGGGTTTTATATAATGTAACGCAAGTCTTCGAGCCCTTCTGCGGAGTTTTCGTGATGTAGACGCGGTTTTCCTTCGCGTCCTTGAACAGCTGCCCCTCGAGCCTGCCGGAGGCCGGGCGGGGCGTTCCGTGCACAATGCAAAGATAGCGCTTGTCGATTTCGCGATCCTTGATCTTCTGGTTCATCACCCGCAGGGCCTCGGCGTTCTTCGCGGCGATGACGATGCCGCCGGTGTTCCGGTCGATCCGGTTGCACAGGGCGGGCGCAAAGGAGTTTTCCTCTTCCGGCCGGTAGGAGCCGCTTTGATAGAGATAGGCCTTTATGTAGTCAATCAGGGTGTACCGCTTTTCATGCTCATCCTCATGCACCACCATGCCGGCCGGCTTGTTGACGATAATCAGGTCGTCGTCTTCGTAAACGATGTTCAGGGGGATATTTTCCGGTATGATCTCGATTTCCCGACGGGGATAGGCCATGACGACCGATACGATATCTTTGGGTTTTACCTTATAACTCGATTTGACAGCCTTCCCGTTTACCAGAATATTTCCGGCATCGGCAGCTTCCTGAATTTTTGTGCGGGAAGCATTCGGCAGACGTGACATCAGAAATTTATCCACCCGGAGCAGATTCTGGCCATTATCCGCTTCGATCCGGTGGTGTTCGTACATTTCGGATGCTTGTCCTTCCTCTTCTTCTTCCAATAATTCTTCCTCTTCTTCAAATTCGGGCATAGGATGCTGTTTTAGTTCACGTTTTTATTCGGTAACCATCAAGGAGTCGAGTGCTGCAATTTTATCTTTTTCCAGGGTGATATGCAGGTTGACATAAGTACCTCCTTCGACTGTCGTCTCGCCCAAAGGATCCTGTTCGTAGATGACAGCCGAGTAGGCATCGTTTTTACTCTTTATACTGGCATCCGGGAGTACTTCGCCGAGATTCAGGTAAGATTTACGAAGGATATCCAGGGCTTCCTGCAGATTTTTCCCGGTCAGTTGCGGGAGAACGACTGTATTCCTTCCATTTCCGCTTCCTAATACGATATCGATAACGGCTCCTTTGGTCAATAAGCTCCCTGGAACGATATTTTCTCCGTCATGTTTAAGATCCAATACCAGATTATGAAATTCGGACGGGGCATATTCGATATGACCGATTTTGAATCCCCGGCTGGTCAGGGTTTGCAGTGTCTGCCGGTAAGCAGCATTCTGCAGGTTCGGGAAAACCACTTTTTCAGGGTTATGGGCATTGATGATCAGATGGATCAGACGGTTTTCTTTAACGTGTGCTCCGGCTACCGGTGATTGTTCGAGCACGACTCCCGGTTTGGCCGCATCGTCATACAGGGAGTCGGTCACCACAACAGTTAAATGAGCATGCCGGGCTACCGCGTGTGCTTCCTCCACTGTCAAATCGTTAAAGGCAGGAACCAGAATAAATTGTCCGTGTTGGGTATAACTCTCCAGATGGGATAGAACAAAATAACCTATCACACAAACGAGAAGAATGGCTGCTAACAGATTCAGCAGGTAAAAGGTGAGTCTTGCCGGAAATTTTTTCATCGGTTACAATTTGGTTTATGGCCTTTGTTGTGAAAGCCTGGGTTCATCAACTTGCAAAAATAGCGCAGATTTTTAAATTATCTACTATTTTTTCTAAATTTGCTGCTTATTAATAGGAATAGCTATGCTAAAATTATTATTTCTGTTTTTGCTTTTATGGTCTTGCGGTCAGGTACTCGGGCAAGGGACTGCGGTAACGAAGTCCAACGATATCGTTGTGATTCGGGGAAAGAGTTATTATTTGCATACCGTGCAACCCGGTCAGACTTTGTATTCGATATGTAAGGCATACGGAGCGAACATCGACGAGGTAAAGAGTTTAAATGATAAGAAAGATAATGCGTTGAGTTTATACGAGGTATTGAAAGTGCCTTATACCGATCCTTTTGTGCAACAGGACGACAAATTTTATTATCACAAAGTGGTTAAAGGAGAGACTTTCTATTCCATCGCCCGGCTTTATAAGATAAAACCGAAACGTTTATTGAAATTCAATGAAGGATATGCCCAGAATCAACCCCTGGCGGTAGGAGCTGTGGTGAAGTTGCCTTTGGCTGAAATCGATCTTTCTGTATTGGGTGAAGAAGAAATCGAAGCTTCGGTGGGAAAAAAGCAGGAGATTCGCCCTGAGCGTCCGGTTCGAAACGAGAGCGTGAAAAAAGTGGAAGAAGCGTCCGTGACCGATATCCTGCAAGATGCCCTGATGCAAAAAAACGAAAAAACGGAACAAGAACCGGAAAAAGAGACTACGACTGTTATCGGGGCTACCGATAAAATGGAGATTCCGGATTATATCTCCGAAGTAGTGATGCCTGTCGATCCTTTTGTGAAGGTGGCTTTACTGCTCCCTTTTTCTGCAAAAGATTATCCTGTATTTGTCGATACGCTGGTGGAAAAAATGCCGGTACAGATTTCTGCCCGCTCCGAGCAATTTATTTCTTTTTATGAAGGGGTATTGCTGGCGGTGGACAGCTTGAAAAATCAAGGATACAAAGTTAACCTGAAGGTTTTCGATACCGAACGGAGTGCAGAGAAAATGTATACTATGGTCGATGAAATCGACCGGTTTCATCCCGACCTGATCATCGGTCCGGTATATGGCTCGGTGTATAAGGCCTTAATGGATGATTTAACGAATAAAAATATCCCGGTCATTTATCCCTTATCTTCCCGAAGTGAAGAATTTGGCGTGTATCCTGATTTTATCCAGGTCAACCCTTCTATGAAAGCACTGACTGTTGCGATGAGTGATTGGTTGCGCGAAGAAGCGGAAGAAGCGAATCTGGTTTGTCTGAATCTGACAGGGAACGAGGTCAGTCATTCGGACCTGGAAGATATTCGCTTGTTTAAGGAGTATATGCATCGGATCGGCAGTATGAATTTTTATGATTGGAATACTTCGGCAGTTCCGTTGGATGGATTGCGTTTGCAATTGTTGCCCGACCGGGAAAATATAATCATTCTGCCTACTACGAAAGAAGCTGAAGTCAGTAAGATATTACCGGTATTATCGGCTTTAACGGATGGTTATCGGATTACCGTCGTCGGCTTCCCGGAATGGCAGGCCTTTACTTCGGTAGATCATGAGACTTATTTCAAACTGAATACGAAGATCTTTACCTATAGTTATGTGGACAATACCACGGAGCCTGCCAAACGGTTTGCCTTAAAATACCGGAAATATTTTTATACCGAACCGAATAATCTGGCCTATAAGGCTTTCGATATGAGTCTTTATTTTATTGAATTGGCGGCAAAATACCGGGACCGGACACTGGATGCACTTGAATTTTATCCGCGTAACGGTGATTTTTCGCGTTTTTATTTTCAAAAGATGGAAGGTCAAGCCGGTAAAGAAAATCAGGGTTTTTATATCGTCAATTTTGGATCCGACTACCGATTGAAAATAGAGTCCCTATAAGCGTAACTTGTCAGCATGATCTGCGATATAAATAAGCAGACCTAAAGCATAAAGTTATGGCAAAATTCGAAGACATCATTCAGGGAAATACCCTTGTGTTCGTAGATTTTTTCGCTACCTGGTGCGGACCTTGTAAAATGATGCATCCCGTATTGGAAGACCTGAAAAAGCAGTTGGTAAATTCCTATCAGGTACAGGCGGTACCGACATTGATGTTATTCAAAGCAGGTAAAATGGTTTGGCGGCAGAGTGGGGCGATGCAAGCAACACAAATTCGTCAAGTGATTGAAAAACACCTTTGATTATCAGTGTTTTATATTTCATCTGTTCGTGATCATCCAAATCGCGAATGTATAAAATTATTTGAATATCCGGTTTTCGGAATGTCAGAAATATCTTTCGTCGGATGAATTTTTTTTGAGGAAAAATAGTTACACCCGATGAAATATCTCTGTATGTTTGTGGCGTTTAAAATTAAAACAAACAAATCTGAAAAAGGAGAGATTCGAAAGAATCTGACAACTATGAAAACAGGTAAAACCGAGTTGCCCCGATCGACGAGTGGGGCAGATGAGTTCTTTATTTTACAGGGAAAAAAACAGGGAGTGCGGATCGAGGGAGAAGGGTATGTCATCCGGGAATTCAGTTACTCCGATTGTGAATCCTTGGCAGAAAATGCCGATAACAACAAAATCTGGAATAACTTAATGGATAATTTTCCGCATCCCTATACCAAACAGGATGCATTCGATTACATCAGTATGGTAAAAGCCATGCCGGGCAAACCGATGCGTTTTGCTATCGAGGTTGAAGGAAAAGCGGTAGGAAGTATCGGATTCGGATCCGAAGGAGATGTAGAAAGAGTGACTGCCGAGGTGGGATATTGGATCGGGGAAAAATATTGGGGGCATGGCATTATGAGTAAAGTGTTGGAGGATATCACCGAATATGCTTTTCAAAATTTTCATTACGAAAAATTGTACACGATTGTATTCAGTACGAATCCCGCTTCTATGCATGTATCGCAAAAAGCGGGGTATCGACAGGAAGCTGTTTTGCATCATGCTGCAGTCAAGAATGGTCATTTGGTCGATTTTTATTATTTCTGTAAGATGCGTGAGCACGGGTAAGTTTTATATCCCTTTTTTATCCCTGACTTGATTAGAAGCCAGCTGACAGGCAACATATTCTCCGATATAAACAGCAGGAACAAACGAAGTAAAAGTTTCTCCGGTAAGACCGGTGTAAGGTATACCCTGTTCTGTAATGAAAAGCCGATAAGGTAACTCCCGGCGGTTACCGATCTGATAAAAATTGTGAAAACAAAATACAGGAAAATCGAAACTTTTCAGGAAGCAGGGAAGTATATTCTTAAAATAAAAAGAGTATTTATGGAGAATTTATGGGCTTTGATCAAAGGAAATTTGCCGGTTTTTGTGATGTTTTATGCGAGTTGGTGTCCGCATTGCCGTAAAATGTTACCTATCGTCCGGAAGCTGGAGAATAACAAGCATTTGAATTTGCAATGCTTCGATATCGATGATCCGGCTAACCGGCGGTTGGTAGATTATTATCAGGTGCAGGCTGTCCCCTTGATGATGATATACAAAGCCGGAGAACAACTTTGGAGATGGAATGGCGAGATCGAAGAGGAAGAGCTGATGCAGACTCTGAAGAGATTATTGAAATAGGCTTATTTTACTCTTCCTCCCTGTTTCCATGTTTTTCGGTAATAATCTTCTTTCAGGTTACTGATGATGACTCCCCTGGAAGTAGAAGCATGGATAAAATAGCCGTTTTTAAGGAATAGGCCGACATGGTTTATTCCTTTTCTTTTTTTCCGGGAAGTATTGAAAAATACGAGATCACCACTACTTAAATCGCTTTTCATGATTTTACGGCAGTTGCGGGTGGCTATACCACTACTGGAACGTTCGAGGGATCGATGATAGACTTGTTTGTAAATCTGATTCACCAACCCGGAGCAGTCGACTCCTTTCCGGGTGCTACTTCCATAGCGGTAAGGGGTTCCCAGCCATCGGGCCGCTTCCGAAAAAAGACGCAGATCGTCTTTACGATTGACTTTAAAACCCAGTTGGTGGGATAGTTGGCTCGTCTGAGTCGCCGTTTGGCCGAGTCGTTTCGTGCTGTTACAGGAAGACAGGAACAGGCTGCAAAAGAAACAACATCCGATCAGAATATATCTCATCATGCCCGGACTATCTTATGAATTTTTTTGAATCATATATTCGTTGATACCTAAATTTTTATAGGTTTTCATTAATTCTTCGTCATTGTCTGTGATAACAAGAAGTTTATCACCGATATCTAAACCGGTACCTCCTCTTGGGATAAAAAAGTTATTTCCCCGTTTAACCATAACTACCAGTGTATTGTCCGGTAGACTCAGGTCCATCAGACGGTTTCCGTTGACCAGCAGGTTGTCCGCAACTTCGATTTCTGACATGGCCGATTTGATTTCTTCCGGTAGTTCCATGCCGAAATCATTACCTTGTTTGGGTTCTTTTTCCGATAAGTTCAACAAGTTAGCCATATAGCTGACTGTGGTTCCCTGGATCAACAGAGATACGATCGTAATGAAAAATACGACATTGAAAATCAGGGAAGCATAGGGAATCTGGGCGATCAGCGGATAGGTGGCGAAAATGATCGGAACGGCGCCCCGGAGACCGACCCAGGAAACATATACTTTGGCTTTGGTACTCATTTGCCTGAAAGGAGCCAGGCATAAAAAGACACTGATGGGACGTGCCAGAATGATCATGAAAAAACCCACCAATAAACCCAGTCCTGCAATGGGCAGCAAGTCACGTGGATTGACCAGTAAGCCTAAGGTAAGGAACATGACGATCTGGAAAAGCCAGGTGAATCCATCGAAGAAGGTGGTGACGCTTTTCTTGTGCTGAATCTTGTGATTGCCTACGACCAACCCCGCGATGTATACGGCCAGGTAGCCATTTCCCTTCACCAGCTCGGTGATAGAGAAGATAAAGAATACACAGGCTAACAGTAGAATGGGATAGAGAGATTGGTTGCCGATATTCAACCGGTTCATCAGCCATACGGCCATTTTTCCCAGTAAGAAACCGGCTACGGCTCCGACACTCATCTGAACGATAAACATCAGGAAGGAATACCATAGGTTTGTTTCACCTGCAGGAGTTTGTATAATTTGGATGAGCAATAACGTCAGCATATAAGCCATGGGATCGTTACTTCCGCTTTCGAGTTCGAGCATAGGACGGAGTTGTTCTTTCAATCCTTGTTTTTTACTTCGCAGGATGGAAAATACCGACGCCGAGTCGGTAGATGACATCACTGCTGCCATTAGCAAAGATTCAGTCAGCGTGAGAGCAGAAAAATCGGATACGAGACCGGTAATCCAATAAATAAAGAAACCGGTAATGGCTGTTGTCAGTGCCACCCCGAGGGTGGCGAGTATGACTCCTTGGCCCAGTACAGGTTTGATTTCTGTGTATTTGGTATCCATACCACCCGAAAACAAGATGATACTCAGAGCAATCATACCGATGAACTGCGCTCCATGAGGATTATTGAATTGTATTCCCAAGCCGTCGCTACCGAATAACATACCTACACCGAGGAATAATAACAGAACGGGAACTCCGAAACGAAAACCGGCCTTACCGGCGATAATACTGAAAAAAAGGAGAACAGCTCCTATCAATAGGATATTGCCTGTGTCGATGATCATAGGATAGTAGAAATGAAAAATTTAATAACTCATACAAAAATACAAATAATATGCCAATGTATGTGTTTCTATTTTAAATTCATATGCCGAAAAAGTTGTTAAAGTTTTGAATCGAATACTAATCGTTCCGGGGGTATGATTTTTTTTAAATTCCGATCTTTTGTCTTGGTATTTCTGTATTTTTAATTATTTTTGATAAATCAAAATGATTGTGAATTTGAAGATCCGAAGCATTACCTGTAGGATAGGAAGGGGGATTTTAGGTTTCCGGAGTTTTGAATCAGTAATTAATATTCTAAAAGTATGGATCAAATAAAATTAGAAGAATTGGCCGTAGCTTATCCGGATCAGGAAGATCTGGTCCAGGTTTATAAAGAGTGGGGGGATTCTGCGTATTTGCAGGAGCTTTTTAAAGTTTTAGACAGTTACGAGCCGGATTGGAATAAAGAAAAGGAATTGGGAAGTTGGGCGGCAGAGTTTCTGGTGGATATCCTGGAAGAAGAAGAGTGGGAGGAGATGACTCCGGAAGAAAGGACAGACCGTTTTAATGAATTATTGGACGAAAGATATGAGGATTTTCGTAGTAGTCATCAGTTTGCCCGGATCAATAATATTAACCTCTACCTTCAGGAAGGGGAAGACCTGGATGCTGTTTTGGCCGAGGGAGACGAAAAGGTTATGTTTCCCAAATTGGGCTTGTAAGGCTTGGGACGAATGGATATAAAAAAAGTCCATGAAAAAATTTTCATGGACTTTATAATGATTAAGCTTCGATTTCGATCATCGGAGCATCGGCAGCTACAGTAGTACCTTCTTTTACCAACAAACGTTTTACAGTACCTGCATAGTCGGTTGCGATGCTGTTTTCCATTTTCATGGCTTCGAGTATGACTACAGTCTGACCTTTGGTTACCGTATTGCCTGGTTTTACGGTGAAACGTAAAATACTACCCGGCATCGGTGCTTTTACCGTCTTACCGGTGATCGGTTCGTTTTTCTTCTCTTCAGCAACCACTTTTTCTGCCTGGGGTGCGTCAGCTTTATGCTGTGCTTCATAAGCAGCCACTTTCTGTTTAGTCAGGAAGTTTTTAGCTACCTGCGGGAAGAGTTCGAGCAACAATACTTCTTTCTCATTGGCAGCCAGTTTCACACCGCCTGCTTCCGGTAATTCGGGGTTTGGCTGCATTTGGTATTTGCTGGTATCGTAAGGGATTTCCTCGCGGGTACCTGCTATTTTCAGACGGAATTCGGGATCTACAGGGACCGGAGTTTTTCCATATTCCCCTTTCACCAGGTTCACAAATTGATTGGAAACATTACTGTACATCGGTTTCCCGGCTTTAATATCCAGAGCACAGTTAACCGCTTGTGCACCGACGATCTGGCTGGTAGGAGTTACCAAAGGAGGCAATCCGGCTGCTAAACGTACGGTCGGAATCAATTCCATGGCTTTTTCCAGAATATCCATAGAATTCAATTGTTTCAGCTGAGCGACCATATTACTGTACATACCACCGGGAACTTCGGCTTTCTTTACCAATTCATTGGGTTTCGGGAAATTGAAATAAGCCTCGATAGCATGACAAGCATTCAATAAGGCTTCTTCGTTGTTTGCTTTGGCAGCTTCGATCGCTTTATCGAATTCTTTGTCGATTTCAGCTGGTAACTGGTCTGTCAACGGGTTGAACGGATTCGGGAATTGCTTGCTGGCATCTACCGCTTCCAGTTCTTTACGGATGCCGTAAAGCTCTTTGTTGATTTTAGCAACGGCTTCCATGTTGACGTCCAGTTCGACACCTAATTTCTTACAGAATATATAAACCAGTTCGATAGCAGGGGCTCCGGTTCCGCCGGCAAAGTTCCAGATATTGGTATCGACGATATCTACGCCTTTGATGATAGCCATCAGGACGGCACCCAATCCATAACCCGGGGTACAGTGAGTATGGAAATCTACCGGAATAGACAGATTCTGTTTGAATAACGGAATTAATTCTGCAATCCGTGAAGGTTGGATCAAACCACTCATATCTTTGATGGTCACCATGTCGGCTCCCAGGGCAGCCATTTGTTTTGCTTTGTCCAGGAAATAGGCGTTGGTAAATACAGGTTCCGGATTCTTTTTACCTTTCAATTTGTCGAGTAAGCCCAGTTTCGGATATTTCGGGTCGATGGTGTAACATACTGCACAGTCGGCAATTCCACCGTATTTCTTCACATATTTAATGGTCGATTTGACGTTGTTCACATCGTTCAATGCATCGAAAATACGCATGATTCCTAAGCCCGATTCGATCGAATTGCGGCAGAAACCTTCGATAATTTCGTCTGTGTAAGGAGCATATCCGAATAGGTTACGACCTCTGGATAATGCTGTTAATTTGGATACATTACCCACTACGGCTTTGATTTTTTCCAATCTATCCCATGGATTTTCATTCAGGTAACGCATTACTGAATCAGGAACAGCTCCTCCCCAAACTTCCATTGCATAGAAGTTTGCATCTTTATAAAACGGTAATACCCTGTCGATCTGCTGCTGAGTCATACGGGTTGCAAAAGAAGATTGCTGGCCGTCTCTCAAAGTAAGATCTCTGATTAATAATTTTTGTGCCATAACTTGAGTGTTTGTATTTTGTTATTTTGATTTGTACAAACATATTAAATTTAAACGACAACTTCTAATAAAGTGGCAAGAAAATATAGAAAAAATTCATTAATTGTTTGTGAGAATTTGTTTCTGCTTCTAAATTGTAAGTGAATGGCAATATTTTTGACTTTTTCTTTTATTTATAACGTTTGTTTCGCTATGTTTGCCGGATTGATTTATTCGACTATGGAAAAAATTGCTGTATTTCCCGGATCCTTTGATCCTTTTACGGTCGGGCATGAAGAGATCGTAAGAAGGGGCTTGAAATTGTTCGATAAGATTATTATTGCTGTCGGTGTCAATCCCGTTAAGAAGGAATTTCTCGATACGGATTGTCGTATTCGTTTGATTAGAAAGGCTTTTGAAGATACCGATCGGGTGACGGTAGAACCTTATTTCGGTTTGACCGTAGATTTTTGCAGGCAGGTGAATGCCCACATCATTATCCGGGGCCTGAGGACGGCGGCCGATTTTGAATACGAACGTGCTGTCGGACAAGCTAACCGGGCCATGGACGGACGTATCGAGACGGTCTTTGTGCTGACCTCGACCGAGCATACGTTTGTAAGTTCGACGATTGTCCGTAATATTTATTTGAACGGCGGGGATGTCACCCGTTTCTTACCGGAACGTTTGACAACCGAGGATTTGAGGGAATGTGAAAAGGGAGGTTAAAGAAAAGTTCGGTGGAATATGAAGAGCAGAAAATGGAAAAAAATCAGTGCCTTGTTGTTTCTGGGGATTGCCCTGCTGTTTCTGCTGATGCCGACTTATATGCAGGAGGCTTTGATTCACTGGTTCCCGGATATTTCGGATACCTATATTTTTCCGTCGAATACGGTAGGAAAAGCTGATTCCTGCTGGGAATGGCCGGTGGCCAGGGACGCCAATCGATACCGGATGACCGACGACGAAGAGGCGTATCTCGAAAAATACGGAACGGTGGCTTATCTCGTCATTCAGGACGATAGTATCCGGTATGAGGAATACCGGGAAGATTGGACACCGCAAAAGCTTTCCAATATATTTTCCGCTACTAAAAGTATTGTCGGCCTGCTGGTCGGCATAGCTTATGACGAAGGATTTATCGAAAGTCTGGATGATAAAGTCAGCAAATATTTGCCTGAATTCGGGGAGGGGGATAAAATTACGATCCGCAATCTTTTGACGATGAGTTCGGGATTGGACTGGGATGAAGCCTATACCGCCCTGATTTCGAAAACCACTCAGGCTTACTATGGTGATCGGATCCGGGATTTGATTATGGATTTGAAAGTAGTCGAAGAACCTGGAAAAAAGTATTCCTATAAAAGCGTAATGCAGATTCCGAAGCTTGAAAAAATTGTTATAAACATCGGCTGCGGCGAAGCGAAAGACAACGCAAAGAGAAGGAATATGAGTGGGGGATCTTTAAGACAGAAGTGAAAGTCCATAGCCCGGAGAGTATCAGTGAATATGCTGAAAGAAAATTATGGAAACCCCTGGGAGCCTGCAACGACGCTTTGTGGAACCTGGACCGGGAAGACGGGGATGAGAAAACATATTGTTGTTTCAATACGACGGCCCGGGATTTGGCGCGGCTCGGACGTTTGATTCTGAATAAAGGAAATTGGAACGGCCGGCAGCTGATCTCCGAAACTTATCTGAATGAAGCGATAACCCCAGCCGGATATCTGGAAAATGAGTTCGGAGACGGATCATTGGATTATTATGGTTTTCAAATCTGGATTATGCATTACAAAGAGATGCGGTTTCCTGCGTTTCGGGGGCTAGGGGGACAGTATATGTTCGTCATTCCTCAGAAAAAGGCTATCGTGATTCGTTTGGGGCATAAACGCAGTGACGAATATATCCGGGAGAAAACGATCGATATGGATGCTTATCTCGATATTGCTTTTAAGATACTGGAGTGAGAGGAAAACAAAAAAGCTGCCCTCAAGGCAGCTTTTAATGGGTTATATCTTTCTATTACCAGGCGAACATCGGACGAGGATTCATCATCGCATTGACTTCTTTCTTCACTTCTGCAATGACGTTTTCATCGTCGATATTCGACAGGATCCGGTCGATCATGTCGACGATCACTTTCATATCCTCTTCTTTCAGTCCCCGGGTTGTGATAGCCGGAGTTCCGACACGGATACCGGAAGTCTGGAATGGAGAACGGCTGTCGAAAGGCACCATGTTTTTGTTGATCGTAATGTCGGCTTTTACCAGGGTGTTTTCAGCTTTTTTACCGGTCAGTTCCGGGAATTTGGTCCGCAGGTCGATCAGCATGCAATGGTTGTCTGTTCCGCCTGAAACCACTTTATATCCTTTATCCATGAAAGCTTGTGCCATAACTTTTGCGTTTTTCTGCACTTGCTTTGCATATTCGGTATAAGAATCGGACAACGCTTCTTCGAAAGCGACCGCTTTAGCTGCGATGACATGTTCCAGCGGTCCGCCCTGTTGTCCCGGGAATACTGAAAAATTGATGACTTGTGACATCATCTTGATTTCTCCTTTCGGTGTTTTCAATCCCCAGGGATTCGGAAAATCTTTGGGAAGTAAAATCATACCTCCACGCGGTCCGCGTAAGGTCTTATGCGTGGTGGTCGTTACAATGTGACAATATTCGAACGGATTGTTCAGCAGGCCTTTGGCGATCAAACCGGCCGGATGAGCCATATCGTACATCAGGATTGCACCTAC
>ERZ773148.2634-NODE-2634-length-13329-cov-8.195420_pt1 | contig 13329 bp, 13 predicted proteins | sample MGYA00580846_ERZ773148 | MGnify/ENA primary metagenome ERZ773148 (study PRJEB29015, sample SAMEA2737879) | human gut metagenome | biome: human gut; feature: human-associated habitat; material: faeces | place: China | collected 2012 ... | reverse complement strand
AGTATTATACCATAAATTCCTTTTTATTAAAATCTATTTTTTTGTGAATAGAACAGATAGTAAAAAAGCTGTTTTACTAGAGAAATGTTTATTTCATTTGAAATTATTAAAACGAGTATTTTGGATAGGGGATGATCATAAGAAAAATATACAAATGTACTATAAATATAATGTAAAGAATAGATTATTGGAATTTATTGATAATCAACTTGAAAATGCTGATTGTTTAGTAGTAAATGGTGAAGGAGACATGATTTTTTCTTATGAAAGATATACCTTAAGATTTTTGTTAACAATAATGGAGATTGCTCATAAGAAAAAAATAGATATATTATTTCTGAATTCTATGGTTTCTGAATCTCCTAGTAATGATAATAGAGAAAAAAATGGTGCATTGAAAGAGTTATGCATAAAAATATTAAGATATTGTTCTGTAATACAATTAAGAGAAAATATGTCGGGACAGCTATTAAGTCGTGTGGCTCCAGATATATTATATGATATCGTACCAGATGCATTATTTACTTGGGGAAAAGAATTATCTACAGTCTCATTAAAGAATTCTAATATCGTCTTAAATCATGAAATGGAAAAATTATATGGTCAGTATGATTTTTCTATGCCATATATTTGTATTTCTGGTTCTTCACTTATATCAACATTGGATAGAATTGAAGTTGTGAATTCGTTTATAAAATTGGTAGAAGCTTTGAAAAAATTAAAGTATCCAATTTATTTAATAGCACCCTGTACGGGAGATTCTTTTTTGAAGGAAGTTGCACTGGAATCTAATGTGAAATATATACCTGTTAATGTTTCTGTTCTTATTGGAGCGAAAATACTAGCAAACTCTATTTTATATATATCAGGTCGTTATCATCCAAGTATAATGGCATCATTAGGAGGAACACCTATTATCTGTTTTACTTCTAACTCACATAAAATGTTGGGTTTACAGCAATTATTACAGTATGAAAAATTAACTCATTATGAATTACCATTATCTGATACATCTATATCTGAAATTGTATATAAATCTGCAATTTATATACAGGATAAAGATATGAGAACTAGGATCGGCAGAAGAGTACAAAAGTTGAACGTATGTGCATATGAAAAGATTAATAAGATTTTTATTGACTAGGTTAGGATTTTATAAATATAGGCAGATTGTAAGAATCTCAAATATGCCTTCATTGCTTAAGAAACGAATACCTGGAAATTTTGTCTGTACTCATGTTTCATCTTTTAATTATGGAAATACAGGAGATCTATATCTTCCTGTGATTTTACGTGATTTGTTTAATGCTAAGATAGGAATTTGTAAATGGTATGGAAAACACGTACATAAAATTGTAACAGATGAAGATCTTAGAACATATAATAGATCTGATTTTGTATTAATAGGTGGTGGAGGATTATTTCTGAAAGATACTAATCCCAATGATTTAAGTGGGTGGCAATGGAGTTGTGATATTGAGCATTTGAAAAGGATTAAAAAGCCGATTATAATGTTTGCTGTTGGTTATAATCGTTTTAGAGGACAAGAGGATTTTGATCCAATTTTTAAAGAACATATTAATCTTTTTGTAGAAAAAGCTGAATTCATAGGATTGAGAAATCATGGAAGCATTGAAAGTATAAAAAGTTATTTAGATAATTTTGAGTTGAAAAAGAAACTAGTTTTTCAACCTTGTATGACAACTCTTACGTCATGTATTTACCCCTATTTAGAAAAATATGATAAAAAAGAAAATTGTATAGCTTTTAATTGTGCTTTTGATCGCTCAGAGTTAAGAAAAAATAATGAAAAAATACTAGAAGCTATTGCAAAAGTAGCACTGGCTTTATCGAAAGATACCAAAATTAGATATTATTCTCATGTTATTTCGGATGAACAAATTCTACCCTATTTTGATGCTATAGGAGTAAAATATGAATTAGTACATTTTCATAATGTTAGGGATATTGTTCGTGAATATACAAAACCTCGTTTAGTTATTGGGATGAGAGGGCATGCTCAAATGATTCCGTTTGGATGTAATACTCCAATATTATCAATAATTTCTCATGATAAAATGAAATGGTTCTTAGATGATATACATCATCCTGAATGGGGAGTAGATGTTTTAGAACCAAATTTTGAAGAACTTTTATTACAAAAGGCAAAGAAGTTATATATGGAAACAGATTCTTTGTTCCCTATCTTAGTAAAAGAACAACAATATCTTAATGAAATAACTATTGATAATATTGCTAAGATTAGAACTATTATAAAAAAATAAACTTATGCATTCTCCTAAAATTATTGCAGAAATTGGTTGTAATCACAAAGGTGATATGGCAATCGCAAAAGAGATGATAATGACTGCTGCAACATATTGTAAAGCAGATATTGTTAAATTTCAGAAAAGATGTAATAAAGAATTATTAACATTTGAAGAGTATAATGCTCCTCATCCACATCCTGAAAATTCTTATGGTAGTACTTATGGTGAACATCGTGAATTTTTAGAATTTTCTTTAGGTCAACATCGACAATTACAGGAGTGGTGTAATGAGTTTGGTATAGAATATTCCACTTCTGTTTGGGATGTTACTTCCGCAAAGGAGATAGTAACATTACATCCTAATTTAATAAAGGTCCCTTCTGCTTGTAATCTTAATAAGCCTTTATTGGAATATTTATGTGATAATTTTGGAGGAGAAATTCATATTTCTTTGGGTATGACGGCTCGTGAGGAAGAAGAGCAAATAATTAATTTTTTTGAATCTAAGGGACGGAATCAAGATTTAGTTATTTATGATTGTACTTCTGGTTATCCTGTGCCTTTTGAGGATATTTGTTTACTAGAGCTTGCTCGTCTTCGTACGCTTTATGCTGATCGTGTTAAGGCAATCGGATTTTCAGGACATCATTTGGGTATAGCGGTAGATTCTGCTGCTGTTGCTTTAGGTGCTGAGTGGATTGAACGTCATTATACACTTGACCGTACTTGGAAAGGTACAGATCATGCAGCTTCCTTAGAACCGGATGGAGTACGTAAGTTAGTGCGCGATTGTCGTGCAGTTGCAAAAGCCTTAACTTATAAAAAGGAAGATATTCTTGATATTGAGAAGGAACAACGTAATAAACTAAAAAGTAATCAAGTAAAGTGGCAATGAAAACAATTGCATTTATACCAGTGAGAGGAGTAAGTCAATACCTCTTAAAAATATAAAATTGTTTTGTGGTAATCCTCTAGTTTGCTGGAGTATTGAGGCATTAGAAAGATGTAAATATGTTGATGAAATAATAGTAGCTACAGATTCAAACCAAATTGCGAATATTGTTTTGAGCAAACCGTATACTAAGACAAAAATTTATCATCGATTAGCAGAGAATGCTAATGATCGTGCAACTACGGAAAGTGTAATGCTTGAATATATTAATTTTGCACAATTATCCAATGATACTACATTTATTTTAGTACAAGCAACATCACCTTTGACTGAGACAATCCATTTTGATGAAGCTTTATTTCTTTATAATAATGGAAAATATGATAGTATTTTAACATGTGTTCGTAATTATCGTTTTTTTTGGAATGAGGATGGAACAAGTAGAAATTATGATTTTAAAAAACGTCCTCGTCGGCAGGATTTTTCAGGTATCTTGATGGAAAATGGGGCTTTTTATATTAGTAAAGTAGAGAATATTTTAAAATCAGGAAATCGTTTAAGTGGAAAAATTGGTATTTATGAAATGCCTGAATATACAGGGTTTGAAATTGACGAACCAGATGATTGGGCAATTCTTGAAACTTTAATGTTTAAGTATGTTTTAAAGAAAAAGAAAAAAATAGTTCCAATAAAACTTTTTTTGTGTGATGTGGATGGTACATTAACTGATGGTGGAATGTATTATAGTGAACATAATGATGAACTTAAGAAGTTTAATACTCGTGATGGAATGGGATTTCAGTTATTACGAGAGAAAGGGATAAAGATAGGAATTATTACTTCTGAAAACACGAAAATAGTGGAGAATCGTGCAAAAAAACTAAAGGTAGATTTTATATGTCAAGGAAAATACAAAGAGGGAAAGTTGGAGGTTGCTATGGATATTTGTAAACGGATGAAAATTTCGTTAAGTGATGTAGCCTATATAGGAGATGATATAAATTGTTATAATTTATTAAGTGAGGTGGGAGTAAGAGCTTGCCCTTCAGATGCTGATGTAAGAATCAAAAATATTCCCAACATTTATGTGACAAACAGGAAGGGAGGTGATGGATGTGTAAGAGAGTTTATTGAAGAAATTATACAAGTGGTATAAAAAATAGTGGGTAATAATTAATAATTTGACAGATGAAAGCTTTAGCTAATTTGTTACTTCCTAATATCGTTATTTTACTACTAGAACTCGTAAAAGGAGTATATGGAAAATTAAAACTAGGTTATTTAAACAAAAGATTGGGTAGCTTTGAACATAAGGATGATATATATATATTAGGTAATGGTCCGTCTTTGAAAAATACTCTTGACAGAGATCTTGATATATTAAAAAACAAAGAATGTGCTGTCGTGAATAAATTTGGTAATACAGATTATTTTTTTCACATAAAACCTTCATGGTATATTCTTGCAGATCCTGCTTTTTTTCTTGATTTTAATAAAATACCTGATTCTATAAAAAAAGAAATAGTACCATTGAGTCAAGTTATAAAAAAGAAAGTGACGTGGAGAATGAATTTTTACATACCTATAGTTGCAGAAAAGAGTGAATTTATCAAAGAAATAGGAATGAATCCTAATATATGTTTTTATTATTATAATAATTATGGAGTATCAGATGTAATTCCTGATGGTACATTTAAGTATAAATTATGGGATTATAATTTATTGTCTCCATTGTCACAAACGGTTTTGAACACAGCAGTTCATTTAGGAATTAAGTTAAGATATAGTAAGATATATCTTTTGGGAGCTGATACTTCTTGGCATGAAAATTATGAATTAGACCAAAAAACAAATGTTCTTTATAGTATAGATACTCATTTCTATGGGAAAAGGAAATTACCATTATATTTAGATTCAGAAGAAACTCTTCCCTCTAAGTTGCATTTAGAATTATCAATGGTTGCAAAAGCATTGGGTAGTTATTGGACTTTGCTAGAATATTCAAAATACGCTCATGTGAATATATATAATGCCAGTGAATATTCTTGGATTGATGCTTTTCCAAGGTCAACAATAAGTGATTGTAAGCAAAAAAATGTATGAGAGTTATTGGAAAAAGATGGTGAGTATGATACGAAATGTTAGCTTTGTCTTAGTTTGCTCCATTGAAGAACATAAAAAATAATGATTTATAACAGGAAAACGAGATAAAATAAAAATTATCATAACAATGAATGTAGTAGACTGTAAAATTATTGAATTGCCAAAGATTGTAGACCCACGGGGTAATTTATCAATTATTGAACAATTAAAACAGGTACCATTTGAAATAAAACGAGTATACTGGATATATGACGTACCAGGTGGTATGGAGCGTGGAGAACATGCATATAAGGAAAATCAGGAATTTATCGTGGCTCTGTCAGGTTCTTTTGATGTGGTGTTAGATGATAGTATAAATAAATTAGTCTACCCTTTAAATAGGTCTTATAAAGGATTATACGTAGCTAAAGGAATATGGCGTAAGATGACTAATTTTTCAACTAATTCATTGGCTCTTGTTCTTTCATCTACTGATTATGATGTCAATGACTACATAATGGATTATCAAGATTTTAAGAAATGGATAGCAAAGCAAAAGTAAAAAGTGTATTTGATTGTTCGTTATACGAACTTAATAAATCACATGATCCAGAAGGTAATTTAACCTTTATATATGGGAATGTTCACGTTCCGTTTCCTATAAACAGGGTCTTTTATAGTTATGATATTCCAAGTGGTGAAGATCGGGGTGCTCATGCACATAAAGAGTGCCATCAGCTTATAATAGCGGCATCTGGCTCATTTGAGGTTGTGTTGGATGATGGAACGAATAAACGTACGGTATTACTCAATCGTCCATTTTGGGGATTACATGTACCACCAGGAATATGGGCATCGGAGCAAGGCTTCTCATCGGGCAGTATCTGTTTAGTATTGGCTAGTCATGGCTATTCAGAAGAAGATTATATTCGTAATTATGATGAGTTTTTGAAATATGTTGAAAGACAAAGAAATAATAGATCTATAGGAACGATTGAGAATCTATTGAATAATAAATAATTATATGATAAAGTTTTTAGATTTACAAGCAATCACTATGCGACATGGTGATGAAATTAAAGCTGCCGTAAATAGGGTTATTGAATCTGGTTGGTTTCTACAAGGAAATGAGAACAAACAGTTTGAGACTAACTATGCGAAATATATTGGTACAGAGTCTTGTGTGACTGTAGCGAATGGCCTGGATGCATTGAAACTTATATTACGTGGTTATAAGGAAATGGGAGTAATGCAGGATGGAGATGAAATTATCGTGCCTGCTAATACGTATATTGCTACAATTCTTGCTATTACTGACAATAATCTTATACCTGTGCTTGTAGAGCCTACATGGGATCATTTAGAAATAAATATAGATGCTATTGAGAAACATATTACTTTTAAGACTAAAGGTGTGATGATCGTCCATTTATATGGTCGTATTGCTTATAACAATAAATTAGGACAGATCTGCAAAAAGTATGATTTGAAGTTAATAGAAGATTGTGCACAAAGTCACGGTTGTGCATGGCATGGAGTTAGAACTGGTGCATTGGGTGATGCGGCAGCACATAGTTTTTATCCAGGTAAAAATTTAGGTGCATTGGGCGATGCAGGTGCAGTTACTACAAATGATTCAAAGTTAGCGAGTTGGGGCATTTCTTTTTGGATGATATGCGGCGTTTTGCCGATAACCCGGAAACGGCAGCACAGTTGCAGGCAATATATCGCTATGTCGGTTCAAAGGATGGGAATTTGACAAGGGAACAACACGAGTATTTTGCAGATTCGTTTGAGGCCTATTTGTTGGAAGGGCGTTCACCTAACGCGCTATTGAAAAAAGTTTTTCGTCGTTTTAAGAGCTGGCTGCGTAATTTGTGGAGTGAAGTTAAGCGCTTGGACTATGTTAAGCTAAATGATGAGATCCGCAAAACCTTTGATGATATGCTGGGCGGCAGAAAAATTGATTTTGCCATGCAGCAGAGCGCGGCTAATATGGAAAGCAGACTGCAACGCGGTTTTATTTCCAACTGGGACATTAACAAAGCGATGGAACTGCTGCATGAAGGCAAAATCAGCAAGGCGGAAATGCAAAGCCTGATTGACAGGATGAAAAATAACGAAGTGGGAGCCAAGGATTTTAAGCAAAAGCTGAAAGATTTTGCCGCGTCGCAAAACATTAACAAAGAGAAATTGAGCGAATATGATTATAATTTTTATCGGCGGCAACTTGAAAATCTGGTTTTTGACCGGGAAAAGGTGCGCTCAAGGATCGAGCGGCTGTTGAACTGGACGAAGCCGCGGACGCAAAACGGCAAGTTGGTCGGACGTTTTCCGGACAAAAATTTGAACGATGCTTTTGACCACTTCCGCGAACTGGTAGCAATGGATAAGGATGCAGCCAGAGAACAACAGCAGGAAAATGCCAAACTGATTGAAGAATTTATGCGCGAAGGCGGCGACATTGACGTTGAAAAGCTTATCTTTGAAAACAAACTGCTGGGGTTGGCAACCGGAAAAATAAGCGACCGGGCGCTTTTGGAAGTCTATGAAGGGTTGTCTGACAGCTACAATGCCGGTCGTTTGTCTGCCATGGTGACGGGAGAAATCAGAAAGGAGAGAAAAGCGCGACTGATTGCCGAAGCCGAGGACGTTCTGACCGGCAGCGGTCGGATTAATTGGCGGGATGAAAAAAGAAGCTGGAAAGAAAAGGCGTGGAAAGCGTTGGAAGCTGCCGAGCGCGGGCAGCTTTCGTGGGGCGGGCTGATGGATCTTTTGTCGCGAAACGACAAAAGTTCGACCAGCGGCAACAGCAAGCTCAGCCGGAATATGGATGTATTCAACGCCGAGCAGAAGATGTATGCCGGCATTGTTGCCGATGGGGACAGTATTTCGGAAAAGCTGACGAACGCATTAAAGGGAAGCGCCAACAAAGCCATCAGCGTCAGCCGTTATATGGATAAAGAATTGGATAAAAAGACAATGATCGAGTGGGTAGGCAACGAGAATATCGGCAAGCGCGGACTTCCGGTTAAGCCTGTTTTGATGCGCAAAGAGTTCAGCAAAGACCAGTTGATTGACATTTACATGAAAGCGCAGGATGAGGACACGCGGGAAATTATGGCGGCAGATCCGATCAACCAGTATAATGAAGAATTTTTGCGGCGGGTGAACGAAGAACTGACAGAGGATGATATTGCGGTGGCAAAGGCTTTGTTTGAGTTTTATAATGAAAATTATGAGCGCTTCAACCAATTTTACGAAGAGCATTTTGGCATCAGCCTGCCGCATAATAAATTTTACTCGCCGCGCTCAATGACCAGAAACGGCGTGAATGTTGATGACGGGACGCCCAGAGCCTACGCCAGCTTTTCAGGCGCCAAGCAACGCGTGGCTCAGGCCGGCAGCGCAACCATCAATTTTCGGGGCGCGTTTGCCGCTTTGCATAAATATGTGCAGGATCTTAACCATTATATGGGGTTTGCCGATGCCTTGCAGGATATTAACGCTGTTTTCGGCGACAAAAAGATCAAGGCAATTATTGACAATGTTTTTGGTGCCAAAATGAACAGGCGTATCCGTTATGAAATTGAAAACTTTGCCAACAACGGCAAAAAAGAAGATGTTTGGAATGCGTTGGCCAAAGTGCGGGCGCGTTATGCCAAATCTGTATTGGGGTTGAAGCCGGCGCTGGCGATTAAGCAAATAACGTCATTTCCTGCCTATTGGGAAAATATACCGACAACCGATTTTATCGCCGGTCTGGCCGATTTCTTCCTTCATCCGAAACAGGCGATGGAAATATTGGGCAACACGACACTGATGAAAAGCCGGGACGTTAATATTATTCGCGATTTTGAAGTGATGTCTCAATCGGAAATGTTTAAGAACATGAAAAAAGCCAGAGGGAAATTCAAATGGAACGATTTTTTGATGGCAAATATTAAATTGGGCGATCGCTTTACGATCTACAGCGGCGGCTGGGCGCTTTATAAATCGGAACTGAAAAAGAACCTGAAAGCGGGGATGAGTGAGGCAGAAGCCAAGGCAAAGGCCTTGGAAACGTTTGAACGGGTAACGGACGAGACACAACAGTCCGGTCGTCTGAGCCAGCAGAGCTATATGCAGAGCAATGCGATGTGGCGGGCTTTTACCATGTTTTTAAGCGCGCCAAACCAGTATCTGCGCAAGGAAATTAAAGCAGTCAACGCCATGTTCAGCGGTCGGATGAGCAAAAAACAGATTGCAAAAACACTGTTTATCTATCATGTTTTGCTACCGATGTTTTTTCAGTTTGTCGCCGATGGTTTCCGTTGGGACGATGATAGTCAGTTGAAGGCGGTGGCGCTTGGGTCTTTGAACGGTTATTTCCTGCTCGGCAAAGTGATTGAAAACGCTATAAACGGCCGCGCCAGAATGTCGGTGCGCGATTTGGTGCCTTTTTGGGGGAGTCTGGAAGATTTCCAAAATATGGTGCTGAAATTTGCCGATGAGGATTTGGATGCGGAGGATGTACTGAAAGCGGTTAAAACCTTGGGTGAATTGACGGGGCTGCCGCTGAAATATGTACAGGACGTTATTAACAATTTCGGCGATTATGCCAAAGCCGGCGAGCCGGGCAAGGAAGTCATGTTGTGGCTCGGCTGGTCGCCGTATGCCTTGCGCGATTTTGAGGATGAATAAAATTATTGATAATTAATTTTAGTTGTATATTATTAATTCATTATATTAAGGGGTGGTGATATGAGAAAATTAAAGGTCACAATAATTTCCGTACTGGTTCTTTCTTTTTGGAATTTTTTTAAAAAAGATTTTTGGAATATTTTCGGTTCGTTTTTATTAAAACAGGGAACGGATTTTGATACGTTAAACTATAATTCAAATATGTATGGATACGTGGATGCGGTAATAATGTTTGCCGTTGCTTACTATTTTGCTATTGGTATTTCATCAAAATCGAAGAATAAGGACGATACGAAAACCGATATATCTTCGTTACAAAATCTAAAAAAAGATGCAAATGATTTTTTGAGGGTATGTTATGAGTTTATGCTTGGGATAATAAGCGTCCTAAAATGGCCAATAGTCGCAGCTCTAGTGATTGTTGTGATATATTTTCTTGGAAGGATAATGGGATGAAAAGAAAATTATTCTTTTTGTTTTTGGGGTGTGTTTTTTGTTTCTCCGTAAAAGCAAAAGACATATCAAAAGAAATGTCAAAGCTTGATATTGTATTGGATAATGCATTTGAATTTTCTCCAGAAGAAAAAGATGTTTTTCTTAAATATGCTGTGTATTATAGCTTCTTGATAGAAATTCCTAAAATATGTATGGATGAAGGCTTTTATTTACAGTCTCCGGCTGATCCTAAATTGCGGCTTAAATATGAGGAAATAAAAAATAAGTTTGACAAATTATCACTAAATGAAGATGAAAAAGCGGCATTTTTTGCCGGTGTTCAGTCTTCCACACGCCGAGAATTTAAAATTGCGAAGGGATTATTAATAATGATTTTTTTAGATTTAACTGAAAATAAATTGCGTATGGAAAAAGGGACTTTAACAAATATATCAAAGGAAGAAGCTTTGAAAAAATATGATCACCTTTTTTCTGCAAAGGATGTTTGTATGATTATGGATAAAACTATAAGCAGTGATTTTATAGATAGCTTTATAGCAAAACATATTTCTAATTGACAACCTCATATATTTATGTTTATTATTATAAACGAGCGGAAGCTCTGGAGTATCGAAACTCTGCATACACAGCGGAAAACGCAGCCGAAATTTAGCGTTTTTTTGTATCTAATTGGTTATTGTGGGATGGGTGTTAAATAAAGCCATGGCTCAATAAACACCACCGGACTGTGTACCGGCTTTCGAACGTCCCACAACCTTTATGTTTTCGAAAGGAATGCACAGATGGAAAAATCAAATAAAGAGTTGGAAGTTGAAAACGAGGCGCTGAAAGGTACCTTGAGTTTTGTGCTGGCCAAATTGAAGGAAATGGTCGAACTGCTGGAGGGCGGTTGCCATGAGTAATATTGTACAGTTTTATGACCATAAGATTGAACTGATCCGGCACAACGGGCAGGATTATATGACACTCTCCCAAATTGGGAGAGCGTTGGAAGTGCGAGAAAATAACGGGTTGTCGAAAATATACAATGCCCACAAGGAAGAGTTTGACGAAGAAATGAGCTGCCTGATCAAGCAGGGGCGGACACGGGTGCGGATATTCAACTGTGAAGGTTCCTGGCTGATCGGGATGTTTGCCCGGACGCCGAAAGCGGCGGCGTTTCGCCGCTGGGTGCTGAAGGTGCTGAAAACCGCGTCCGACGGTCCGGCGGCTCCGGTGTTGCCGACGGCGGATGCAGAGCTGAAGGACTGGTGCGCGAATGTGCTGGCGCTCTCGATTGAAAACCGGGTGAAAAAAGCAGTGGAAGCAGAGAGAGCGCGAATCCTTGAGCAGATCAAAGCGATTGCCGGATAATTATTGTTTGCAACTCAAAAGGGCTGTGTTTGTAAAAATGCAGCCCTTTGTTGTTGACTAAGAGTATTATTTATGCAAAGATACAATCGAAAGGTTGTGTCATGCGAAAGCTGTCAATTCTTATTTGTATTTTTCTTTGCGGGGCGGCGCTGGCGGCAAGCCGGCAGCCGAACAAGAGCGTTGAGGTGTATTTTTCGCCTTCGTCCGCCTGTGAGGAAAACATTGTTAAGATGATCAACGGCAGCCGGCAGGAAATTGACGTTGCGGTCTATTCGCTGAACAATACGGATATTGTGGAAGCATTGAAAGAGGCCGACCGCCGCGGAGTGAAAGTGCGGATCCTGACCGATCGTTTGCAGGCGGCCGGCAGAAGTTCCAAGGTGCGGGACCTTTACCGGGCCGGCGTCAATATCCGGGTGCACTCGAAACATAAGATAGAGCATAACAAATTTGCGGTGTTTGACGGAGAAACGGCAGTGACGGGAAGTTATAACTGGACAGAGCCGGCCACCAGCAAAAACAGTGAGAACTGTATTTTTTTCCATGACGGGGCGGCGGTGGCAGCATTTTCCGAACGTTTTGTCTGGCTGTGGTCGGTAAACACAAAAGAAAAGTCCGACCGCTGGTTTGCGAAAAAAGAAGCGTTGGCGAAAGCCGATTGACAGCCGTTGGGGCTTGAGGTATGAAGAAAAAGTCCGGTGCTGGAACACCGGACTTAATTCTAAACCTAGAAAGGGGGAGAACCGGTAACGGTTCTCCTTTTTTATAACCGGCCGTCCGTTGCGGACGGCTTTTTTTATGGAGTGAGATATGACTTTATTTTCGGATGTGAGCAAAGTCAATTATGTGGCGGACGGGACGGCGACGGAATTTCCGGTGCCGTTCAAGTTTTTTAAGAACAAAGACGGGACCGCGCAGATAAAGGTTTATTCGGGTACCGGCGACGAGTTGAAAGTTCTGGAAGAAGGCAGCGACTACACGGTTGAGGGCAACGGCGAGGAAATTACCGGCAAGGTCGTGTTTGCGGCGCCGCCGGCGGAGAACGTGAAGCTTGCCGTTTTGCGCAACAAGCCGTTTTTGCAGGAAGCGGACTATATCAACGGCCAGTTGTTTGACATGGAGCAGCTGGAGGATTCTTTTGACGGTGTGTACATGAATTTGCAGGAGCTTCAGGAACAGCTCTCCAGAGCGCTTCTGGTTGATCCGGTTTCCGGCGATGATCCGCAAAACATTGTGGAAACGGTGCTCATGTATAAGAATGCGGCGCAGGCGGCGGCAAACGAAGCGGTAGCCGCAGCAGAACAGGCAAAGGCGCTGGTTGAACGAGCCGAAGCGGTGGTCGAGGCGTTGGGTACGCTGGCAGACGAAATTAACGGGGAGGTGATCTGATGGGAACGGTGGTTGAAAAAATCCGCTATATTGCCGGAACAAAAAGCGCTATTCGATCGGCAATCTTAAAGAAAGGGGTTGAAGTCGGAGACGAGGTGACTTTTCGGGCGTATGCGGAAAAGATTGCGGAGATTGAAGGCGGGCAAAGTGCTGCCGAGTACGTTTTTGAGAATGCGACAATGGCGGTTGATTTTCCGCGGGAGG
>ERZ773148.2632-NODE-2632-length-13337-cov-3.419515_pt1 | contig 13337 bp, 8 predicted proteins | sample MGYA00580846_ERZ773148 | MGnify/ENA primary metagenome ERZ773148 (study PRJEB29015, sample SAMEA2737879) | human gut metagenome | biome: human gut; feature: human-associated habitat; material: faeces | place: China | collected 2012 ... | reverse complement strand
ATCGCCGAACTTCGTCCAGTCGTCGGCGTTCTCGCGCTGGCTGCCGTGCTCAAACGACTGCTTGAACAGGCCGAAGCGATAGCGCAGGCCATAGCCGGTCAGCGGCAGGTCGAGCGTCGCGGCGCTGTCAAGGAAGCAGGCGGCGAGACGGCCAAGTCCGCCGTTGCCGAGGGCCGCATCCTCAATGTGCTCCAGGCACGCAAGATCGACGCCCTTTTCAGCAAAGGCCGCTTTCATCCCGCGCAGAATGCCGAGGTTGAAGAGGTTGCTGTAGACCAGACGGCCGACGAGATATTCCGCGGAGAAATAGAACGCGCGGCGGCCCGGCGCCTGACGGCGCTTGGTCTTCGTCCATTTGTCGCTGATCTCCATCATGATGACCTGGCCAAGCGCCTCATGCAGGCGCTCCGGGGTCGTTTCCTGCAGCGTCTCGTCATGCTGGAAATGCAGCAGGGCCTCGGTCTGTTTTACGATTCGTTCCGAAAATTCACTCATAGGTTACTCCTTCCATGGGACTCCACCGGGCAAAGCTGCCGGCGGCCTTTAAAGAAGCGTCCACCTATCCGGCAAGGACAGGTGGACGCCAGATGACTGTAGGTATTATACACGATTTGACCGCTCTGTCAAACCTGCAATTTTTTGGGCCAGCGCTTCGTTGGCCGCGCCGGGCAGCATACGCCAGCGCCAGTTCGACTGCAGAAGCCTGCCAGGTTCGTTCATACGCGTTTCCCGGCCCAGACGCAGATAGTCCTGCATCTGTATGATAAACAGCTGTGCCTTGGACTGCATACCGGCCTCGATGATGGCGTCGGCCAGATCGTCCTCCGCCGTAATGCCGAGATAGCTGCGGGCATAAGCGTCCGTTTCTGCGTCAATTCCCTCGCACCACTGGATAAGCGTTTCATTGTCGTGCGTGCCGGTGTAGCAGATGGCGTTTTCAGGATAGCGGTCGGGCAGATAGTTGCTCGGCTCACGCGGATCAAAGGCAAATTCCAGCACCTTCATGCCAGGGAAGCCGGAATCAATCACAAGCTGCTGTACCTCCGGCGTCAGGAAACCGAGATCCTCGGCAATAAAATCGGTATCCGGGAAATTCTTCCGGATAGCATTTACAAGCTTCATGCCGGGACCCTTGACCCATTCGCCCTTGCGGGCGGTACGGTTGACGGCAGGAATGGCCCAATAGCTTTCGATGCCGCGGAAATGGTCGATGCGGACGACGTCGAAGCTCTCCCCTGCTGCGCGCAGGCGTCGCATCCACCAGGAGAAGCCGTCCTGCTCCATATGTGCCCAGTCATAGATGGGATTGCCCCAGTACTGGCCGTTGGCGTTGAACCCATCGGGCGGGCAGCCCGCGACGACGCGCGGACGGCGGGTGCGGGTCAGCTGGAAGTTCTCCGGGTGCGACCAGACGTCGGCGGAATCCAGCGGAACATAGATGGGGATATCGCCGATGATCAACACACCGTTTTCATGGGCATACTCCCGCAGCCGCTGCCATTGCGTATGGAAGCAGTACTGGAGGAAGCGTTGAAAATCAAGCTCGTCGTGCAGCAGCTCACGGTAGTACGCCATGGCCTCCGGCTGGTGCATCCGGATATCGAGCGGCCACTCGGTCCACGGGCCGTCGTTATAATATGCCTTAACGGCCATAAAGAGTACATACTCCTCCAGCCACGCACTCTGCTGGCGGACATATTCCGTGTAGCGCTCCGTCGGGGCCTTGTGGAAGCGGCTCCAGGCCAGATGCAGCACCCGCAGGCGCTGGTCGTACATCTTCGAAAAATCGACCTGATCGGCGCGGCTGCCCCAATCGACGCGGTCAAGCTCCTCCTGCGTCAGGTATCCGTCCTTGACAAGCTCGTCCAGATCGATCAGATACGGGTTCCCGGCGAAGGTAGAGAACGCCTGATAGGGCGAATCGCCATAGCCGGGCGGGTTGATCGGGAGGATCTGCCAGTAGGTCTGCTTTGCCGCTCTCAGAAAATCAATAAAGTCATAGGCTGCTTTGCCCATGCTGCCGATGCCGTAGGGCGAGGGCAGCGAAGTAATGTGCATCAGGATTCCACTGCTTCTTTTCATACTATCACTCTTATTTCGCTTTCGTTGAAAACAGGCAAAAGCAGCGGTTGGGCGCTGTTTTCAGCTGTTTTCGAGTTTTCTGACGCTTTCACGGTTGGAAAGCGTAAACGGTACGGTCATATGGCGGGCCTGCCCGCCGCGCTCGGTGCAGTCCATCAGAACAGAAAAGCTGCGCCGGGCCAGAAGCTCGACAGACTGGGAAACGGTAGAAAGCTTCGGGGTATAGAAGCTGCCGATCCTCAGTCCATCATAGCCGATGATGGAAATATCGTCAGGGACGTGCTTTCCGGCGTCCACCAGTGCGCGGATCGCGCCGATGGCAATGACGTCTGCCATGGCGAACACAGCTGTGACCTGCGGTGTGTCGCGCAGGACGGCCTGCATACCGGAATAGCCATCCTCATAGCTGTAACGGCCGGTGTGGTAGTAGGTCTGTTCGTCGAACTGCATCCCGTTTTTCCCGAACGCTTCCACGCAGCCTTCATAACGCTGCGCAGACGTATCGGATAAAAGCCGGTCGCCGCCGAGAACAGCAATGTTTCTGTGGCCGCAGCGGATGAGATAATCGACAGCGCAGGCAGCGCCCTGCCGGTCGTTGGTCGTAACGCTGGACAGGTTCTCAAACGGCAGATCGCTCGCATCGTTTGTAACAATGATGGAGGGCACATGGATCTTGTCGAAATCGCTGACAAAATGACGGTTCGTCGCACCGAGGAACATCACGCCCATGGGCTTGCGCTCCCGGCAGAGCTTGACGGCACGAAGCACCTCGTTATCGTCTTCATCGATAAAGTCGACAATCAGCGAATGCGTGGTGCGCGAGAAAAGGGACTGCAGATGCTCGACCATACCGGCAAACAGCTCGTTGGCCGTACCCTTGACAATGATGAGTACGGTGTTGGAGCGCTGCTGCTTTAAAAGCTGTGCGCTTTCGTTGAGTTCAAAGCCGCGTTCCTGCGCAATGGACAGAATCGCCTGCCGCGCTTTTTCCGAAACATTCGGCTGGTTATTGAGCACGCGAGAGACAGTTCCAAGCGAATAACCGCTCAGTCTCGCAAGATCCTTGATCGTCATATCTGCTGTTCTCCTTGGTTTTGCTGATTCTGTATCACTATCATACAGAACCTCTGAAAAATCCACTTAAAACAGACAAATTTCTTTATCCCTTTACCGCGCCGGCAGCAACGCCCTTGATAATATATTTCTGGCAGCAGAGATAGAAGATGACGACCGGGACGATGGACATCAGGATCAGCGCCATAGTCGCGCCCATGTCGACGGAGCCGTAGCTGCCCTTGAGGTACTGGATGTGGATGGGGATGGTGCGGAACTCGTTGATATCAAGGACCAGATACGGCAGGAGGTAGTCGTTCCAGACCCACATGATTTCCAGAACGCCAACGGAAATGAAAGTCGGCTTCATCATGGGCAGGACAACCTGGAAGAAGGTCTGCACAGGGGTGCAGCCGTCGATAACAGCAGCCTCTTCAATGGAGCGAGGGATGGACTTGACAAAGCCGGTGAACATAAACACAGCGAGGCCCGCACCGAAGCCGAGGTAGACAATGGGAATTGTCCACGGGCGATTGAGCTTCAGAGTATCGGCGGTCTTTGCCAGCGTGAACATGACCATCTGGAACGGGACGACCATGGAGAACACGCACAGGTAGTACACAATGCGGCAGACAAGGCTGTCGACACGGGAAATATACCACGCGGCCATGGACGTGCAGATGAGGATCAGAGCTGCGGAAAGCAGCGTGATCATCAGGCTGTATTCGACGGATTTGTAGAACGGGTAGTTGCCGAAGGTCATACCCTTGATATAGTTCTGCAGCCCCATGAAGGTGTTGCTTGTGGGAAAGGCAAACGTATCAAGGTTAATAGCGGCGTTGGTCTTGAGAGAGTTGACCAGAACGATGAAGATCGGGTAGAGATACGCAACGGCAATGATCGCAAACACGACCGTCAGGACGGTATGCGAACGGCGCTCTTTCTGGAAGCCGGTATTTTTCATTACTGATCGACCTCCTTCTTTCTGGTGGACACAAGCTGGGCAATGCTGATGATCGCGACCAGGATAAAGAACACAACTGCCTTGGCCTGTCCGGGGCCTTTGGAGTTGGAGGTGTTGGAGTTGACGATGTTCAGAGCCAGCATTTCCGTGGTCTTGATGACGTTGCCGTCAGCCAGCGTCTTAAAGGGCGAGCCGCCCGTGAGGGCCAGGTTCTGGTCGTAGAGCTTGAAGCCGTTGGTCAGGGACAGGAACGTGCAGATGGTGATAGACGGCATGACGTTCGGGATTGTGATGTTCCAGAGCGTTTTCCAGTTGGACGCACCGTCAATCTTTGCGGCCTCCAGCATATCCTCCGGGATTGCCTGCAGGCCTGCGATATAAATGATCATCATATAGCCTATCTGCTGCCAGCACATGAGGATGATCAATCCCCAGAAGCCGTATTTGGTTTCCAGCACGACGGCTGTGTCGAAGCTGCTGAGGATGCCGTCGAAAATCATGAGCCAGATATAGCCCAGAACGATGCCACCGATGAGGTTCGGCATGAAGAAAACGGTACGGAAGATGTTCGAGCCCTTGATACCCTTAGTCAGAACGTAGGCAACAGCAAAGGCCAGAACGTTGATGATGAGCAGGGATACGAGCGCAAACAGCGCCGTATACCAGAACGCATGGAGGAAGCCCTCATCCTGGAAGATGGTCTGGTAGTTTTTCAGTCCCACCCACGTCCACTTGCTGGTCGTCTTGAACTTGCAGAAGGACAGGAACAGCCCCTTTGCAAACGGGTACAGGAAGCCCACGCAGAACGCTGCGAACGTCGGCAGCAGGAACAGCCAGCCCCAGCGCTGGATCGGGCGGCGGATCAAGCTGCATGACAGAGCCGAATCGTCATGTTTTTTCTTCTTCATCATGCTTCTCCTTTATTATTTATATACTTTCTTGACAATTTCACAGACAAGCGCCCGGCCTCCGGGCGTTTGTCCGCAAAATCTTCGGCTGCGGCAGTTTCTTTTCTGTAAAAAAGGGGGCTTTGCAGCCCCCTCTTTACTTTTGGTCACGCCTTATTGCTTATGCGTTTTCCTTTGCATACTGGGTCGCCCAGCCCTGCACGAATGCAGTCTCGACAGCAGACCAGTCGCCGGTACCGGCAGTGTACTGAGTCAGAGCGTCGACAACGGCAGCACGCCAGTCGTCAACAGCGGGAGTCCAGTTGAATGCCCAGGTCACAACGTACTTGCCATCGGCAGTGTACTTGTTGGCATCCTGGAAGAAGACGTTCTCCGGCTCCTTGGCGTCCTTGAACGGGCAGGGGCCAAACTCTTGTGCCAGCATCGTGGTGCCTTCGTCAGAGGTAACGACCCAGACGAGGAAATCGATGGTAGCCTGAATGTCCTCTTCAGAGGCTTCGTTGTTGATGGCCCAGCAGTTCTCAGTGCCAGCGCACAGGCCAGCCTCTTCTTCGCCGTCAACACCGCAGTAGATGGGGATCATAGCCAGATCGTCGGGGTTCATGCCGAACGTGCCGGTCAGGTTGGAATATTCCCAACTGCCGTTCTGATAGAACGCAGCCTTGCCTTCGCCGAATTCAGCCTCGGCCTGATCGCCGGTGGCGGACAGGAGGGCAGCGCCGGTGGTCGCGGTATCGGTGATGTACAGATCCCAGATGTTCTTGTAGTTCTCGAGGTAGGTGCCCTTGATGGTGGCGGGCTGCTCCGTCACGCCGTCATCGCGGAACTCGTAGTACAGAGGCATGTTGGCCAGGTGGCCGGAGAAACGCCAGGAGGAGGAACCGTCGAGACCGGCGGACGTGAAAGCGTCGAAGCCGAGCTCGTCAGCGCGGGCGTGGATGTCGTCCGCAACAGCCTTCAGGGACTCGAAGTTGGTGATCTCATCGACGGAGTGGCCGGCCTTCTCGAGCAGGGCCTTGTTCACGATGATGCCGAAGGCTTCGTAGCAGTAGCCGATGGAAACGGTCTCGCCGGCTTCGTTCTTCAGGTTGAAGTCGGTGGTGGTCATCTCGTTGTACACATCGGTGCCTTCGAGATTGTAGCAGAACTCGCCGTAGCTGTTGACAGCGCCGACGTTGCCGACCTGGAACATGGTGGGGGCGGCGTCCTTGTCGAGTTCGGCGGTCAGGGTGGTGTCGTACTGGCCAGAAGCGGCGGGGACGACCTTCACGGGAACGCCGGTCTGCTCGGTGTAGGTCTTGGCAATCTCCTGCCAGGCCGCGTCAGACTCGGGCTTGAAGTTGAGGTAGTACACGCTGCCGGTCGCGGCCGGGGTTTCGGGTTCCGCGGCGGGCTCTTCCGTCGCGGGGGTTTCGGGCTCAGCCGGAGTGCTCGGGGTCTCCGCCGGGGCAGCGCCGCAGGCGACGAGGCTCAGAACCATGACCAGAGCCAGAAGAACAGCGAGAAGCTTCTTCATTGTTTGTTTCCTCCTAATTTTTAATGGGTTTCCGTAAGTAAAGCGCTGAATTGGAAACGATTCCAACCAAGCTTGTCTGTATTCTATCCTCTTTGTAGAAATATTGCAAGTGCGTTTCGGCGAAAACGCTTAACTTTATGTCATTTATACAAAAACCTCGTCAACTTTTTGTGCGGTTGGTCTTGTCATGCGGTCATTTGTTCCTGTATAATAGGCTTATTCTCCCGGAGGTGGCAATATGAAAAAACTCTTTGATCCGGATTCCCCCATCCTGCGCTTTCTCACGCAGGCGGCGGAGCTCGCGTGGCTGAACATTCTGTGGGTCGTGTGCTCGCTGCCGGTTTTCACGCTCGGCGCTTCGACCGCGGCGCTCTGCACGGCGGTGCGGAACATGATCCGCGACTCGGGGCATTGGAACAGCGCGGCGTTTTTCCACGCGTTTCGCGATAATTTCAAAAAATCCACGCTGCTCTGGCTCATTTTACTTGCGGCGCTCGTTCTCCTCGGTGCGGACGTATACATTCTCCGCGCGCTCTTCCCGGAGCAGCTGTTCTGGCTCGTGCTGCCGGGCGTCTGCTTTGCGCTGTGGCTGATGGTGTTCATCTGGGCATTCCCGCTCACGGCGACCTTTGAAAATACGCTCTGGAACACGATAAAAAACGCGGTGCTTCTCGGCGTCGGGTATCTGCCGCGGACGCTTCTCATGGCGGTGATCCATCTGCTGCCGGTGATCCTCTTCGCCGTATCCCCGGCGGCGTTTTACGGTGTGAGCGTCCTTTGGCTCGTGCTGCTCTCGGCCGTGACGTGCTATACCGATCTCTGGCTCATGCAAAAGCCGTTCGCCCCCTTCCTGCCGGACGAAGCAGAATGACCGGTCAAACGAGCATAGGAAAATGTCCTCTGCGCACCAATTTGCGCAGAGGACATTTTTGATCTTGTATGCCGGTTCAGTGCAGCTCCCAGATGGTTTCCGCGTACTGGCGGATCGCGCGGTCGGACGAGAACATGCCCGCCGCGGCGATGTTGTAAAGGCACTTTTTGCCGAAGGATACGCGGTCCTTCCAATCCGTGAGCGCGTGAAGGCGGGCTTCACGGTAGCTTTCAAAATCGCGCAGAACGAAATAATTGTCCGGACGGTGCCAGCTCGCGCCCTTGAGTATGGCGTCAAAAAGCTCCTTCTGATCGTCGTCGGTCGGCACGGTGCCGTCCACAAGCGTATCCATCGCGCGGCGGATGCGCTCGTCGGAATCGTAGAGCGCCTCGGGGTCGTAGGTATCGCGCACGGCGTTGTTCTCCCCGACGGTACCGCCGAAGATGTAGTTGTTCTCCAGCCCGGCCTGCCGGACGATCTCGACGTTCGCGCCGTCCATCGTGCCGAGCGTCACAGCGCCGTTGAGCATGAGCTTCATGTTGCCCGTGCCGGAGGCCTCCGTGCCTGCCGGGGAGATCTGCTCGGAGATGTCCGCCGCGGGGATGATCTTTTCGGCGTAGGAGCAGTTGTAGTTCTGCACGAACACGATGCGCATTTTGCCGTTCACGTCGGGGTCGTTGTTCACAAGCTCGGCAAGACGGTTGATATAGCGGATGACGGCCTTCGCGCGGCGGTAGCCGGGCGCGGCCTTCGCGCCGAAAATGAACGCCGTGGGCGGCATATCGGCGAGACCGCCGTTTTTGATCTCAAAATAGAAGTCGGCAAGGCAGAGAGCGTTCATCAGCTGGCGCTTATATTCGTGCGCGCGCTTGACCTGCACGTCAAACACGAACTCCTCGGGAATGTCCACGCCCTCCGCGGCGCGGATGTGCGCGGCGAGCTGGCTCTTCTTCTGCAGCTTGACGGCGTTGAAGAGCATGGCGAGCTCGTCGCTCACGTGCTCGCGCAGATAGCCGATGCGGTCGAGATCGCGCAGGAAGCCCTCGCCGATCTCGGCGCGGATGAGCTCGGTGAGCTCCGGGTTGCAGAGACCGAGCCAGCGGCGCGGCGTGATGCCGTTCGTAACGTTCACGATGCGGCCGGGGTATTTCTCGTTCCACGCGCGGAAGAGATCGTCCCGGAGGATCTGGCTGTGGATCTCCGCAACGCCGTTCACCTTGCGGGACATATACACCGAAAGATCGGCCATGCGCGCCTGATTATCGCAGACGACGTGGAGATTCGCGCCGGGGAACTCCTGCTGCAGGCGCTCTTCGATCTTCAGGAGAATGTCGCAGATCTCCGGCACGACGCTGCGCAGAAGATCCATATCCCAGCGCTCGAGCGCTTCGCCCATGACGGTGTGGTTCGTGTAGGAGAAAACGCTGCGGGTGATAGCAAAGGCGCGGTCAAAGTCGATGCCCTCGGCCATGAGCAGCCGGATGAGCTCGGGGATAGACATGGCGGGATGGGTATCGTTGAGCTGCACGGCGATGAACTCGCCGAGGCGCTGAAGATCGCCGTTGCCGGAGGATTTGTAGGTGCGCAGGATGTCCTGCAGCGACGCGCTCGAGAGGAAGTACTGCTGCTTGATGCGCAGACGCTTGCCCTCGATGGTGCTGTCGTTCGGGTAGAGGACGCGGGTGATGTCCTCGGCGCGGTTTTTCTCCGTGAGCGCGCGCTCGTAATCCTGCGAGTTGAACGCGTCAAAGTCGAGCTCCTGCTCGGCCTCGCACTGCCAGAGACGGAGCGTTGCGACGTTGTCGGTATGATAGCCGATGACCGGCGTATCGTACGGCACGGCGAGCACCGTCTGGTCGGCGAAGCGGACGCGGACGGTGTGCTTCTCGCGGCGGAAGCTCCAGGGATCGCCGTGCTTTTCCCAGTCGTCGGCGGATTCCTTCTGCGCGCCGTTTTCAAAGCTCTGCTTGAAAAGACCGAAGCGGTAGCGCAGACCGTAGCCGCTCAGCGGCACGCCGCAGGTGGCGGCGCTGTCCATATAGCACGCGGCAAGACGGCCCAGACCGCCGTTGCCGAGAGCCGCGTCCTCGATCTCCTCAAGACAGGCGAGATCGATGCCGCGCTCGGCAAACACCCGGCGCATTTCGTCGAGAATGCCGAGATTGAAAAGGTTATTGTATACGAGCCGCCCGACAAGATACTCGGCGGAGAGATAATACGCCTTGCGCTTTCCGGCGCGGCGGGCGCGGGATTTGGCCCAGTTGTCCCCCACCGCGATCATTACCGCCCGCCCGAGAGCGTTGTGGAGGTGCTGGGGCGAGGCCTCGCTCAGGCGCTCGTCCTCGTCATATTTCAGCAGAGATTCCGTGGTGCCCAGAAGATCCTGCGGAGAATAAATCATGGTTCTCTGTCCTTTCGGTGATGGAATAGTGCCGTGGAAACGATTCCAAGGCTCTGCGCTGCATTATAACCGTTTTTCCCCGGCTCTGCAACCGGTTTTTATAAAAAAGGCCGGAACACAGGCTCTTTTCTGTGTTCCGGTCATTTTGTCTGACAGCAGAGGTTCGTTTGAAGGCGTCAGCCGACATAGGGAAGCATCTCAAAGAAATTCTCTTCGCTCTCGCCGTTGATGGTCCAGCCGCCTTCCCCATCGTATTCCGGCCGGATCGATCCGGTGCGGCCGTCATCGGTGCGGAAGAAGGTGTTCTGTCCGTCCGTGCCGGTAAGCAGGAGCTTTTCGCCCGGCGTCAGCACGGCGGTGCCGCCCTCATCGAGATACACCGGCAGGATCTTCGCCACGGTCAGATAGTAGCAGCTGCCGCGGTAGTTCCATTTAAAAGAGGGATCGAGCGTTACGACGCCGTCGGACGTTCCGTTCATACCGATGACCGCGCAGTAGGTGCCGAGCTGATAGTACCACGCCTCGAGCATCGGGATGCCGCCGCTGAACACGACGCGCCCGTCGAGACTGCCGGTAATGCCGTTCGGGTCCGCGCCGTAGCGCGCGTCGCCGGTAAATTGGATGGGCTCGAGCGTGTCGCCGTGCCAGCCGCAGGTGCGGTAATCGTCGCTGCCGGGGTCGGCGGCAAACAGAAGCTCGCAGATGCCGTCGCCGTCCAGATCGCAGATCCAGAGATCGTACCGGTCGCCCACGGGCATATTGGTGCGGTCGAGCACCGTGCCGTTCACGGCGATCGTGTACTCGTTGACGCCGCCGGCATCCTTCGCCGTCACGGTGATCTCCTCGGCGGCATAGTCGCCGTTAATGTCATAGTGATACACACTCTTGCCGGAGATGTTCAGCGGACGCTCGGCATACTGCTCTCCGTCCATGAGGATGAGAGAGCCGTCCATCCCGCTCTGGGAGATATACTTTACGTGCTCGCCATCGGCGTCGCGCCAGGAGATGGCGAGATTCGGCATCACGTCCGGGATCCACGTCTGCACGCAGACGCTCTCGCCGCCGGCGAGACGCCCGGCGTACCAGAGCGTGCCGTCCGTGCGGTAGGTGTTGGAGTATTCCAGATACGTCACAGCGTTGAGCTCAACGTCTTCGACCGTGCCGGAGGCGGTGAACGTGACGCACGCGCCCATGCCGCCCGTACCGGTGTCGTAGACATACGTTGCGTTCCCGGCTGCATCAGCGCTCTCGCTCAGCTCAGCGGTGAGCGAGCCGTCCGCCGTGCTCTCCGTGGGGAGATAATCCGCCTTGATCTGATAGGCGAGCCAGGCGTACGGCAGCGTGAACTCGATGAGCCCCGCGGCATAGCCCGCAAGCTCATAGGGGTTCGCCATAAGGACAAGGCCCTCGTCGTTAAAGTACCAGTTGCCGTCGCGGAAGAGACCGGCAAGCTGATCCTCGTAGCCATCGTTCAGACCGTAGGCGGCGTATTCCGCGCCGTAGCTGATGATATCCTTGAGCTGATCGACGGCGGCGGAGAGGAAAGCGTCGTAGTTGTCCGTGAGATCCGCGAGCGTCAGCTCCCGGCCGGTGCGGATATCGAAGGTGTGGCCGCAGCGGCCGGTGTAGCCGTGCGCGCCGCCGAGATACGACGTGTCGTCGTAGGTGATGCTCAGCAGATACCGGGTATTGTAGCGGACGTTTGTCTGGCGCATAAGGCTGTAGGAAGAAAAGCCCGAGGCATCGCCGTTTTCCGTCTGCCAGGAGAGATCTTCCTTTGCCGCGGCCAGATAATTTTCCTTGCCGGAAATGTTGTATTCGCTGCCCGATTCGGCACCGACGGCAAAATCCGTATACTGCTTATGCAGCGCTTCGTTGATCGCGGCAGCGGCCGCGTCGTTTCCGTTCACGGAAACGCTCGGCTCGGCGCAGGCATAGACGAGAAGAAGCGCCGCATTGTCCGCGGTATAAAAATCCTCGTTCTCGCACCGGACGGAAATCACCGGCACATTGCGGTTTTCGGCCGCCGGCGCCTCCGTGGGCGCGGCGGTAGTCTCCGGCGCGGCGGTCGCGGGGATCGCCGTGGGTTCCGCCGTGGGCTGTGCCGGAGTTTCCGGCTTTGTGCTGCACGCCGCGAGCGAAAGGGAAAGCGCCGCGCAGAGCAGCAGGGACAGGCCTTTCTTTTTCATGCTCATACAGTTATAGTTACTCCTCATAACGCGTGAGCGCGTAGTCGTAAATATTGTGTCCGCTCTCGAGCGGCGCACCGTTCACGGTGAGCGTGACGTCCGTGCCGTCAAAGGCGTCGAGCAGCGTGTTGACGATACCGCCGACGAGGAAGTACTCTCCGCTCGTGCCGAGAGAGCGCACCTGCGCGGCGAAAGCGTCGTTGAGGTCGGCTCTGATGTGGCCGTCCTTGTCTGCGGTAACGGTGTTGAACGCCGCGCCGTTTTCAAAGATAAGGCCGTCCATCGCGCCGTTGAGCGTTTCGGCGGTGATCTCCGTGCCGTCGAGCGCGGTGCCGAAGGCAAGGAAGTGCTCGGCGTTCGCGTCGCTGCGGTAGATGCGCACCACGGCGGGGGCTTCGCAGCCGCGCTCGGCGAAGATCGCGGTATAGGTATCGCGCACGTCCTTGGCGCTGTAGGGGTAATGCGCCGGCGTATAGCCGCCGTCGGCAAGGAGGTTCTTCCCGCTCTCGCCGTAAAGGCCCATAGCGGTCTCATACATCGCGGTGAGCTTATCGGTAAGCTTTTCGCCGAACTCCGTCTCCTCGCCGAGATCAAAGGCGGCTGCGCCGCTGCGCACGGCGTCCATGCCGTTCGTGAGCGAGAAGTCCATGATCGTGGCAGCGATGCGCGCTCCCGTGAGTGAGCAGCCGGCGGTGCCTTCATGATAGTTGTTGAAAAGGTCGCACAGCGCGTCGTAAAGGCCGTTCTTCTCCGGCGTCACCGTGACAGACGTGTCGGTTTTCTCGGGCATCGCGGTGGTTTCCGGCGGCACGGGCGTCGGAGCGCTCGTCGGCTCCGCCGTTGCGGCGGGTTCGGCGGCTGCGCTGCCGGACGACGCATTGCCGGATGTTGCGGCGGGCTGCTCCGGCTTCGGCGAGCAGGCCGTCATAAACGCCGCGCACAGAATAAGCGCCAGAAGCGCCGCGGCAAATCGTTTCATCTTCATAAGCTCTTTCCTTTCCTCGCACCTTTGGGTGTTCGGAAATATAGACGCCGGACGGGGTCGTTTGGTTCCCCGTCCGGCAAAAATATTATACGGTTTTCCGCGGAAACACAAGAGCTGCTTTGAAAAGATCGCCGTCAAGCGTCAGCGTGAGCTTTCCGCCCATGAGCTCCATGAGAGAATTGGCAATGGAAAGTCCCAGTCCGCTGCCGTCCGTGTGGCGCGAGCCGTCGCCGCGGACGAACCGCTCCATCAGCTCCTCCGCCGGGATGTTCAGCGGCTCGCGGGAAATATTTTTGAGCGTGAGCACCGTTTCCGTCTCGCCCGGCGTCAGCTCCAGATAGAGCCGCGTGCCGCTCTGCGCGTATTTT
>ERZ773148.2629-NODE-2629-length-13343-cov-3.998344_pt1 | contig 13343 bp, 10 predicted proteins | sample MGYA00580846_ERZ773148 | MGnify/ENA primary metagenome ERZ773148 (study PRJEB29015, sample SAMEA2737879) | human gut metagenome | biome: human gut; feature: human-associated habitat; material: faeces | place: China | collected 2012 ... | reverse complement strand
GGTGCCCGAAGGGTTGCCGATGAGCGTAACGTTGTCGTTGGCGGTCAATATGCGTCGTATGTTGAAAACCAATAACCTGGTTCGTAAGATGCATGCATGTGAGACCATGGGCGCCATTACCGTAATCTGTACAGATAAGACGGGTACATTGACCCAGAATCAGATGCGGGTACATGAGATGAAATCGTATCGCCCTGAGAGCGATGAGATTTTGGCCGAAGGTATTGCTGCCAATTCGACCGCCTTTCTTGATGCAGAAGGTAAGGTGATCGGCAACCCGACAGAGGGTGCACTGTTGTTGTGGTTGCGTGACCGGGGGATCGATTATGCGGCACTGCGCGAAAAGTGTCCAATGGTGGATCAGCTGACCTTTACTACCGAACGCAAATTTATGGCTACACTGGTCGATTCATCGCGCGGTGGCCGTTATCTTTATGTGAAGGGCGCACCTGAAATTGTTTTAGGTAAATGTACCTCCTTTGCTGATAAATCGGCTGTAGAGGCTCAATTGACCGAGTATCAAAATATGGCAATGCGTACTTTGGGGTTCGCTTTTGTTCGTTGTGACGATGCAAAAAGTTGTGATGAGGCGTTGGCTGCAGGCGAGTTGACCTTTATTGGAGTGGCAGCCATCTCTGATCCGGTACGTGCTGATGTACCGGCAGCAGTCAATGAGTGTTTGAGTGCAGGAATCGGGGTGAAGATCGTGACTGGCGATACTCCTGCGACAGCCAAAGAGATCGGACGACAGATCGGATTGTGGACTGCTCAGGATACAGACTATAACCATATTACTGGGGTGGAGTTTGCAGCATTGAGTGATGAGGAGTTGTTGCCACGCGTACAGGCGTTGAAGATCATGTCACGTGCGCGGCCTCTTGATAAACAACGTTTGGTTCGGCTGTTACAACAGCGCGGAGAGGTTGTTGCTGTTACCGGTGACGGTACGAACGATGCTCCGGCATTGAACTTTGCGCAAGTGGGACTTTCGATGGGTACCGGTACCTCTGTTGCGAAGGAGGCAAGCGATATTACGCTGCTCGATGACTCCTTCAGCAGCATTGCAACTGCAGTGATGTGGGGCCGATCGCTCTACCGTAATATCCAGCGTTTTGTGTTGTTCCAGTTGACCATCAATGTGGTGGCTGTCGTGATTGTGCTGCTCGGTTCGATCTTTGGCAGTGAGTTGCCCCTGACTGTGACGCAGATGCTGTGGGTCAACCTGATTATGGATACTTTTGCCGCATTGGCACTGGCATCGTTGCCGCCCAGCCGCAGCGTCATGAAAGAGAAGCCGCGCAGTAGCAAAGATTTTATCATTACATCGGCCATGACCCGTTCGATACTGGGAGTTGCTGCGCTGTTTGTGGTCGTGCTGCTCGGGATGCTCTTCTGGTTCGGCAGCGCCATCACTCCATACGAACTGTCAGCATTCTTTACCGTCTTCGTGATGCTGCAGTTCTGGAATATGTTCAACGCAAAAGGATTTGCTTCATCGATGCCTTTGGCCCTTTCGTGGCGCGGATGTTATGCCTTCTTCGGGGTGTTGGCCTTGATCCTGGTCGGACAACTGATCATTGTCAGCTGGGGTGGGGAGGTGTTCCGTACCGTACCGTTGAGCTGGCAGGATTGGCTGTTGATTATTGGCTCCACTTCAGTTGTGATGTGGGTCGGTGAAATCTACCGTACGATCCGCTATTTTACAAAGAAAAAGAGCGCATAACTTGGGTAATGTTGGACCAAAGTAAGAGCAAGTCTTTGCATCGTGTTGCGGTAAAGCGTCAGAAAGACACGGTTGCCAAATTGTTATTCAAACTTTGGTTGGGTGTACTGTTTGTCAGTTGTGCCTTGACTGTAGGGCTATTGTGGTTGCAAACACAAGATGCGGAAGAGGTAGTGCTAAAAACAGGACTCACTACAAATATGCTTTTGTTGGCAGGAGGCCTGGCAGTGTTAGTGCTCTCCTGTGGTGCCACTACGATGTTTTTGAATTGTGCAGCCCGCATTCGAAATAATGGACTCGGCTCTTTCCTCTCGTTCTTTTTAGTACCGATCGTGATGATCGCATGGTCACGAACTCCCTATTTTTATGCGTTCATGGGACCTTTCTTGATCTGTCTGATTATCGCTTATCTGCTTTTTAGATATAGAGTCCGCCAAATGAACAAAGTCGATCAGAAAGCTGTGATCGAATCGGTAGATTGAGTCAAAGGCCTTTGAATAATTATGTGCGTTGTTGGGACGTAGCGTGAATAGAATGTCCGACGTGTTGAAAGAGGCTGTATGATATGAATCTATATAATAAAAAAGAGAGCAGTTTTGCACTGCTCTCTTTTTTATTTTGTGTGAGGTAGGATGCATTCCCCTTGAGTTGCGCTTGCATTCCGTGGCTTACTTTACCGATGACGCTATCGTGTTGTTACCCGAGAAATAGTTGCCTTTGGTCAGGGAAGTTTCCAATGCCTTCGATTGTGCAAGTAGCAGCGATTGCTGTTCTTACCTCCCGTGTTAATCCTTGCGTTAATTCTTGTCTGTTTGTGCAGAGAGTCGTGCTGCCTCCTCGCGCATGAACTTTTCGGATACCACTACGCGAACCGCCCTGTCGATCACCTCAAATTCGAAAGGAGACTCTCCGAGGGCCTCTCCATCCACTTCTATGGCGATCTCCGGGGAGGATTCGATCCGAATGGTGCGTCCCCGGTTCAGACTGGTGGAGTGTAGCCGATAAATCCGGCCATTGAACAGCACTTTGAAATTATACAACACCTGCAAAGGATTCATCCGGCGAATCACCGTCAAATCAAACAATCCGTCGTCGGCAACCGCATCCGGAGTCTGCAACATACCGCCTCCGTTGTATTTACCGATACCAATCGTTGCGCTGTACACCAGATCGTTGACCTCCAATTTGTCGTCAACATACACTTTTACTCCGGTTGAGTTGTAGCGCATGATGGCTTTGAGTGTACTCCACAGATAGAGCCATTTGCCCCGTTTGCCCTCCTCCTTGAGGTGGTTGTAGCGGCGGTTCACCGCCGCATCGAAACCGACACCCGCCACATTGGCCATGTATCGGGTCTGTTTGTAGGAAGATTGGTAGTAGCTGATCTTTCCTACATCCTGCAAAAAAGAGTGACCTTCGACAATGGCTCGAATCGCCTCGGAGTATTTTCTCGGAATACCGAACATCCGGATCCAGTCGTTACCGGTTCCCACGGCGATTACACTCAGAAGTACATCTTGTGTCGGCACGACCTTTTGGATAAAAAGACCGTTGACCACTTCGTGAATTGTGCCGTCCCCCCCCACGACAATAATCTTGCGAAATCCGTTATTGACCGCCTCGACAGCCAGCTCAATAGCATGGTATTTGCGTTCGGTGAAGGCGTATTCCGGAACAATATGGTGATCGCGCAGTAGTTTGCTGATCTGAGGCCAATCGGTCAACCCCCGTCCGCTGCCGGCGACGGGGTTGACGATGGCAAACCATTTTTCGGTATTTTCCATAGAATTGACGATTTCCGCTCTGTTGTCGAACAAGTGTGTTGAACGGGTTGACAATTACTTTTTCGGGGCGTGAGCCAGCGTGTGCAGCAGGTAGTCCCAGAATTTACCGACCGATGCGATATTGACTTTCTCGTCCGGAGAGTGCGGATAGCAGATCGTCGGACCAAATGAGATCATGTCGAGGCCGGGATATTTGCCTCCCAACAAACCGCATTCCAAACCGGCATGAATAGCCATAACTGCTGGCTCCTGACCATACAACGCCTCATACGATTCGGTCATGGTCTTCAGGATGGGAGAGCTCATATCAGGATTCCAGCCAGAATAACCGCCACTCGGCGTTACTTCTGCACCGGCAAGAGTGAATACTGAACTCATTGTTTCGGCTAAATACTCTTTTTCGCTGTCAACGGAGCTCCGTAACAGAGCTTGCATCCGTACCGTGCCATTTTCGGATACTACACGAGCCAGGTTGGTCGAGGTTTGTACCAACCCTTTGATAGAAGGGCTCATGCGGAAAATACCATTGGGACATCCCTGGATGGCATTCAGCAGACGATTTTGGCTGTCGAGATCCATTACGGAAGCAGGAGTGGCAGTATCGCTAAGCAGAATGGTCACATTGTCATCAACGCCTTTTAGCTCTTCGCTGACTGTTTCAGCAATTGTCTTTACCAATTCGTTGAGAGACTCAACTTGAGCTTCAGGAACCATTACCGTAGCAATGGCTTCGCGAGGAATGGCGTTTCGCAGACCTCCTCCGTCAATTGCAGCGAGACGCAGGCCAACCTCCTTCTGAGTTTTCAGCAGCAGACGGGCCATAATTTTGTTGGCATTGCCCCGCTCGAGGATAATCTCGATGCCGGAGTGCCCTCCAAGCAAACCTTTTACATCGATCTTTTTGGCTACATAGCCAGCCGGAACGTTCTCCTCTTTGTATTTCAAGGTAACGTTGAGGTCCAGCCCCCCTGCGCAACCAACATAGAGCTCTCCTTCGGTCTCTGAGTCGAGATTCAGCAGAATATCCCCCTGCAATACTCCCGGTTTCAGTCCGAAAGCGCCGTACATGCCGGTCTCCTCGGATGCGGTGATCAACGCCTCCAGTGGGCCATGTTGCAGATTCTTTGCCCCCATAACGGCCAAAATGGCAGCAACGCCCATGCCGTTGTCAGCTCCTAATGTGGTGCCGTCGGCCGTTACCCATTCGCCATCTACATAAGCTGAGATGGGTTCTTTGGTGAAATCGAAATCTTTATCGTTGTTTTTCTGCGGCACCATGTCCATGTGAGCTTGCAGAATAATGCCTTTGCGATCCTCCATGCTCGGAGTGGCCGGTTTGCGCATGATGACGTTGCCGGCTTCATCGGCAAAACTTTCGACGCCGAAAGCCTTGCCTTGGGCAACTAAATATTCACGTATGGCATCTTCGTGTCCTGAGGGGCGGGGAATGGCGCAGAGCTCGGCAAATTTGGTCCAGATCTCCTGTGGTGCCAATGCCGCAATGTTTTTATTCATCTTATTATTGGTTGATCGTTAGTTTGTTAGGATTAAATCACTGTATGCAATTTTGCAAAACACTCCGTTGCGGCCTGCTGGTCACAACGGAGTATTGGTGTGAATGATCGCGTGAAAGGTATGTTAATACTATTTCAGGCGAGCCAGCATATTTTTAGTGTTGTTCTCGATGCGGTCGAGAATGTCATCAGTGTCGTCTTTGACAAACTTCTCGCCGGTGATGTGCTCATAGAGCTCAATGTAACGATCACTGACGCTGTTGACAAACTCATCGGTCATCTCTGGAACCTGTTCGCCCGGACGACCCTGGAAACCGTGCTCCATCAGCCATTCGCGAACGAACTCTTTTGAAAGTTGGCGTTGAGGCTCTCCTGCATCGAAACGCTCCTGATAACCGTCGGCATAGAAGTAGCGTGAACTGTCCGGCGTGTGAATTTCGTCCATCAGCAAAATTTCACCATCCTTTTTGCCGAACTCATATTTCGTATCCACCAGGATCAACCCCTGTTTTGCTGCAATTTCGGTGCCGCGGGCAAAGAGTTTCAATGCGTACTCTTCCAACTTTTCGTAATCCTCTTTGCTGACCAGTCCCCGTTTGATGATCTCCTCTTTGGAGATATTCTGGTCGTGTTCGCCAATCTCGGCTTTGGTAGTCGGGGTGACGATCGGGTGGGGGAACTTCTGGTGCTCTTTCATGCCGTCCGGAATGGGCACCCCACAGATCTCACGAGCACCGGCTTTGTAGTCACGCCATGAACTACCGGTCAAATAGGCGCGTACGATCATCTCGACAGGAAAACCTTCGCAACGGTGACCCACCGTTACCATTGGGTCGGGAGAAGCGATTTTCCAGTTGGGGCAGATGTCTGCTGTTGCATCGAGAAATTTCGAAGCAATTTGATTCAGTACCTGACCTTTATAAGGGATGCCCTTGGGCAGAACCACATCGAAAGCTGAGATGCGGTCGCTGGCCACCATCACCAGGTATTTATCGTCAATGTTATATACATCACGAACCTTGCCTTTGTAAAGACTCTTTTGTCCGTCAAAATGGAAATCGGTCTTCAGAATTGCTTTTGCCATGTTTTTATTGATTTATGATGTTGTTTTTGATTTTCGGATATTGTGTTGGGAAGCCTTGACATCTGGCACGGGAAAATGCGGTCAGGGTTGCCCTTTCGTTTTTTTCTTTGTTACGGTCCGGGTATTCGATTTTGTGGCGGCAGCATTACCTGGAGTAGACAGAGACTTAGTTCCTGTAGAGGACATGCCTTTGGTGTCATTCGCTGCTGATGCGGTATCTGTTGCATCGCTGTACTTTGGATGGTCGTTGGCGTTTGGAGTGGCTGTCTCATCGGAAAACAGTTCCGGTTCCAGAACTTTGGCCTGTTGGTCGAATGCCTCGATGATGTATTTGACCAGTCGGTGGCGAATAATATCCCGGTTGTCAAATTCCACCATACCGATGCCATCGATCCCCCGCAACATTTTCATCACGGTGCTCAGGCCCGAATCGCTCTTTTTGGCCAAGTCGATCTGTGTGAGATCGCCCGTCACGATAAATCGGGCACTGCGCCCCATACGGGTCAGGAACATCTTGATTTGAGAGAGCGTAGTGTTTTGCGCCTCATCGAGAATGACGAAAGCATTATCCAATGTACGTCCACGCATGAAAGCCAACGGAGCAATCTGAACCGTGCCCTCTTCGAGATACTTGTGCAGTTTGGCCGGTGGAATCATGTCGTCCAAGGCATCATAAAGTGGCTGCAGATAGGGATCGAGTTTCTCCTTCATATCGCCGGGCAGAAAACCTAACTTTTCGCCCGCTTCGACTGCCGGCCGCGTGAGAATGATGCGTTTGACCTCCTTATTTCTTAAGGCTCTAACCGCTAAGGCAATGGCTGTGTAGGTTTTACCGGATCCCGCAGGGCCTACTGCGAAGAGCAGGTCGTTGCGCTCATAGAGCTTGACCAAACGTTGCTGATTGACTGTCCGAGCACGTACCACGACACCGTTATTGCCGTAAACGATCGTCTCTTGATCGGGCAGTTCGTCATGATTGGGCATTCCTCCGTCGTAGATCTGGTCGATTACCTCTCCGGAGAGGTGTCCGTAGCGGCTGAAATAGTCGATCAGCTCCGTCAATTTACGATCGAATCGGTCGATTTCATTAGCATCCCCCATCACCTTAATGGCCGAACCTCGTGCTATGACCTTCAGTTTCGGAAATTTAGAGCTGATACGCCCTATATTGCTGTTTCCCGAACCGTAAAGTTCGATCGGATCAATGCCTTCGAGCTGAATAACTTTTTCTGTCATGTATCGAATGTCCGCAATTTAAAGAAGTAGTGGTAGATCGGTTAAAAGAAATAGCCCAAGTTCAGCTGCCAGTTGTTCATCTTTGTCTTGACCGTCTGGGCGGGCTGATCCGTGCCGAATGTGAAAGTCTGAGTCGGGCGTTTGAACTGACCGTCGTAGCGAATGTCAATGTTGAACTTGCCGATTTCAACACCGGCACCAACTTGAAAAGCAACCGAAGATTTGTTGACACTCGAATTGAATGTGACCCCCTGTTTCCCCGATTTGTTTGACGTGTCGGTCAGCAGGTTGAATGTTGGACCTGCAAAGACACGCAAGAAAAGAATCTTGATGCCGACCAAGACAGGTAACTGAACCGTATTTACTGCATATTTGGCTCGGACATCCTGTTGCTCAATGCCACCGTCTGAATAGAGCAGGTTGCCGTTGAGGTTGAATCGAGCTGAATTATATACGATCTCAGGTTGCAGATATACGGGCCCCAGCGGAACCTGAATCATAGCGCCCAGTTGGTAACCGAAGTTATTGCTTTTCGAAAGGTCGCTCCATCGCAGACCATCCATCTTCAAGGACTGGGTCTGGATACCGGCTTTGATACCGAAACGGATCGGACTCAGAGCCTGTGCGTTCGGACTCATTGCAATTGTTAGTAACAACAGAGCCGAACTGATCAGAAGGATCTTTTTAGTCATATGTTTCCATTTAATGGGTTTCAGCGGTAAAGGTAGTAAAAATGCTGGAAAAACAGGTCTGAATCCGTGTGCATTTCTCTGGACGAGGTTTTATGGGATGAAGACAGCCGGCATGGAGAAATCAGTATTGGTGAAATGCCGGGGATTTGCACTGACTGAAAGAGTTTCAATCCGGTAATTTGCCTTTTAGTAAAAAACGGTCGTTGGAAATAGAACGTATAACGATCTTTAGGTTGTGTGATAATGGTCTGATAGTGTTTGGAAAGATTGTATTGGGTAATCCTTTATATTACTTATATATAGGGCAATAGAGAGTTGTGAAACTTGAGCGCACAAGATAAGAGTATACTTTTTAAAAAAAACGCGAGGAAATTACGATGGAGGGTCAGTGGTGCCGTTTAGGGGTATAAATAAATAACAATGACAATTAAGACGAGAAAGACCCTATATCAAATAATTATAACCTTTATAATAAAGGACTGAACAATCTGGCGATTGCTTCATAAATGTTATGTAAAAGAGGACGAGTCTCCCAATATTCACGCGTCACCAGACGGCAGTGGGACAGGTCCTCAAGGAATTGCTCCTCCAGCTCAGTGGCAATACGACGATCATAAATAATAGCAGATACTTCGAAATTGTCCTCAAAACTGCGAATATCCATATTGGCCGTACCCACTGAAGCAAATTGGCGATCGATCATCACCAATTTCGAGTGGTTGAAACCTTTGCGATACAGATATACCTTGACATTGGCATCAATCAACTCTCCGATATAAGAACGAGAAGCCCAATAGACAATTTTCGAGTCGGACCGGCTCGGAATCATGATTCGGACATCAATTCCGCTGAGAGCCGCCACTTTGATAGCTGTCAGAATAGCCTCATTGGGCGTAAAATAGGGGGAGGAGATATAGATGTGTTGTTGTGCCCGTGTGATGGCCGAGAAAAAGGCCTGCATAATTGAGGCCCAGTCTGAATCAGGACCCGATGTAGCGATCTGAACCAGACATTCGTCTTGTATGGTATTTTGGGGTAAGTATTTGTCGTGGTCCGACAACTGTTGTTTGCTAACGAAGTACCAGTCTGTCAAAAATACAATCTGCAACATGCGGACGGCCTCTCCTTCGAGTTTGAGGTGCGTATCTCGCCATGGTCCCAGTTTGGTGCCGGTTAGGTAGCGTTGGGCAATATTGATACCTCCTGTGAATCCGATTTCACCATCCACAACCAGGATTTTACGGTGGTTCCGATAATTGACCTTGCTGGTGAGCCACGGAAAGACTACTCGCATAAAGCACTCAACTTCAACTCCGGCTTTCTGTAGCTGTCGGATGAAACGGCGACTCAGTCCCCAGCTTCCCACATCGTCGTAAATCAAACGGACTTCAACACCTTGTTGTGCTTTTTCGATCAGAATATCGGCGATCTCACGTCCCAACGGGTCGTCCTCAATGATGTAGTATTCAAGATGAATCGACGATTTTGCAGCTCGCAGGGCAGCTTTGATCTCTTCGAACGTGACCGTGCCGTTATTTAATACCCGGATGCGATTGTGGTTGGTCAGCAGCGCTTTGTTATTATTTAACAACAGCGTGATGATGTCGCGGTTTTGAGTGATCTCGCTTCGCAACATGAGGGCTGCATTATTGATTGCATAGAGCTGTTCACGACTCAGGGCGTCGATCTGCTCCAGGTCGCGTAACTCTTTTCGATTAAATAGCTTCTCTTTCCGGTGGTTGCGACCAAAAACGATATACAATAAAAATCCGGCTATGGGTAACAGTATCAATACGACAATCCATGAAAGCGCTTTGACAGGATCACGCTTGTCATGGATAATGACGCCGATAGTAATGAGTACGAACAAGACATACCCGGCAGTCAGAATACTTTTTAGAGCCGTTGTTGCAGCTAAAATAAGCAGCGGTTGCATAGTTAAGTCGGGTCGTTTCAGCTGGTTGTTTCTCTCAAAGATAACAATCGCATCTGATTTCGTCAACACCACCTGTTTCAATTTGGACAAAACGGGCAATTACTACTCCTCTATTGACCATGATATTGGGAGAAGGTGTACATTTTTTTATTTGAGTCGTCTGAATTTGTTGGAAAATTGGAATAGAATATTTATATTTGCCTAACAAGAAAGAGTTCTGGCTGCCATATTATGGTAGCCAGGATTTTTATTTTTTTATTTTATTCACTAATAATGTCTCTGTTATGGCATCAAAAGTTATTCATTTGACAGAAGCAGGCTTGCAAAAAATCAAAAATGAGCTGGATCATCTACGCTCGGTAGAACGTCCTGCCATCTCAGCTGCGATTGCAGAGGCGCGGGATAAGGGTGATCTTTCCGAAAACGCTGAGTACGATGCGGCCAAAGAGGCGCAGGGAATGCTTGAAATGCGCATTGCCAAACTCGAGGAGATGGTGGCGAACGCTCGTGTGATTGATGAGTCGCGTATTGACACCAGTTCTGTTCAGATTCTGACTCGTGTTACGCTCAAAAATATGAAGACCGGCAAGAATGTCGAATATACGCTCGTATCCGAAAGTGAGGCCAACTTGAAAGAGGGTAAACTTTCGATCGGTACTCCTATTGCCCGTGCCCTGTTGGGTCATAAAAAAGGGGAAAAGGTTGACGTACAAGTCCCTTCAGGTGTGATTCCGTTCGAAATTCTTGATATCTCGATTGGATAGTTTTCCGAGATTAGTCGGATTGCGACGAGCTTCGAATGATGTAGGCCCGGATGAATATTCATCCGGGCTTTTTTGTATATGGTATCACTGATCAATGGTTGTGTGGTATTACTATGGATGTGATTATCAATAAAACATCGTGGGCCTTCGTGTTAATGTAGTTGAAGCATGGTAAGGGGAATATATTGTCGTGAATATAGGAGGCGTAAGGCGAGTGGAAAGATTTGTCGTGGCAATATGCTGGTGACTCTTATATCGATTCAACACGATCTTTAGTTTGACATTCTGAAAATGTATGATTATTTGATTGAAAAGTTGTTCCGATTCGGGCTTTGAGGAGTAAGGTTTGGCTTTTGATTTTCGGCTTTTATTGTTAAATTTGTTCTTTGAGATTGTGTGGATTGTCGGTTTGTTCTGACACTCTGCCAAATAAGTCAGTTTATTTATACAGTGATAAAACAGAAGATGTTAAGAGACATTATCTCGTGTGTGTCCCTCTCGCTGGTAGCCGTGACGGCCTTTGCGCAAACGGGACGTGAATGGCAAGATCCCGAACTGAACGCTGTCAATCGTGAGCCGGCTCATGCTTTTTTTGCAGATTATGCCCCGCAGCGGGTGGTCAATGTATTGCCCGGTGGGGAACAGGTGGTGGAAACCTCTCCGTGGACACTCTCATTGAATGGCTTGTGGAAATTCAATTGGGTCAACGACCTGAATCAACGCCCAAAAACCTTTTTTCAAGAGGATTTCGATGATGCAGGATGGGTGGATTTCCCTGTACCTGCGCTGTGGGAGATGAACGGTTACGGCGATCCGGTTTACACCAATGTGCCTTATGTATGGTCTCGCCAATTTGCCAATAATCCGCCTTTCGTTGAGGAGAAAAATAATCATGTCGGTTCTTATCGCCGTACGTTCGATCTGCCTGCCAATTGGGACGGTCGAGATGTCTTCCTGCATGTTGGGTCAGCCACCTCAAACCTCTATGTATGGGTCAATGGCCGTTTTGTTGGTTACAGCAAGGATAGCACATGGATATAGAAAACATCGCCTTTCACCAACTGGTCAATGTCCGAAAACAGCTTGGCACTGGCCATGCCGCTGTGAGCCGACAGCACCGCATGGGTGCCCGCCCCTCCTACGGGCAGGGAAGTCCCCACCACATGCCCCACGGCCCGCTCCAGCGTCTCCGCACCCGTGCCGTGCTGCACCGGCAAATACACGCCGATCTTCGGAATGTCGATGGTGCACATAGCCCCGCCCACCGTGAGTTGCTCCGCATAGGCCAAGGGAGGAGCAACCGCCCCTCCCGTACTGACCGCCGCCTCGCCTCGCAGCAAGGCGTTATACGCCTCTGCTGCCCGCCGCTGCTCGGCCAACTCCGCATCGTCGGCGTCCGTAATAGCGGCGGTGTAGGCTATTTCTATATCTGAATGATATCGTTCATTCAGCAGCTCACCCATCAGCGGGTAGAGCAGCAGACCCAGCGCCAGAATGCCGCAGGCCACCGCCAGCAGTCGCCATTTCACTGGTCGTTCCTGTTGTGCTTCCGGCCACGGGCCACAATAAACGCCGCCGCACCCAGCAGCATGCAGCCGCCCACGGTGAACATCCAAGTGCCGTAGCCGCCCGTCTTAGGCAGGTCGAAGCCGGGATTATTGATGACCGTCAGGGGCACGATGGCATTGCCGCTCTCCATGTTCGCAGGTTCGCCGTTGACGGTGCCGCTGGCAGTCAGGAGCTTTGCACCGCAGGTCTCGCAGGCGCTCTCGCCCTCCGCAGCGGTAATGACAATTTCAATACCGTCCTTCAGCAGCACATACCCCTTGTCCGTGGCGGTCTCTGTCAGCGTGTAGGTGTCGTCCTCCAGACCCATGACCCGGATGTGCCCCTCCCCGTTGGGCACGAACGCCGTGGCCTTGCTCTCCTTCACCTCATGGCCGGTGACATAGTACACGCCGCCCACCAGCTCCGCCGTCACAAAATAGCCGTCCGTATCGTTGTGCAGCAGGAAATGAACATTGGCCAGGTCGCCCTTGCCGTCCGAAAACTGCTTCAGCACATCCACGCCGTAGGTGTAAACATGGCAGCAGTCCTGGAGCGTATCAAAGTAGCCTGTATTGGTGCGCTTCCAGGTCAGCACCACCTCGTTGGGGTTGTCGCTGTCGCCCAGCTGTGCGTCAGCGGTAAGGGTAGCGGCATAGGTGATCCGCACGGTGCAGTCGCTGTATCCACGCTTCACGCTGTCCGTGTAGACACTCTCGGATTCATTGATCTCCGCCAGCCCGGCCTCCGTCATGCCAATGGTCATGGCGTTGGCGGCGTCATCATAGCTGACAGAGAACTTACCTGAATCCTCGTTCCAAGCAGTGATCTGGTCGGTGCAACCGGCATCCCGGAAGAACTCGATGACCACATCATTCTTGTTGTAGCAGATCCCCTTACTCAGCGTGTCCACAAAAGTATAAGTCGTGAGGCTGGTAGCCTTGGAGGTAATGGTGGGCAGTGTGCTGATGATCTGATAGTCCACCACATCGCCCACGGAAGCGGTGGCGGTATGTGCGTAGCCATCGGCAATGTCGGTCAGGCTGCCGGTATTCTTGCCGGTGG
>ERZ773148.2624-NODE-2624-length-13348-cov-20.037614_pt1 | contig 13348 bp, 14 predicted proteins | sample MGYA00580846_ERZ773148 | MGnify/ENA primary metagenome ERZ773148 (study PRJEB29015, sample SAMEA2737879) | human gut metagenome | biome: human gut; feature: human-associated habitat; material: faeces | place: China | collected 2012 ... | reverse complement strand
ATCCAAAACGATGTACTTCAAAGCACTCCGCTCATTTCTAAATCGTTACCTATCCACATCGCTCCAAACGGTAACCTCTTACTTCTCAGCCAGATAGCCCGAAACCAAAAAATTGCGGAGGAACTTTTCGGCTCCAAGGGAGGAAGCGTCTATTAGCTAGTAATAATTCGTACCTTTGTAACCTAAGTAACACAAAAGAATAACTATGAGCCACTCCTCACTGATTAGCGAACTGAAGGCGCGTGGGATGATTCATAATATCATGCCAGGCACCGAAGAGCAACTCACGGAGCATCTGACGACGGCCTACGTGGGCTTTGACCCAACGGCTGACTCGCTCCACATCGGGCACCTTGTCGGCGTGATGATGCTACGACACTTGCAGCGTGCTGGACACAGACCGATAGCTCTACTGGGTGGAGCTACTGGTATGATCGGCGACCCCTCGATGAAGTCCCAAGAGCGCAACCTACTAGACATGGATACGCTCCGACACAATCAGGAGTGCATCGGTCGACAACTGGGACACTTCCTCGACTTTGAGTCTGACGCTCCCAATAAGGCGCTACTCCTCAACAACTACGACTGGATGAAGGACTACAGCTTCCTCAACTTCATACGAGACATCGGTAAGCATATCACGGTGAACTATATGATGGCGAAGGACAGCGTCAAGCGTCGCCTCGAGGCGAATGCTGAGGCGGGACTCTCCTTCACCGAATTCTCCTACCAGCTCCTCCAGGGCTACGACTACCTGCACCTCTACCGTGAGTACGGCTGCCGTGTGCAGATGGGTGGTTCGGACCAGTGGGGCAATATCACGACCGGTACGGAGCTGATACGCCGTATCGATGGCGGCGAAGCCTTTGGTGTGACCTGCCCTCTGATCAAGAAGGCTGACGGCACAAAGTTTGGCAAGACAGAGCAAGGCAATGTCTGGCTAGATCGTCGCTACACGTCTCCCTACACCTTCTGTCAATTCTGGCTCAACGTATCCGACGAGGACGCCGAGCGTTTTGTCAAGATCTTTACCAGCATCCCACTAGAGGAGATCGACTCACTCATAGAGCGTCACCGCCAGGCACCGCATGAGCGCCTCCTCCAGCATACGCTCGCTGAGGAGCTCACGGTCATGGTACACGGACGCGAGGACTACGAGCAGAGCATGTCGGCCGGGCAGATACTCTTTGGCAACAACACGCACGACCAGCTGCGGCAGATGTCGGAAGAGCTACTCAAGGAGGTGATGGCAGGCGTGCCGCACTACGATGTGGCCCGGACGCTCCTAGAGCAGGCAGACGGCGTCAAGCTGCTAGACCTACTGGTAGAGCATGCGCCGATCTTTAAGTCCAAGGGCGAGTTGCGCAAGCTGATCGCTTCGAATGGTATCAGCCTCAACAAGGAGAAGGTTGCTGACCAAGAATGTGTGGTTACCACCGATGACCTGATCGCAGGCAAGTATCTGATCGTGCAGCGAGGTAAGAAGAACTACTACCTCATCACGATCTCTGCCTAGCACAAAAAGGGAAGCCCTATGCTCCTCTCGGTCGTTCTAGTCAACTACAAGGTGCCACAACTGACCATCGAGGCGGTTCGCTCGGTGCTGGCTAGTTGTCGTCAGATCGAGGGCGAAGTAGAGGTGATCGTGCTGGACAATGCCTCGGGCGATGACTCGATGGAGCGTCTCCGCACAGCCTTGGGCGCAGAGCCTAGGGTGAAGCTAATGGAGAGTCCGACGAATGGAGGCTTTGCCCGTGGCAATAACCAAGCGATTGCCGAGGCGCGTGGAGACTATCTCCTGTTGCTCAATCCTGATACACTAATCGGGGAGTCAACGCTCGCCTACTGCTTGACCTTCCTCCAGACCCATCCCGAGGCGGGTGCCGTGGGGCCTCGCCTCATCAACCAGTCTGGGGCGATGCACCCCGAGAGCAAGCGGGGCGTGCCTACGCTGTGGCATAGTTTCTGTCGCTTCACACGTCTCTACCGCTTGGCCCCTCACTCTGCATGGCTCAATGGCTACTACCAGGGGCATCGCTCGCCCGACGAAGTGCAACAGGTGCCGGTGCTGACGGGTGCCTTCCTGATGATGCGACGGGCACTATACCTAGCGGTGGGTGGACTCGACGAGCGCTACTTCATGTATGGCGAGGACATAGATCTCTGCTACACGATAGAGCGAGCGGGCTACCACAACTACTACCTCCCCACGCCTGTACTACACTACAAGGGCGAGTCAGAGCAGGCCGCCGACAGGGTGCGCTACGAGGAGAACTTCTACGGAGCGATGCGACTCTTCTACCTCAAGCATCAGGGGGAGAGTTGGTGGAGCCGGCACGTGACCACGCCACTGGTACTTGCTGCCATCAACGTGCAGCGACGCTTGGCGCAGGGGCGTCGCAAGGCGAGAGCTTCGAACGCCACGCTACCAGCACCGCATACCATATCGCTGACGCTCGCCGAGCTAAGCGCAGACGTAGAGGCTTTCCCCCTAGGGACTCGACTAGAAGTGTCGCTGGCGGGGGCTTCGTACGATGCCCTGCTAGAGACTATGGAGCGCTGCGCTGCGCGGAAATACCTATTTAGAGTAAACCCATAAGACTATTTCGCTGAAGCTATGAAGCACAAACCGATTATCATAGGCGTAGCGGGCGGCACTGCCTCGGGCAAGAGCACCCTAGTGCGCCGTCTGCAGGAGACCTTTGTTGATGAGGATGTCGTAGTCCTCAGTCACGACTACTATTACAAGGCGCACGATGAGCTACCTCTGGAGCAGCGTGCTAAGCTCAACTATGATCACCCCGACGCCTTCGATACGAGGCTGATGTGCGAGCAGATAAACCAGCTTTGCGAGGGGCACAGCGTGGAGCGCCCCGTCTACTCCTTTGTCAATCACAACCGCATTCCCGAGACGGTCACCATAGATCCGCCTTGTGTGCTGATCATCGACGGCATCTTGATCTTTGAGAATGAGGAGCTACGTGACCTGATGGATGTCAAGATCTACGTACAGACGGACGACGATGTGCGCCTAGCACGACGCATACAGCGCGATGTCAAGGAGCGGGGACGCAGTGTCGACTCAGTCATCGAGCAGTACCTCACGACGGTCAAGCCGATGCACCAGCAGTTTGTCGAGCCCTCACGACGCTACGCTGACCTGATTATCCCCGAGGGAGGCTTTAACTCCGTAGCGGTGCGTCTGCTCATAGATAATGTGCGCTCGCTCCTCTCCTCAAGAGCTAAGCATTCGAGGTTAAATACTTAGCGGACAGATGTTGGATCAGATATTAGGCTTTGACTTCTCAGCTCTCGTATGGTCTGAGGAGACAGTGACGAGGATCCTAGACTTCATTGGGACCTTCGCCTTCGCTATCTCTGGCATACGCCTAGCATCGACCAAGCAGATGGACTGGTTCGGAGCTTATGTGCTGGGGGTCACGACGGCTGTGGGCGGAGGTACGCTACGTGACTTATTTCTCGGCACGACCCCCTTCTGGATGCTGCAGCCTTCCTATATGATCATTACCTTTGTTGCGTTGCTCTACGTATATATCTTTAGAAAGATCGTGATCCGCACAGCTCCGACGGTCTTTATCTTTGACGCTATCGGGCTGGGACTCTTTATGGTGGTGGGTGTGGACAAGACGCTCGCCATGGGTTTCCCCAGTTGGGTGGCTGTCATCATGGGCACGGTGACTGGCTCCTTCGGGGGACTACTGCGAGACATCATCCTCAACGTGACGCCCCTCATCTGTCGCCAAGACATCTACGCTTTGGCCTGTATCATCGGAGGTATCATATACACCTTGATGCTCCGCTTCGTACCTATAGATACAGTCTACGCACAGCTCATATCAGCTGGTATGGTCATCCTGATACGCATCCTCGCAGCGCACTATCACTGGCACCTGCCCCAGCTCAAAGGGATCGACAGCTCCCATTAACTTATAGATCTTATGAAAAACATTATGACCTTCCTACCCCTTGCCCTCACGCTCCTACTGGCTTGCCAGCCCTCCACTGAAAGCAGTGCCGAGGTACCTATGGACACGATTGCAACCATAGACACTGTCGTGGCTGAGCCTCAGCCTGAGCTTACGGCTGAGCAGATCGTCATAGACCGAGAGCTAACCTTTGACAAGTATACGCTCGAGGACTCCTATGAGTATAAAGATGAGACGCGCACCATACAGTGGGATAAGATACGAGAGCAGCTCCTCCGCATAGAGCAACTACAGGCTGCGCCTCATCGGTGGGGTGTACTGCAAAACTATAAGAACCTAAACGGCGAAGCTCCCCTCACGAAAGTATGGTCTCGCGATAGCTACAAGCTAGTCTCTGACTCGCTCGGTGTGGAGCGCTATCAGGCGGTGCCACTCTACGCACCCACAGACACCCTCAAGCCCGAGCTTTATGGTCGCGACGGGACGCTCATAGCGATGACCGACACCCTAGGCAGCAAGTTCTGGCAAGGCAAAGTCGAGTCTCCCGAGGCGGAGTGGTATGTGCCACGTCGCTACATACAGCTACTGAAGCCTGACGTCACCTTCTCGCACGTGGTCGTAGTAGATCGCAAGAACCAGCACATCGTCGTGCTGGAGCGTCAGTCGCCAGCACACTACCTCGTGCGGAGTATCAACCCCGCCACGACGGGGCGTCACAAGCCGCCCCACGCTAAGGAGACACCTCTAGGCATCTTCCTCCTACAGCAGAAGAAGTCAAAGATGTTTTACACCAGTGACGGCTCTAGTCGCATCGCAGGCTTTGCACCGTGGGCTAGCCGCTTCACTTGCGGAGCCTATATACATGGTGTGCCCGTAAACAATCCCAAGGGTAAGATCGTCGAGTACAGTCCGTCACTTGGCACGACCCCCCGCTCTCACATGTGCGTCCGCAACGCCAGCTCTCACGCTCAGTTTATCTATGACAACTGTCCCACGCTCGCCACGCTCGTCGTCGTGATCGAGTGACCCTTTGCGGGAGGGCAGGCTTGCGGGGTGAAAGATTATTTGTACCTTTGCAGGCGAAATGCATCGTCGTACTCATTGTCGCCCCATTGAGGTGGGGCCTTGGGAGGCGAGGATGTTATGAATGTCTCACAAATAACCTCATAACAAAATGTACCTAGACAGTACCAAGAAGCAAGAGATCTTCGCAAAGTACGGAGCCTCTGCACAGGACACCGGCAGTGTCGAGAGCCAGGTAGCTCTCTTTACTTATCGTATTCAGCACCTCACGGAGCACCTTAAGGAGAATAAGAAGGACTTCTCTACGTCACGTAGCCTGAAGATGCTCGTAGGTAAGCGTCGTCGTCTGCTAGACTACCTCGCCAAGAAGGATATCGAGCGCTATCGTAAGCTCATCGCTGACCTTGGCATCCGTCATACGACGAAGTTCTAAGCAGCGCAGCAAGCCGAAAGTCCGAGGTGGAAAATTAGCTGCGGGAGGAGATCCAAAAAATAATTTCCCCGAAGCTATTGCAGATTCAAAAAGTTTTCGTACCTTTGTACTCACAAATCGGCAGGACACCCTTTAGCACCTCTCGGTGGTTAGGCTGAGTAGCGTCTTTTTTGGGATACTCATAGTAATACAAGAGGGGCATAAGAGGGAAGGTCCGAAATGCGGAAGTAGCTCAGTTGGTAGAGCACAACCTTGCCAAGGTTGGGGTCGCGGGTTCGAGTCCCGTCTTCCGCTCTTCGAAAGACAAAGATATTGGTTTAGAGTAAGAACAGATAAGCGTAGTGAGCTATGGCTCCTACGCTTATCTTGTTTTATGACGGTTCGCCCAGAGCCGCAACTAGCCAAGCTCTCTACATCTCCTTAGACTGAGAAGGTGTATATTTGCAAGCAAAGAGAGGCGGATCGGATTACTCTCTAATCTCTAACTTCTAACTTCTAATACCTAATTTCTAACTTCTAACCTCTAATCCCTATGCACGAATTGGTTTGTCCGAATTGCCATCAGCCGTTTAGTATCGATGAGCGTGGCTATGCGCAGCTGCTAGAGCAGGTGCGTGGCGAGGCTTTTGACAAGGCGCTCGCTGAGCGCGTGGCGCTGGTCGAGGAGCAGAGCCGACAGGCCCAGCAGCTAGCTGTGGCACAGGCTGAGGCGACGCTCAAGGAGCAGATCTCAAAGCGAGACAACGAGCTGGTACAGCTCCAAAGCAAGCTCGACGCTATGGGCGAGAAGAGCCAAGCGGATCTGAAGCTAGCTCTGGCCAACAAAGAGCAAACGCTCATCGAGCTGCAGGCGCAGCTAGCGCAGCAAGAGAGCCTGCGAGACAATGAGCGCCTGAAGGTGCAGGCCGAGAGCCAGAAAGCACTACAAGCTAAGGAGCAAGAGATCACTGCACTGCAGGCTCGGGTGGAGCTACAGAGCAAAGAGGCTCAGCTAGAGGTCAAGCAACTGCAAGAGCAACACGAGCTAGAGAAGAAGGTGCTAGAGCAAGAGGTAGACTTTTACAAAGACCTCAAGTCTCGCATGTCCACCAAGATGCTGGGTGAGACACTCGAGCAGCACTGCGCCTTGGAGTTTGAGCAGAAGCTGAGACCCTTTTATCCCAACGCATACTTTGAGAAGGACAACGACGTGGTCGGTGGCACCAAGGGAGACTTCATCTTTCGTGACTATGCCGATGAAGGTGAGCTAGAGTACATCTCCATCATGTTTGAGATGAAAAACGAGTCAGACACGACCTCCACGAAGCATCGCAACGAAGACTTTCTCAAGAAGCTTGACGAGGATCGACGCAAGAAGGGGTGCGAGTACGCCGTCCTCGTGTCGCTCCTGGAGGGCGACAACGAACTCTACAACGGCGGTATCGTCGACAAGTCACACCGCTACGAGAAGATGTATGTGATCCGCCCCCAGTTTTTCGTGCCACTCATCACGCTCCTCGTCTCCGCCTCACGCAAGAGCCTCGACATACGCAAGCAGCTCTTCGAGGCACAGCAGCAGTCCATCGATATCACACACTTTGAGGAGGATATAGAGGAGTTCAAGAAGAAGGTTGGATACAACTTCAGCCTAGCGAGTAAGAAGTTTCGGGATGCGATCAAAGAGATCGACAAGTCGATCAAGATCTTGGAAAGCATCAAGTCCAACCTTGTGGGTAGCGAAAACAACCTACGCCTAGCCAACGACAAGATGGAGGGGCTGACCATTCGCAAGCTCACCTACAAGAACCCGACCATGCAGGCGAAGTTTAAGGAGCTCAAAGCGCAGCGTGCACTTGAACAGCCATCAGAGGATTAGGCTTCCAAACACGATATAATATATAGAGAGGGGACTCGACCGCTACCGTGCGATCGGGTCCCCTCTATCATTAAGAGACAGTTGACTTTTGCAACAGTCTCATTTAGCTGCGCTAGACGAGTGGTGGGAGGTCGGGACGGGTGAGGTAGTCAGCGACGACCACTGGGTAGTAGGTGTGCTCCAGACGATGGATGCGCTCAGCGAGCGTCTCGACCGTGTCGTCAGGGTGAACCGCTAGGCGCACCTCGCAGAGCGTCGAGCCACGGTCAAACTGTTCGTCGATGAGGTGGATCGTGATGCCGCTCATGGCGCAGTGCTCCTCTAGTACACGCTCATGGACGCGATCGCCATACATCCCTTTGCCCCCATAGTCGGGTAGCAGCCCTGGGTGAATGTTGAGGATGCGCTGCGGGAAAGCGCGTAGCAAGCTCTCAGGCACCAAGCCGAGGAAGCCCGCGAGGACGATCGCAGTCACCTGATATTGCTCTCGGAGTTGCTTAGCGAATGCGGGTTCACGCATCTCCTTGCGCTGGAAGGTGAGGGACGGTATGCCCAGTCTCTCAGCACGCTTGAGAACTCCAGCGTGGGGGTTGTCAGTCGCTATGAGTGCGACAGAAATGTCTTCGATATGAGCCAGGTAGTGGACAAGAGCCTCCGCATTTGTTCCATTGCCTGAGGCGAAGATAGCTATGGTTTCCATTTTTATTCGTACATTTGTTGCACATAAGGGGCGCATGTGTGCAAAATGCAGTGGCATCTACACGCTCTTGCGCCTCTTCTGTACAAAGGTACAGCTAAATCTGCGGATGCGCTACGCCTCAAAGCCAAGCGGTCTGCACCGATGCTTTACCGATCTAGTATGACTAATCAATTATTCATCAAATAACCTATTAAGCAATGAACGCAGAAGTAGAAAGCAAGGTCAAAGACCTAATCGCAGACAAGCTCAACGTCGAGCTCTCAGAGGTAACTCGTGAGGCCAACTTCACGACCGATCTTGGTGCTGACTCACTCGACACAGTCGAGCTGATGATGGCCTTCGAGAAGGAGTTTGATATGACCATCCCCGATGAGGAGGCTGAGGGTATCAAGACCGTTGGCGACGCTATCGACTACATCGAGAAGCAGCTAGCATAAGCCATCCTGAGGAGTAGACAGAGTGCTCTCCTCACCATGCGATACAGAGGTCTCGTCGCATAGCTGTGCGCCCACCTATATCCTCTGTCGTATATACATAGCCCGAGGGCAAGTCTCAGATCTCCCAGCATGGGTGCTGGGCTTGCCCTTGTGCATTTCCCCACATTCAGTTTACACCGCTAGAACCTGTTGCTTATCGCAGCAGACTCCTCATATCCCTGACGCTTGACTTTGATATAGCCTATGCAATTTAACAGAGTAGTCGTGACTGGCCTAGGTGCCATCACCCCCATTGGCAATGACGCTCCTACCACTTGGCAAAATCTGCTAGCTGGTAAGAGTGGAGCAGCTCCCATCACACAGTTTGACGCCTCCAAGTTCAAGACCCAGTTCGCCTGTGAGGTCAAGGGTTTTAATCCAGAAGAGCACTTCGACCGCAAGGAGGTACGTCGCTATGACCGATACACTCAGCTCGCCCTCGTGGCAACAAAAGAGGCGATCGCAGACTCAGCTGTAGACCTAGAGCATGTCGACAAAAACGAGGTCGGCGTCATCATCAGCGCAGGTATCGGAGGGCTAGAGACATTTCAGGAGGAGATCATGCAGTATGACCCCGAGCGGGGACCCCGCTTCAACCCCTTCTTCATCCCGAAGATGATCTCCGACATCGCTGCTGGACTCGTATCGATCGAGTACGGCTTTCATGGACCCAACTATAGCGTTGCCTCAGCTTGTGCCTCCTCGACGAATGCGATCATCGATGCAGCTATCATGATACGTCTCGGCAAGGCAAAGATGATGGTGGCCGGTGGTAGTGAGGCTGCTGTGACGGTCGCTGGTATCGGTGGCTTCAACGCCATGCACGCTCTCTCCACACGCAACGACTCTCCCGAGACCGCCTCTCGTCCCTTCAGCGCAAGTCGTGACGGCTTTGTGCTAGGCGAGGGTGCTGCTATCCTTATACTAGAGGAGTATGAGCATGCGGTCGCTCGTGGTGCTAAGATCTATGCAGAGTTTGCCGGCTTTGGTCTATCGGCCGATGCGTATCACCTGACCGCTAGCCACCCGGAGGGACTGGGTGCCAAGCTCGTGATGACCCGCGCCCTAGAGGATGCTGGCATGAAGCCCGAGGATGTAGACTACATCAACGTTCACGGCACCTCGACACCCGTCGGTGATGCTTCAGAGGTCAAAGCGATCCAAAGCGTCTGGGGCGACAAAGCTTACGATCTCAACATCAGCTCCTCAAAGTCTATGACAGGGCACCTCCTCGGTGCTACGGGAGCTCTAGAGGCCATGGCTATCGTCAAGTCTATCCAGGAAGATGTCGTCACACCGACCATCAATCATGAGCCAGGCGACGAAGATGATCAGATAGACTACAAGCTCAACTTCACCTTTGACAAGGCGCAAAAGCGTACCGTCAACGTAGCCATGAGCAACACCTTCGGCTTCGGAGGCCACAACGCCTGCGTCATCTTTAAGAAGGTTCAGTAAGCGCACACGCACCGTATCAACTCATGACACTATATCAGCGACACCCCTTCACGCACGTTACTTTAGAGTCGACGAGTGTGGAGGGGTGTCGCTCTTTTTGCTCCTTTAGAGAGGCAGAGCTATGAGTCTAATGAGACGCTCTAAGACTAGGATGTGGCTTCAGGAGCTAGGCGAGCGCTGGCAGCATTGGTGGCGTGGCATACGTGGTGGTAGCTCGCAGCGCACGCCCAATCTGACAACACTCTTCGATCGGATAGGCATCGTGCCAGTCCGCACAGACCTCTACCTGCTAGCGATGCGTCACCGCTCCTGCACGATCATCGGGGAGGGAGGTGAGAAGCTCAATAATGAGCGACTTGAGTTCCTCGGCGATGCAGTCCTCGAAGCTTCTATCTGTACCTACCTCTATCATCTCCATCCCACATGGGACGAAGGTGAGCTGAGCAAGTGCAAGAGCTCGCTCGTGAGCCGTCCCGTCAATAACGAGGTGGGCCGACGTCTGCATCTAGAGCGTTATATCGTCATGGTGCCGAGTGCATTAGACAACTCGGTAGATATCTACGGCAACACTGTGGAGGCACTCATCGGAGCCATCTACCTCGATCAGGGCTACGCCCGCACGCAGGACTTCGTCCGCGACTTTATCCTCCCCACCTATCGTGATATGCAGGCGCACACGGTGGCGAGCATTCAGAACTATAAGAGCGAGCTCATCGAGTGGGTGCAGAAGCATCACCTCTCGCACGAGTTTCGTCTCGAGGAGCATGAGATGGCTCCACACGATCATTTCGTCTACAGCGTCTGGATCGATGGTAAGCCCGTAGGGCGCGGTGCTGGCAGCAGTAAGAAGCGCGCCCAGCAGGAGGCAGCGCGTGACACCCTCGAGCTACTCCAGCAGGCCTACTCGACGATACAGCACCGCAAAGGCTAGTCGCACGAGCTCTGCGTCCCCTTCCACCGCGTCTGTATGCCTTTGCTTAAGATCTACAAGCTACACAGACTTGATCGTTGAGTACTCCTCGACAGCTATCTCTCGAGCAAGTCCTTTAGAAACTTACAGCTCTTGTCGACTTCTATTTTATTTGTAAATACGCCTTCGTAGCTCTGCTCCAACAGATCATTGATGCAGGAACCATTGAGCTGAGCACTCCCTCTAGTGCCTCTTCCAGACCAATGCATCTGGGGGATTGTGTTATCTATGAGTCTGCTGTCATATACAGACACAAGAGCGGTCGTCACCTCGTCGCTCTCATCAATGCCGACGAAGTAAAACATAAACACGGAGTCGCTCTCTGACATACAAGTAAGAAACTTATCAATGTTGTATGCCTTGGGGTTAGAGCCCAAGTAGAGGACTTTTGTTTTGATGTCCGTATAGGTTTTGGTGTTTGAAAAGCTACGGACATAGTCGCCTATATCGTTTTTTGTGTCATACGTGGGAAGCTCCTTCTCCATCTCCCGCAAGTCTTTCAGTAGTCTGACTCGCTCTTCAGGTGAGGATGTGATTAGGACTTCTATGAGACGTCCCCTTACATTAGTATTCTCTATGTGTGCGGCACAAATGATTGCATCTTTCACCTCCTTGCAGCGACTATTCAAATCTTGTGAGAGGGTGCGGTAGTCCTCTGAAGATATAAAAGCAGCGGCGCGACTTGGAGAGTCAAAGAGTCTCCGCTCCTCATCCTCCGTTAGCGTCACTTTTTTCTTTGTCGGTTTGATGTTATGAGTCTTTTCGACTAGGCGCTCTAGGTTTTCCTGCCAGGTAAAACCTTGATGATACGCAAAGAGATCGTCAAAGTCCTTTGGCTCATTGCGCTTGTTTAGCTCGCTAATATCTTTACGGATATTGCCCCCCAAGAAGCTCCCTCTTATATTAGTCAGGGATAGCTTTTGGGAGCTGTGGCTTATCTTGTCGATAAATGTGCTGTTGATCATGTAGATTAGGTTGTCTAGATCCTTCCGCACGATTACAACAAAGCAGGGGATGTGATCATACTTCTCCAACCTTGAGAGCGATAGTACGACGTTGCTAAAGCTCTTGTTTTTGCTGTAGCAAAACCGGCAGCAGAAGTAGTCATTCCGATAGAGCGCTTTACCATCTTGTGTTAAGTCAAATCTCTCCTTAGCAAGAGATATAAGCTCTTCCTTGGTGTTGAGTGCATTGTTGTCACAGACAAAGTCTATAAAGTCGTGTACTTGCTGATTCATAGGTCAAATAGAGGTTTTTGATTGGTGCTTAGATCGTCGTGAGAGTCTTTATGTCTGAGCTGCTCGCTGAGTGTGTTGCGCTCCCAAAAGACCCCTCCCACATAACCCTGTATCGTATCAGTAGCTGTGGCGAGACGCTTAGCGGCCCAGAGACAATATTCATGATTTAGCTCGATGCCACAGAAATCTCTATGCAGTTTCTTAGCCACTACGGCAGAGGTACCACTACCCAGGAATGGGTCAAATATCTTGTCTCCCTCCTTAGTCGAAGCTAATATAAGTTTGGCAAAAAGCTTTTCTGGCTTCTGTGTGGGGTGGTCGGTGTTTTCAGGCATGGACCAAAATGGGACGGTTATATCATCCCAAAAGTTGGACGGATAGGTGATGCGAAAGTTCCCTTCGCTTGTCTCTGTCCAGTCTTTGGGCTTTCCGTTGCTTTTGTAGGGGGCTATTACTTTTCGTTTCACCTTTACAGCCTCTACATCAAAGTAGTAGTTCTTAGGATCCTTTACTGCAAACCAAATATCCTCCATGCTGTTTTTCCAATTGTTCTTAGCACCTCTTCCCTTATCCCGCTGCCACGAGATACGATTGAGGATCGTAAGACGCTCTTCGATAACTCGTTGCATAGATGCTGTAGAGCGCCAGTCGCCACACATGTACAGCGAGCCATTGTCCTTTAACTTATTGCATACCTTGTAGAACCAGCTTTGTAGATACTTCTCGTATGCTGCACTGCTTCTTGATGAAAACTTGTTGCCATGAAAGTCCTTATCGAGATTGTATGGAGGATCAATGATTATTAAGTCAAAGTATGCGTCAGGGATATAGTCAATACCATCATATAGATCGGCATTGATCAGCATAGACTCCTTAAGCCCCATTTTAAGGTCCTCTAAACTACTTATAGATTGTTGCAGTAGAGGTTCTTCGTCAGCTTCGATGCGCACTGTCTTGTTCCTATTTGATATCTTTCTCTTCGTCATAATTAGTAACTCTTCTAGCTGCACACAAAGATACCAATTTGTGACTTAAAGGCTCTCTCGTTCCAGGGCTGACCCATTATAATCGTCTTTTCAGAAGCTACACATGAACGACAAAGCGAGGAATAGATGAGCTCACTATATATAATGTGTCAGCCCCGCCCTCTAATCTCTAACCTCTAATCTCCATTTACATATCTTTACGGGGATATTCGTCCGATTCCCTCCTTTCTCGAATATCCACGTGGGGAATCTTAAATCTCCA
>ERZ773148.2618-NODE-2618-length-13367-cov-3.461989_pt1 | contig 13367 bp, 5 predicted proteins | sample MGYA00580846_ERZ773148 | MGnify/ENA primary metagenome ERZ773148 (study PRJEB29015, sample SAMEA2737879) | human gut metagenome | biome: human gut; feature: human-associated habitat; material: faeces | place: China | collected 2012 ... | reverse complement strand
ACATGCCGGACCGTCGCACCGGAATACATTCTCACACGCTCAGGCCGGGCCAGCTTGAGCGGGCGTGAAAGAAACCAGCCTTGTGCGGCGAATGCGGGCGAGTTCTGAACATCACGCCACTCTTCCGGCGTTTCTACGCCCTCGACAATCACCCCGCGACAATAGCGATTCATTAGATGTAAAAGCTGAGAAAAGAGTGTGCGTCCTTCCGGCGACTGACGCAGCATCACAAACAGTTCTCGCGCGATTTTGATGTAGTCATAACGCACTTCACTTAGTGCAGAGAAATTTGCCATCCCGGTACCAAAATCATCCAGCCACAGCGGGCCAAATTCACACATCGAGGCAAAGGTTGAATCTTTCGGCAGACGGATATGCTCCACCAGTTCGAAACGCAGCCAGGGAAGACGCTCAATCTGGCGCAGGATTTTTGGTTGCTGACGCAGGGCGATGAGCGTAGGGCCATCAATATTGACCGATGCCAGCAGGCCGTGCTCTATAAAGAAGTCGGCTTTTTGCGCCAGCAAATCAATCTGCTCTTTCACAACCTCCATCCGATGGCTGACGGTGATTTCAGTAAAATAGCGATCCGGCGGCAGGCGTTGCGAAGGGTTCAAGGGATGCGTGACCACCGTTAATAGCTCCACGGCCATTAACCGTCCGCATGTTTGATAGATCGGCTGCCAGGTGTAAGCACGCTCACACTGCAACCAAAAACGCCGTTCCTGCAAGCTCTCGATGCTTGCTTCAGGGTTGCTTATTCGCTGGATAACCTGCCTTATCATCAAAGATGTCCTGTGTTTAAAAGTGATGCTGCCCGGACTCGACAAAGATTATCGGCGCGCAAGGGCAGAACTTTACCGCCTGGCCGGGGTAAATTTCCTCACTCCACAACGGAATCTTTCAGGAATACGTTCTGGCTCAAAAAAATAATGGAACACTGTTTTAATATGGTTGACCAGCAAACCACCACAGCGCAAACTAACGCTAATTTTTTACAGATCAGGTTCACGACTATGTCCAAAAAGATTGCCGTGATTGGCGAATGCATGATTGAGCTTTCCGAGAAAGGCGCGGACGTTAAGCGCGGTTTCGGCGGCGATACCCTGAACACTTCCGTCTATATCGCCCGTCAGGTCGATCCTGCGGCATTAACCGTTCATTACGTAACGGCGCTGGGAACGGACAGTTTTAGCCAGCAAATGCTGGACGCCTGGCACGGCGAGAACGTTGATACTTCCCTGACCCAACGGATGGAAAACCGTCTGCCGGGCCTTTACTACATTGAAACCGACAGCACCGGCGAGCGTACGTTCTACTACTGGCGGAACGAAGCCGCCGCCAAATTCTGGCTGGAGAGTGAGCAGTCTGCGGCGATTTGCGAAGAGCTGGCGAATTTCGATTATCTCTACCTGAGCGGGATTAGCCTGGCGATCTTAAGCCCGACCAGCCGCGAAAAGCTGCTTTCCCTGCTGCGCGAATGCCGCGCCAACGGCGGAAAAGTGATTTTCGACAATAACTATCGTCCGCGCCTGTGGGCCAGCAAAGAAGAGACACAGCAGGTGTACCAACAAATGCTGGAATGCACGGATATCGCCTTCCTGACGCTGGACGATGAAGACGCGCTGTGGGGTCAACAGCCGGTGGAAGACGTCATTGCGCGCACCCATAACGCGGGCGTGAAAGAAGTGGTGGTGAAACGCGGGGCGGATTCTTGCCTGGTGTCCATTGCTGGCGAAGGGTTAGTGGATGTTCCGGCGGTGAAACTGCCGAAAGAAAAAGTGATCGATACCACCGCAGCTGGCGACTCTTTCAGCGCCGGTTATCTGGCGGTACGTTTGACGGGCGGCAGTGCGGAAAACGCGGCGAAACGCGGGCACCTGACCGCAAGTACCGTTATTCAGTATCGCGGCGCGATTATCCCGCGTGAGGCGATGCCAGCGTAAACGCAGCATATGCAAAAGGCTGGATAAAGTGTTACCCCTCTATCCAGCTCATCCATAAATACCTGATGGTTGTGCTAACTCATCACCATCAGGCATTACTGTGCAGGTGGAATATCCGTCACTTCAGGATGTACGTCATCCGTGGCGACAGAGGTGGCGGCAGCAGCAGTCGATGGGGCCATGATTTGATCCCAGGCCGCCTGCAACGCTTTCATGTTAAATTCCGGCTCGCCTTTCGGCTGCAGCAGTATTAACGCCATATCATTCGACAACTGCTGACGCAGATCCTGATTTAACATCTCCACCGTCAGGCTGTTAAGGAAATCCTGCCGCAGTTTCTGATACTGCTCCGGCGCGATATCGACGACCTGATTTTGCAACGAACGCATCCGCTGACCCATCAGAATATCGGTATCAGCCCGCGCATAGGCGGCAAACAGTTTCTGCAGCTCCAGTTTCTTTTGCGCCACTAACGCATTGAACTCTTCTTCCGGCAGACCTTTATCGCGAACCTTCGCCAGTTCACGCGCCACCAGATTAAGGTTGCTGTTCAGCTTGTCGTTTGGTGATTCGATGTTGATGGCACACTGCGCACGCAGATACAGCACACGGCAGTCAAATCCAAGACCGATGTCTTTGCTGTTACTGGCGCTTAACGCTTGCTGAACATGCCAGAACAGCGCCTCGCGGGCCAGGTCCGCACGCCAGTAGCGCAGCAGTGCGGCTGATTCACGAATCGGCTGCCACGGCGTATCCCACATGATAGATAACCGGTCCTGACGCACCGCGTCAGTCATAATACTCACCGCTTCCGCACGCAGCGGAGAAAGCGTCGGCACCGGAGCTGGCGTTTCACGTTTGCCTTTCAGTTCGCCAAACGTTTTGTTTATTTGGTCAACAACCGAGCGCGCATCCACGTTTCCCACCACCAGTAGCGTCATTGCATCCGGGGTGTACCATTTCTGATAGAAATCTTTAATTTTTTCCGCTTCAACGGGTTGTTTCAGCGGATCGGCAGGATCGTGACCTAACAAGGTTGACCCTTTCAGACGATAGCGCCACCAGCCCTCTTTAGTATCGGCAGGCCAGGTTGCCACCATGTCCTGACTTTGCAGCGCGTGGTTGATGGTTTCTGGTGTGATGGTCAATTTGCCAGTGGCATTTGCCAGATAAGAGAGCGCTTCTTTCAGCAAATCGTTACGGTTATTGGGCAAACTCAGATTAAACAGCGTGGTGTCATAAGAGACAATTACCGGCGGCATCGGGCGTTTAGGGTCGATCCCCTGCTGCCACAATGAACGCGCCTGTGCTGCGTCAAGGCCACCGCTTTGCGTTAGCGCAATACGAGGGATGGCGTGACTGTAACCGCTCTGTTGTGTACTTTCGGTGAGCGAACCGGTATTAACCAGCAGGCGAATTTCAACACGATCGCTGGGACGCTGGGGGGTGGTCAGCACTTGCCACTGTAAACCGTTGGAAAGCGTCCCCTGTTGCCATGCTGGATCAGGCTGGAGCGCATCTGCCTGCACATAGCCAGCAGTGGCCATCATCAGCAAACCGCCCGCTAAAAGTCGAATTTTTGTGCCCTGCATGTGAACCCCTGATCAACTATCCTGGTAATAAAAAAACTGCCCGTTGTCGGTCAGTCTAAATGACGTTAAAAACACTTCGTGTTAGACCGCAAGAACATGAAAATGTCACGGAAGAAGTGAAATAAACCTGAACTCACCCAGGTGGTAAGTTCAGGCACAGGGGTCAATTATGCGCAAACACCCGCACTCGGGGAAGGGAGTGCGGGCATAAGTGGTGAGATTAAGAGGATAATTCGTGCGTTTTGCCATCCGGCGCACGATTATTCAGCACATCGTCCAGTTTTTTGTGGTCCAGTTCTTTCACCCACTTAGCAACGACAATGGTCGCTACGCCGTTACCGACCAGGTTAGTCAGCGCACGAGCTTCTGACATAAAGCGGTCGATACCGAGGATCAGCGCCAGACCCGCTACCGGCAAATGGCCCACCGCAGAGAGCGTCGCCGCCAGCACGATAAAGCCACTACCCGTTACCCCTGCCGCCCCTTTAGAAGAAAGCAGCAACACAATTAACAGCGTGATTTGGTGAACGATATCCATCTGACTGTTAGTGGCCTGGGCGATAAACACCGCCGCCATTGTCAGGTATATCGATGTGCCATCAAGGTTAAACGAGTAGCCTGTCGGGATGACCAGCCCCACCACCGATTTGCGGCAGCCGAGTTTCTCCATCTTGTCGAGCATACGCGGCAGCGCCGACTCGGAAGATGAAGTCCCCAGTACAATCAGCAGTTCTTCACGGATGTAGCGGATAAATTTGAAGATACTGAAACCAGTCGCTTTAGCGATTGAACCCAATACCAGCACCACAAACAGGATACAGGTAATGTAGAAACAGATAATCAGCTGCCCCAGTTGCACCAGTGTGCCGACGCCGTATTTACCGATGGTAAACGCCATTGCCCCGAACGCACCAATAGGCGCCAGACGCATGATCATATTGATGATGCCGAAGATGACCTGCGAGAAACTTTCGATGACGTTAAAAATCAGTTGGCCTTTGCTGCCCAGACGGTGGAGCGCAAAACCAAACAGTACGGCAAACAGCAGCACCTGCAGAATGTTACCGCTGGCAAATGCGCCAATGACGCTCGCCGGGATGACATCCATAATGAAGGCGACAATGCCCTGGTCTTTCGCCTGATCGGCGTAAACCGCTACCGCTTTCGCATCAAGCGTTGCCGGATCGACGTTCATTCCGGCACCAGGCTGCACGACGTTAACGATGATAAGACCAATAATCAGCGCGATGGTACTGACAATTTCAAAGTAAAGCAGTGCGACTGCGCCGGTACGACCGACCGCCTTCATGCTTTCCATGCCCGCAATGCCCGTTACGACGGTACAAAAGATGACAGGAGCGATGATCATCTTAATGAGCTTAACGAAGCCGTCGCCAAGCGGTTTCATTTGCTCGCCTATTTCAGGATAGAAATGGCCAAGGAGAATACCAATGGCTATCGCTGTCAGGACCTGAAAGTAAAGGCTTTTAAACAGAGAGGTTTTCATAGGGTGTCCTTTAGTAAAACCACAGGTCTTGTAAGGTTATGGGGTACCTGCGGCCTTAAAATAACACCAAGACAACATCACAGAAATGTACCTGGATCATAATTGAAACAAAAAGGTTAAAAAGTTTGAGCTGGCTCGCACAAACCAGCACTTTTTAAAGTTTTGTAATCAGTTTGGGGTAGCTACTTTTCTTCCAGGTAACTCTCTTCGAAGATTTCAATAGGGAGTGGGCGAGCAAAAAGGAAGCCCTGGGCAATACCAACGCCCGCTTTTGCCAGCCAGTCGCGTTGTGCTTCAGTCTCCACGCCTTCGGCAATCATTTGTAAGTTCAGGCTCTGCGCCAGCATGATAATTGCAGCAATCATGCTGCTATCTTCCGGCAAGCCTTCAACAAACATTTTGTCGATTTTCAGTACGTCGATTGGCAACGATTTCATATGCTGCAGCTGACGCAGCCCTGCGTAGCCCATGCCGAAATCATCCAGCGCCACCCGAACTCCGGCATTGCGCAGCGGACGGAGGATTGCCACCGCAGCATGAGGGTCGTCAATACGTCGGCTTTCTGTCACTTCCAGAATCAGTGTTCCCGGCTGAATGCGATAGCGGGTTAACAGTTCCAGCATATCCGCCACCATATTTGGGTGCATCAGTTGCAGCGCAGAGAGGTTTACCGACAAGGGCAGCATAATGCCGCGCTCTTGCCAGGCTGCAAGCAATCGACAGGACTCTTCCAGCACCCAGTGACCGACGGTAACCATCAGCCCACAGCACTCAATGCGATCGATTAAGCCATCCGGCAGGTCCCAACTGCCATCCGGTTGCTGGATACGCAGTAACACTTCCGCACTGACCAGTTTTCCGCTGGTCATCTCGACCTGTGGCTGTAACCAAATAGCAAACTGATGATTTTCCAGTGCATTAAGGATATCGCTCTCTTCCGTCAACCGCTTCTGGGCGGCTTCCATCTGCTGCGGATCAAAGAACTGAATCTGATTCTTGCCTTTATGGCGAGCGGTAAATGCCGCAGAAATAGCGCGACTGTAAAGCTGTTCGGCGGTGAGATCGCCGTAGAACATCGCCACGCCAATGCTACAGTGCGGACGGAGTTGAATACGTTCAATCGGCAGGCGCTCGCTCATGATAGTGAGCACTTGCTGACCTAAGGTGATTGCGTGCCACGGTTCCTGTACACCGTTGGCAATGACAGCAAAGTCATAACCGCTAATCTGCGCGAGGATCATACGTGGCGACAGTACCGATTTGAGTTTTTCCACCAGCGTCAGCAGCAGAATTTCTCGTTGCGCCTCTTTCAGCACGCCCGCAGTATCACGCAGGGTTTCACAGGTGATGATCATCAGCGTGGTGGTTTGTTTACGCGCGACAACCTGCTCCAGCATCTCCATCAGCAAGGCTTTGTTCGGCAAATCCGACACCGGGAAGCGCATCGCATTTTCGTTCTGTTCTTCATAATGGCGCTGCAGCAATTGCTGGTTGAGGTTGTAACTGCGCACCAACATACCGATTTCATCGTCCTGATGCAGACGCGGTAATGCCAGTTGGTGACCAACAAGCTCCTGGGCTGGGATGGCGTTAAGTTCGCGAGCAATATTGCGTAACGGATGCAAAATCAGGCGGTTAATGCACCAGCTGATGGCGACGGTCAGGATAAGCGACAAAAGTAAGTAAATGGTCACTAACGTTGAGAGGGTGCTCATCACGAACTTATACATACGGAAGGAATCCGCCTGTAGTACCAGATAGGCAATTGGCTGCGGGTTTGCCGGACGTTCGAGCGAGTAAACGCCCAGCGAGATTTGAACCGGTAGCTCAAACAGGCGAGTAACCATTACCGGCACCGGGCGCTCTGGAATAAAACTTTTACGCAGCGCCTGGAACTGGTTAGGCAGCACTACATCGGCACGGCTGACCACGCCTGCCGGTTTAATGCTGGCAAGAATAGCTTCCGCTTCGAGAATATCGCCTTTCAAAATAGCTGAAGATAAGGGTTCGCGGACAGAGCGAGCAATGCTTTCCAGTTGCGTAGCCGTGTTATAGCGATTCTGCTGGACCAGATGGAACAGCAAAACGGTGCAAAAAATAAAAACGAACACCAGGACAACGGCTGCCACCATTGCCATCTGCTTGATTGTTAACGAGCGACTTACGCGCAAATTGTCTCCCCCCGGAAATCCCAGATTGCCGCCCGAGTATACCCGATCGCAGCGGCATTAAGAGAGGCGCTATCTGAAAACTTACCAGTCGGCGTAAGGTATCAGCGGCTGCGGCGGTAAATCCATGTCACCCTGCCATCCGGCGGCGGAATAACGTACGTAGAGCAGGAAATGGCTGGGTGCGTAATCTTTCGCCTGCTGGATATCAATTGCCGTGCCAACAAACCAGTTGGAAGTAACACGTCGTTCAAGTAATGCCCGCGCCGTGTAGCCGAAGCCCTGACTGCTGCCGCCATCGTTGGATTGCCGCGCAGCTTCTTCCTGCCAGTCGGTCGGGATCAGATTCATCAGCGGATAACGCGGCATGGTTTTGGTGCGTGAATGCGACCACGAGCCAGACGCCCCCAGCTCCCACGACCAGTTTTCCGTGCGCTCCCGCCACATCACCGGTATGGCAAACGACAGGTATTCCTGCGGACTGTAGTAACCGCCCTGACCGAGTGAGTAGCCACTCAGATCTTTGTCGTAATGCCAGATCATGTTGTTCAGGCCGATTGTGACGCGGCGATTGTTCTGGTTAATGACCTTATAGTAATAGCCCGTCATCCAGCGCACGCGCCAGTTATCTTCGACATTTTTACCGGTTAACTGGTCGCCACTAAGCGATGCCCAGACGCCGTTTGCTTCACCTTTATCGTAGCTCAGACTTAGCCCCACACCGTCGGCACGTACGCCACCCCATTTTTTCCCGGTATTGCTCGGGGAGTCTTTTTGCCCACCAAAGGCCAGCAAAGAACTGGAGATGGGCCGACGGTGGGCGTTAACGGTGTAACCCAGCGGCCCGATATCATCGCTGTAACTGATGCCGCCGACCACATCCACCACGTTGAAGCCCATCGGCGTGGTACCGATATCCCAGCTCCAGACGTCATTTCGCCAGCCGACCGCCACGCTGGCACCGGAATCCGACTGGCTGCGGTTGCCGCTACAGTCCTGTAATGTACAGGTGCCCCAGTTGTCATCCCATTTGCCATCGGCATTAGTGGAGAAACTGCCGACGTTCATATTGACGAAATCACTGCGAAAGAACATCCGCCCGTCAGAATACGGCGCATCCACCTGCAACATGGTAGTGTGCGCTTTCAGATCGGAGTAACCACCGGTGCCGCTCGAACCCCAGTAATCGTGCTCAAGGGTGACGTTAAGATCCTGCTGGCGATAGAGGTCCGCCGCATCGCTGCGCACGCCGCGTTTCAGCCAGTCATCTTTCTCGTCGTTACGGGTCAGTCGGGTGAATGTGTCGTTATCCTGCGGACGCGTCGTAGTCACACCGGATGCGACCATGGCGTCTTTGTAGGTTTCCAGCGCCTGCTTTGGATCGCCCGCCTGCGCTTCAAACTTCGCACCGTCGCGCAGCACCATCGCGCTTTCCATCGACGGTGGCTGAGATTTTGCCTGCGGGATCAACTTATTAAACGTCTGCTGCGCCGCTGCGGTATCTCCAAGCTGCGCCTGCGCCAGCGCCACGCGCCGCTGTGTGTTCAGCGAGGCGTTATCGGTAGCGGGCAGTTTCGCCAGCTGGCTACGTGCCGCCGCTGTGTCACCGGCAGCAATATCCACTTCCGTCAGACCAAGAATGGCGTCGGCGTTAGCTGGCTCCCGCGTCAGGACATTCTGATATGCAGCGCGGGCGGCGGTGTAATCACGTCGCTGCTGCGCCCAGTCAGCCAGCGTGAGGTCAATACGCGTGGAAGGTGGTTGCTGACGCAGCATCGCTTCCGCTTCAGCTTCTTTGCCGCTTTCTCGCAGGCGATTAGCGGTTTCCAGCACCTGATCGCTTTGCAGTCGATTAACCAGCTCCTGAATATTGCTGTTCCACTGCGCGCGCGGCAGGCTGTTGATATGCGCCAGCGCCGCTCTGTCCTGGTCATGACCAGAGAGGTACAGCCCGTAAGCGTAAACCTGCTCCGGGTCGTTCGGCTTCTGCTGCGCCAGATTGCGCATTAACGTATCGGCCTGGCTGCGTTGTCCGGCCTGCCAGAGATCCTGCGAAAGTCGGTAAGTAATCCATACGCTGCCGGGGTCCAGCGCCAGTCGTTGCCGCTGAAGTGCTGCCGCCTGCGCCCATTTGCCCTGGTTTTCCAGTGCCTCTGCCTGCTGTGCCAGACGGTCGTTTTGCAGGCTGCGTTCGATATCATCAATGCTACGCCGCTGACTGGCAGAGAGCGAGGCGATAAACGCTTCAGCTTTTTCTGGCGATTGCTGGCGGTAAATATTTGCCAGCCCGCGCACGGCGTTAGTGTTGCCGCTGTCCATACGCAAGGTCTGCTGATAATAACGTTCGGCGGCGGGATAATCTTTTCGCGCCATCGCCACATCGCCCAGCCCCAGCACTGCATAACTGTCGGTGTTATCGACATTACGCGCCTGCTGGAACAGGCGTTCTGCCCGGTCAGGATTATTGGCTTTCAGCGCAGCATCGCCCTGCTGGATCGCCAGCCAGTAGCGGTTTACTTTCAGCAGACTGTTCCATTTGTCGTTGTTGCTGCTGTGCGGGTCCAGTGCGAGGGCTTTTTCCAGATTCGCCACTGCATTGGCGCGATCGCCTTTCTGAGAATACGCCTGGCCCAGCGCCCCCAGAGCTTCACTGTCTTTCGGGTTCGCCCGCACCGCCTGTTGTAGTTCGGGAATGGCTTTACCCGCCATACCAGAGTCCACCGCCGCTAAACCTTGCGCACGAGCGCGGAAAGCAGGATCGGCCAGCTGTTTTTGCTGTTCTGCCAGTTGCGATTGCGCAGCCGCCACGCTATCGCCATCACTAAAGATCGAGAGATATTTTTTCAGCGCCGACACACTGGCATCACTGACGGGCATGTCTTTAATCTGCCCGTACCAGATTTTAGAGGCCCCTTCGCGCCCGGCGTTCGATTTTGCCATCTGTTCCAGGACGGCAAAACCTTCGTCACGGCGATCGCTACTAAACAGCAATAGCGCCAGATTGTTTTGCAGGCCCGTATTGCCCGGTGCATCCGCATTGATGCGTTTTAACTGATTAATCGCTTCGCCACGGCGAGCCGGAATTTTCGCCACCGTACTCCAGTACTCGACAGCAATGTCACCTTCCGGCGGCGCACCGTTGAACAGTTTGTTGTAACTCGCCACAGCTTCTTCTGCATGACCGGTCGTCGCCTGCAATCGTGCCTGTTGCAGTGCCTGACGACCATCCGGCGTGGAAAGTAGCATCGTAGTCCGCGACGATTTATACGCATTTGAACTCGGCGCTAACTGCGACAGCCGATCGAGCTGTTTTTGCGCGCCATCAATATCGCCCTGACGTAACAAAGAACGGAAACGGGCGGCAACGACGTCCGGGTTATTCGGATCAATAAGTTCCAGCCGATATAACGACTGTTGCACCAGATCTTCACGATGGGTCGCTTCGCCTAACCGAACTTGCTCCAGCAACTGTTGCTGAGCGGTTGGTGCTGCCTCGACCATCGGCATGACGGCCAGACCGAGGGAAAGCGTGAATATGTTTAGTGTGAATTTGCGCATTCCTGGCCCCAGTCAGGTAATAACTCACCTTTTGTCGAGAAGCGGAAACGGTGTTGATCCCAGCCTTGTCCAAACAGGGTCAGCACATAGTTGTAATAGGCATCGCTGCCGGGAAAGTTATCGGCCACGCGCTGGCGCTGAACGGCCTGCGCATCGCGGTTTTGTAAAAAGGGCAGCATGGCGGCAGAAAAACCGACCGGTCCTTTACCCTGCGCTTTCCCCGTAGCCACATCCACTTTTTCCGGCGGATAACCGTTTTTCTCAGTGAATGTCGCCATCGGTTTAAACCGGTTGAGCATCCGCGCTTTTTGCGGATCGCTGTCAGGCATCATGCCTACCCACATGTAAACGCGGATAGCGTCGTAGCTGCTGATCAATGTTTTTTCGGCTTTTAGCTGCCAGCCTTTGTCTTTCTCATAGCGCACCCAGTCTGGCGAAAAACCTTTCGGGGCGGTTTCCAGCAATAAACGTTGATTGGTTTCGCGCAGCGTGGTCCACGGCGCGCCAAAGCGGGTGAAATACTGCGCCAGCGTCGGCGGCAGGTAGCTGGGGTTAAAACGCCAGCTGTTATCCTCAGCAAAACCCACTTTGCCCGGTAACAACATGGAACCCAGCCCAGGCACCGTCACCACTTCCTCCCGCGCGATACGTTTTAGCAACGCGCTGCCGATGTCGGTATAACGCTGCTCTTTCCACAAACGCCCCGCCTCCAGCAACGACCAGGCCATCCAGACATCACCATCGGAGGCCGAATTGCTGTCCAGCACTTCCCACTTACTGTTCTCTTTCTTGCCCCACAGCCAGGCGGGCAAACGTTCTTTTAAAGAACCCTGAGCGAGATTGTTCTGCGTCCAGTCGAGAATATTATCGAAAGCTACACGGTCGTTAGCCGCCAGGGCAAAGAACATACCGTAACTTTGCCCTTCGGAGGTGGTGATTTTGCGCGCGTCGCTGGGGTCGATGACGCGCCCTTCCTGACTGATGTAATCCTTTTTAAACTGCTCCCAGGCAGGCCAGGTACAGGCTGCCTGAACACTAAAGGCAGCCAACAGCAGCATCGTCACGATTCCACTACGCAACACATTCATCTTCAATTACTCGTTATCCGGGTTAAGACGACGACGACTAATAATTCGCAGCAGACGCCACAGTACCCATGCCAGCAATATCACACTGATAGCCGCCAGCACCGCCAGCAGAATCGGATGGTTTGCCAGCGCATACCACAAGCGCTCGAACCACGGCAGATGACCTACGTAATAAACGTCGCCAACACGTAGGCTGTTGATACCGGACTCGCGGATCACCGCGACCGAACCGAACATGGTGGCGCGTTTGCCGCTATCGTTCACCGCATCGTTAAGCATTTCATAACCGCGTGGGCTATCTGCCAGCAGCGCAATCACGCTGCGCTGGTCGTTATACGGCGACTGGAAGCCAATCACCGCCGCCATCGCACCGGAAGAGGTCAGCGTTGACTGGGTTTCTGCCGCGCGATCGCTCTCGTCCGGCACAATGCCGGGGAACGGGGTCTGGCGCATCGGTGTTTTCACCCAGCTTTCGGTCGCCTGCACCAATAGGTCGATCTGCTTATCGTCTTTCAGTTTGTCCGGGATACCACCGATGATCATGATGTCGGCATCTTTGCCCTGAATGGTGCTGCCATCATCGGTCACCGTCAGATTAATCGCCGGGAAGCCCGTCTGTGCGCCGATAAAACCAACAGTATTCAGCAACGTTTCCATCTGTGCTTCGTTAGGCGCTTTCGGCATCACGGTGATGGTTTGCGACAGATCCGCCATCCGGCTGAATGGGAAGCCCGCGTTAGCAAAGGCGCGTAGATCCGGCATCGGGATGAAGTGGTAATACTTCGAGAAGTCGATGGTGGAGTCGTCACCAATCACCACATGATTCTGCACCGGCTGGAAGGTAATACAGTTATCCACCGAACCGCCCGGCATCGGGTTCATATACTCAAAGTCGAAGCGCAGCTGGTTGGTCGCGCCCAGTTTCAGCGCCGGAATAGAGACATCTGTTTTGCCATCCAGCAAACCTTGTAATACCGGAATCCGCAGCAGCAGGCGGTTCGCCTCCTGTTTGCTGCTCAGATTGAAGGATTGCAGGAACTGGTTATTCAGGCTGATATCCATCCGCGAACTGTCTTTCACCGGCGGCATGGTGTAGCGGTAATTAATATCCATATCAATGCCGGTACTGCGCATCAGGTAGAGATCCGGCGGCAGGTTTAGCGAAACGTTAATCGCTGCTGGCTCAAGACCGCTGAATTGTAACTGTTCTTCATAGGTTTTCAGTTCGCCAAATGTGACCGGACGATCGGTACGTACCCAGTTCGGCGCATCGTACGGCTTACGCGGTAGCAGCGGTTTCACTTCATTCACTACCACGCTTTCACCACGGAACAGAATGTTACCCTGAGCGATACCTTTCGCTGCCTGCAACAGGTCTTTGTCGTCACGACCAAACACCACCAGCAGTTTGACGTAAGGATTCTGCGGATGGTTAATCATCTCAATCACAGGGGTTCGATCTTCAAGCCACGCTTGATGGCTCGTTTGTAGTCTTTTTTGAAACTGGT
>ERZ773148.2615-NODE-2615-length-13371-cov-2.739937_pt1 | contig 13371 bp, 15 predicted proteins | sample MGYA00580846_ERZ773148 | MGnify/ENA primary metagenome ERZ773148 (study PRJEB29015, sample SAMEA2737879) | human gut metagenome | biome: human gut; feature: human-associated habitat; material: faeces | place: China | collected 2012 ... | reverse complement strand
TTCCAGACCGCGCCGTTGCAGTTGATCCTCGACGGGCGTAACTCCAACAGTGCGCAAATTGCCGCCAACTACCTGCAACAGATCGTCAAAAATTATCAGCAGGAGCTGCTGGAAGGAAAACCGAAACCTAACAACAGCGAGCTGGTGGTACGCAACTGGTATAACCCGAATCTTGACTACAAATGGTTTGTGGTGCCGTCGCTGATCGCCATGATCACCACTATCGGCGTAATGATCGTCACTTCACTTTCCGTCGCCCGCGAACGTGAACAAGGTACGCTCGATCAGCTACTGGTTTCGCCGCTCACCACCTGGCAGATCTTCATCGGCAAAGCCGTACCGGCGTTAATTGTCGCCACCTTCCAGGCCACCATTGTGCTGGCGATTGGTATCTGGGCGTATCAAATCCCCTTCGCCGGATCGCTGGCGCTGTTCTACTTTACGATGGTGATTTACGGTTTATCGCTGGTGGGATTCGGTCTGTTGATTTCATCACTCTGCTCGACACAACAGCAGGCGTTTATCGGCGTGTTTGTTTTTATGATGCCCGCCATTCTCCTTTCCGGTTACGTTTCTCCGGTGGAAAACATGCCAGTATGGCTGCAAAACCTGACGTGGATTAACCCTATTCGCCACTTTACGGACATTACCAAGCAGATTTATTTGAAGGATGCGAGTCTGGATATTGTGTGGAATAGTTTGTGGCCGCTACTGGTGATAACGGCCACGACAGGGTCAGCGGCGTACGCGATGTTTAGACGTAAGGTGATGTAACTTCTTATCTTTCGCCAGCAAAGACACTACCGCCGGGCCGGCAAGGATTGCCAGCCCTGCAATTGCCAGCAAAAAGTTGTTTTCCAGTACACGGGACAACAGCCACAGCACAATCAGCGCTGCGCCAAAATACCAGGTCGTGGTCAGCTCTTCCAGCACGTCTGCCACCTCACGCCAGCGTTGCTCGGGGTGGCGCTGAAACACCAACATCATCACTACCGTGACACAATACAGTGCGCATAATCCCACGCCGACGTGAACCAGAGTCTTACTCATCCAGCCCACCACCAGCAGCGCCACTACCAGTAAATGCAACATAATCTGCCAGCAACTTAGACCAGTTGCGACACGAACACGTTGTTGCCACTTCATGGCTTCTCTCCTGAAGAATTTATCTCTACTTACTCAGAGTACCGAACTTTACGGAAAATTCCGTAAGACCGCACCTTTTTGTGACGCCGACTACACTATTTCAATGAGATAAGAGGCAAAGACAGGAAAATTATGCCCGATCAAACACAACAATTTTCGTTCAAGGTGCTCACCATCAACATTCACAAAGGTTTTACCGCGTTTAACCGACGCTTCATTTTGCCGGAACTTCGCGACGCGGTGCGTACCGTCAGCGCCGATATTGTTTGCCTGCAGGAAGTGATGGGCGCGCACGAAGTTCATCCGCTGCATGTGGAAAACTGGCCCGATACCTCGCACTACGAGTTTCTCGCCGACACGATGTGGAGCGATTTTGCCTACGGTCGCAATGCCGTATACCCGGAAGGGCATCACGGCAACGCCGTACTGTCGCGTTATCCCATTGAACATTATGAGAATCGCGATGTTTCGGTCGATGGTGCGGAAAAGCGCGGCGTGCTCTACTGCCGCATTGTGCCACCGATGACCGGAAAAGCGATTCATGTGATGTGCGTACATCTGGGCCTGCGTGAGGCGCACCGTCAGGCGCAGCTTGCGATGCTCGCCGAATGGGTGAATGAGCTACCGGACGGCGAACCGGTATTGGTGGCGGGTGATTTCAATGACTGGCGGCAAAAAGCTAATCATCCGTTAAAAGTGCAGGCCGGACTGGATGAGATTTTTACCCGCGCCCACGGACGCCCGGCGCGCACGTTTCCGGTGCAATTTCCTCTACTACGACTGGACAGGATCTACGTCAAAAATGCCAGCGCCAGCGCGCCAACCGCGTTGCCGCTGCGGACATGGCGACACCTTTCTGATCATGCCCCTTTAAGTGCGGAGATTCATTTATGAAATGTAGCTGGCGCGAAGGCAATAAGATCCAGTTGCTGGAAAACGGCGAGCAATATTATCCCGCGGTGTTTAAGGCGATTGGCGAGGCACAAGAACGCATCATTCTTGAAACGTTTATCTGGTTTGAGGATGACGTCGGCAAACAGCTGCATGCGGCACTACTGGCAGCAGCGCAACGCGGGGTTAAAGCGGAAGTCTTGCTGGATGGCTACGGTTCGCCGGATCTCAGCGATGAGTTTGTCAATGAACTGACGGCAGCTGGCGTGGTATTTCGCTACTACGATCCAAGAATGTCTGTTTTGCCCTCGCCTTTTTGGTATGCGCACCAATGTGTTTCGCCGGATGCATCGCAAAATTGTGGTGATCGACGCGCGTATCGCCTTTATTGGCGGGCTGAATTACTCCGCCGAGCATATGTCCAGCTACGGTCCAGAGGCTAAACAGGATTACGCGGTACGCCTTGAAGGGCCGATTGTCGAAGATATTCTCCAGTTTGAGCTGGAAAACCTGCCTGGACAGAGCGCGGCACGACGCTGGTGGCGACGTCATCACAAAGCGGAAGAGAACCGCCAGCCGGGAGAAGCGCAGGTATTGCTGGTCTGGCGCGATAACGAAGAACATCGCGATGATATTGAACGTCACTATCTGAAAATGCTCACTCAGGCGCGGCGAGAAGTCATTATCGCCAACGCCTACTTCTTCCCCGGCTATCGATTTTTACACGCCTTGCGTAAAGCGGCACGGCGCGGGGTGCGGATCAAACTGATCATTCAGGGCGAACCGGATATGCCGATTGTCAGAGTCGGTGCGCGCTTGCTGTATAACTATCTGGTTAAAGGCGGCGTTCAGGTATTTGAGTACCGCCGCCGCCCGCTCCACGGCAAAGTGGCATTGATGGACGATCACTGGGCGACAGTAGGGTCCAGTAATCTCGATCCGCTCAGTTTGTCACTGAATCTCGAAGCAAATGTCATCATCCACGATCGTCATTTTAACCAGACGCTGCGCGATAATCTGAACGGCATTATTGCCGCAGATTGTCAGCAGGTCGATGAGACCATGCTGCCGAAACGCACCTGGTGGAACCTGACCAAAAGCGTGCTGGCGTTCCACTTTTTACGCCACTTCCCGGCGCTGGTTGGCTGGCTTCCGGCACACACACCACGTCTGGCGCAGGTTGATCCGCCCGCACAACCGACAATGGAAACGCAGGATCGGGTAGAAACTGAAAACACGGGGGTAAAACCCTGATGAGTAAATCACACCCGCGCTGGCGCTTAGCAAAGAAGATCCTCACCTGGCTGTTTTTTATCGCGGTGATTGTGTTGCTGGTGGTCTACGCCAAAAAAGTGGACTGGGAAGAGGTCTGGAAGGTCATCCGCGACTACAATCGCGTTGCGCTGCTTAGTGCGGTCGGGCTGGTGGTCGTCAGCTATCTGATTTACGGCTGCTATGACCTGCTCGCCCGCTTTTACTGCGGTCACAAACTGGCGAAGCGCCAGGTGATGCTGGTGTCGTTTATCTGCTACGCCTTCAACCTGACGCTCAGTACCTGGGTCAGCGGCATTGGTATGCGCTATCGTTTGTACTCCCGACTAGGGTTACCGGGCAGCACTATTACGCGGATTTTCTCGCTCAGTATTACCACCAACTGGCTGGGCTATATTTTACTGGCAGGGATTATCTTTACCGCAGGCGTGGTGGAGTTGCCGGATCACTGGTATGTCGATCAAACTACGCTGCGTATTCTCGGCATTGGCTTACTGATGATTATCGCGGTTTATTTGTGGTTTTGCGCTTTCGCGAAGCACCGCCATATGACCATCAAAGGGCAAAAGCTGGTGCTGCCTTCATGGAAATTCGCCCTCGCTCAGATGCTGATTTCCAGCGTTAACTGGATGGTAATGGGGGCGATTATCTGGCTGTTACTTGGTCAAAGCGTGAACTATTTCTTTGTACTGGGCGTGTTACTGGTTAGTAGTATTGCTGGCGTCATCGTGCATATTCCGGCGGGGATCGGTGTGCTGGAAGCGGTGTTTATCGCACTACTGGCTGGGGAGCATACCTCGAAAGGGAGCATTATCGCCGCCCTGCTCGCTTATCGCGTCCTGTATTACTTTATCCCGCTGCTGCTGGCGCTGATCTGTTACCTGCTACTGGAAAGCCAGGCGAAGAAGCTACGGGCGAAAAATGAAGCGGCGATGTGAAGTTTAGTTAAGTTCTTTAGTATCTGCATTTACGACTAATGAAAAAAACGCGTATGCCTTTGCCAGACAAGCGTTATAGCTATCGCGGCAAGTATCCCAAAGAAGCCGATAAAATAGTAATAGAGTGTTAATGCACCTGTAACAGCGCAACGAACCGGACTCCACAACTCTTCACTATGGCATTTCCCCGCCAATTCAAGGAGCTTATTTCGTCCATGCGAGATAATGCCTGACCATAACACAATCATTAAGCAACTTATTACCCAAACGGGTCGTTCACTCATTAATGCGGCATTCATGATGATCACCAGGGCCAACCCTGTCAACGTCATCATAATGATAAAACGGTGAGAACCAGGATCAACATTAAATAATAAACCGGCCAGCATACTGATTAAAAACATCGCGCCCGCAGTGCTGAACACGACGATAATGGCAGGTACAGGAGCTAAACTAGCAACGACAATCGCCACCAAAGAGAGTAAAAATAGATATATTACGCCTGCGATGACGGCATTTATCTTGTTGATATCCTTACTTAAGCCATACATACAAAGTAATAATAATCCTATGGCGACATACATTTGCGGTGAATCATATTTGGTTGCCGTAATTTCGAGATACTTAGCTCCCCAGGCCAGTCCTGCGGTTGCCACCAAACCTAAAGCGGTAATGAGCCATATACCGTTTAATATCCTGGTCTCGTGCTGAAAATCTAATTTATTGCTGTTTTGTGAGTATGATTCCATTCTTTTAGTTGTCCTTAGAAAAAAATATTAATATTCACCATCAATAAATTTAAAACCACGCATACAAAATACTTTTGTATTTATGGATACGGAAAACGCTTCCGCTCGCCATAAGGCGTATTTTATACCTGGTACTTGTTAAGTGTCGTTTTTAGTAAGAAAAAAAATCCCGACACATGGCCGGGATATTGATGGTGAAAAAGAATTAACGGCGGTTGCCAAAAATTCGCAGCAACATCAGGAACAGGTTGATGAAGTCCAGATACAAGGTTAACGCGCCAAGAATGGAATATTTGCGCAGGTTCGACGTGTCGCGGGTATCAATCTGCTCACCCATATTTTTCAATTTCTGAGTGTCATACGCCGTCAATCCGACAAAGACAATCACGCCGATGTAGGTAACTGCCCACATCAATGCTTCGCTTTTCAGCCAGAAGTTGACCAGCGATGCCAGCACAATGCCGATTAACGCCATAAACAGCATATTGCCAAAGCCACTTAAATCGCGCTTCGTGGTGTAACCGTACAGGCTCATTGCGCCGAACATCCCGGCAGTAACGACGAAAGTACTGGCGATAGAAGCAGCGGTATAGACAATGAATATACTGGAAAGCGTAAGACCCGTCAGCGCCGAATAAAGCATAAAGAGCATCGTCGTTACACCTGCGCTCAGCTTTTGAATCATCGCTGATAACACAATAACCAATGCTAATTGCGCGATGATCAGACCGATTAAAAAGACACGGTTAGTAAACAACAGCTCCATCACGGCCGCGGAATTAGCCGCATACCAGGCAACAAATGCGGTCAGCAACAAGCCAACGGTCATCCAGCCATAGACTTGCGCCATATAAGTTTGCAAGCCAGCCCGGGGTTGTACGATTGAATCAGAACGTGGGAATCTGTCCATGACGATCTCCTGAAGATATAAGGAATATCTTAAGGATACTGCAAAATGATGAGGCTGTGCATCGACGCAGCGTAAACGCATGTACTGAGCGGTGAAATTGCCGGACGCAGCGGTGCCTTATCCGGCTAACAAAAAACTACCAGCGTTTTGCCGCCTGCTGATCGCTCTCCCGAGCTTCAACCCAGCGGTCGCCTTCCGGCGTGGCTTCGCGCTTCCAGAACGGTGCGCGGGTTTTGAGATAATCCATAATAAACTGCCCGGCTTCAAACGCACTGCTGCGATGCGCACTGGTGACACCGACAAAAACGATTTCATCGCCCGGCCATAATTCCCCGATGCGGTGAATCACAGTGACGCGCCCCAGCGGCCAGCGGTTACGCGCTTCATCAACAATTTCTGCCAGTGCTTTTTCAGTCATCCCCGGATAGTGTTCGAGGGTTAATGCTTTGACGCTGTCGCCCAGGTTATGGTTGCGCACCTTACCAGTAAAGGTGACTACCGCACCGTCTTCGTCACGCTCCGCCAGCCACGGGTACTCTTCTCCTACGCTGAACGGCTGCGGACCAACAACAATTTTGGTTTCTGCCATCTTAACCTCCGGTTACCGGCGGGAAGAAAGCTACTTCGTCGCCGTCAGTCAGCGGATGGTCAAAACTCACCAGCGTCTGGTTGACGGCAGCCAGTAATTTGCCATCTTCCAGCGCCAGCGCCCAGCGATCGCTCTGCGCAGCCATGTGCTGGCGTAACGCTTCAACAGTTGGGAAATCCGCAGCCACTTCGGTTGCATCTGTTCCCACCAACTCGCGCACCTGGGCGAAAAAAAGAACTTTAATCATCCGCTTCCACCTTAAAGTCACCCGACTTGCCGCCGCTCTTCGCCAGCAAACGTACCGGACCAATCACCATATCTTTTTGCACCGCTTTGCACATGTCATAAATGGTCAGCGCCGCCACGGAGGCCGCGGTTAATGCTTCCATTTCGACACCGGTTTTCCCGGTCAGGCGGCATAAGGTTTCTATACGCACCCGATTGTGCTCCGGCTCGGCCTGTAAATTGACTTCAACTTTGCTGAGCATCAGCGGATGACAGAGCGGGATCAGATCCCAGGTGCGTTTTGCCGCCTGAATACCGGCAATACGCGCAGTGGCAAATACGTCGCCTTTGTGGTGGCGACCATCAATAATCATCGCCAGCGTCTCGCTGCGCATGGTGACAAAGGCTTCCGCCCGCGCTTCACGCACGGTTTCCGCTTTGGCGGAGACATCCACCATGTGCGCTTCGCCAGCGGCGTTGATATGGGTCAGTTGCGACATACTTATTTCTTCAAATGTGGATGGAAATTACACGGACGCGTACGGACATCCAGCTGCGGCGCGATGATATTTTCCCATGCGGTACGGCACGCTTTGGTCGAACCCGGCATGGCGAAAATCAGCGTTTTGTTGGCGACGCCCGCTACCGCACGAGATTGCAACGTGGAAGTGCCAATCTCTTCAAACGACAACATACGGAACACTTCACCAAAACCTTCAATTTCACGGTCGAACAACGGCAGCAATGCTTCGGGAGCCTGATCACCTTCCGTCAGGCCAGTACCACCCGTAATCAATACCACTTGTACATCGTCGCTGGCGATCCACGCAGATACCTGAGCGCGAATAGCGTAGCGGTTTTCTTTCACAATGGCTTTATCGACAACGTGATGGCCCGCTTCTTGCGCCGAATCGCGCAGATAGTGACCGGAGGTATCGTCTTCTTCACCGCGACGATTAGAAACCGTAAGAATAGCAATACGGGTCGGGATAAATTCAGTGCTTACCTGACTCATCTGATCTCTCCTTTTGACGTTTTAGCCGCCAATGTACGATAAGTTTTGCGTAATACCGGTGTTGTTTTGATGCAGGAAATGGGTCTGTTTCTTCTCCCGCAGCGCCGCTGAAATACGCGCTTCCAGCGCCTGTTGCTGGGTATCGTCTTCCAGCAGATCGCGCAGGTTAACGCCGCCTTCACCAAACAGGCAGAGATGGAGTTTACCAATGGAGGAAACGCGCAGGCGGTTGCAAGTGGCGCAGAAGTCTTTTTCATACGGCATGATAAGGCCAATCTCTCCGGCGTAATCTGGATGGCAAAAGACTTGCGCGGGACCGTCGCTGCGTTGACGTAATTGGTGGATCCAGCCGCGACGCAGTAGCTCGTCACGCAGAACCTGACCAGAGATGTGATGCTTACGGAAGAGCTCGCTGCCCTCGCCCGTTTCCATCAGTTCGATGAAACGCAGCTGGATAGGGCGATGCTGGATCCAGTTCAGAAAGGTGTCGAGCTGGTGATGATTAACATCACGCATCAGCACGGTATTGACTTTGACCTTCTCAAAACCGGCCTCAAATGCAGCATCAATCCCCGCCATGACCTGGTTGAATTTATCCTGCCCGGTAATAGCGTGAAACTGGCGGGCGTCCAGACTGTCGACACTGACGTTAATGCCAGTAAGTCCCGCATCGCGCCAGTTCGCCACATCGCGTTCCAGACGGTAACCATTGGTGGTGACCGCAATCTGGCGGATAGCGTCGTTTTCCCGCACAGCGGCGATGATATCGGTAAAGTCGCGGCGTAAAGACGGCTCACCGCCTGTCAGGCGCACTTTTTCGGTGCCCAGACTGGCGAAGGCGCGCGTAACCCGGCGAATTTCATCGACGGTAAGAAAGCCTTTATTGGTGACGCCGCTCGGTTTGTAGCCATCCGGCAGGCAGTAGGTGCAACGAAAGTTACACACATCGGTAATCGACAGGCGCAAGTAGTAAAACTTACGCGCAAATGCATCAGTCAGTTGTGAAGCCATGTACACCTTTCCAGATACGGGAGGCGAAGTCATTTCTTCCTTCGCCCTGGTGGCAATCTTTACGAGCATTGTCACGGCCAAAGCACCGTATCAGTTGACCCAGGTGCAGAGGCTAGAGTGTTTAGTGGTTAAGCCGATACTAGCGTGTAAATGAGATTTTTACCATCCACACTTTCGCTATGTAATCATGTATATAGCGTCATGATCGTGCTATTTCGCTACAGAATAAGGGAAAATGGCGGTTTTACTTTGATATACATCATCAGGGAGGCATAGCGTGCATCGTCCTTTAGAGGTAGAAGAAAATAGTTTGTATCCTCAATATTGGCAGGTTAATTGCTGTTTCCCCGCAATTTGCGCTACTGTAGCGCGGATAATCTGACTCCAGGAAACTATATGCGCAATCGTACGCTGGCTGATCTTGATCGTGTCGTTGCTCTCGGCGGAGGGCATGGACTGGGACGCGTTCTCTCATCACTTTCGTCTTTGGGTTCTCGTTTAACGGGTATCGTCACCACCACCGATAATGGTGGCTCGACGGGGCGTATTCGCCGTTCAGAAGGCGGCATTGCCTGGGGCGATATGCGCAACTGCCTCAACCAGCTGATAACGGAACCGAGCGTCGCCTCCGCGATGTTTGAATACCGTTTTGGTGGCAATGGCGAACTTTCCGGTCATAATCTCGGAAACTTGATGTTAAAGGCGCTGGATCACCTTAGCGTGCGGCCTCTGGAAGCCATCAATTTAATTCGTAATCTGCTGAAAGTGGATACGCATTTGATTCCAATGTCAGAGCATCCTGTTGATCTGATGGCGATTGACGATCAGGGGCATGAAGTTTACGGCGAGGTCAATATCGACCAGTTAACTACGCCGATTCAAGAGTTATTGTTAACGCCTAATGTACCCGCAACGCGTGAGGCGGTTCACGCTATCAATGAAGCGGATCTCATCATTATTGGGCCTGGCAGTTTTTATACCAGCCTGATGCCAATTCTGCTGCTGAAGGAAATCGCCCAGGCATTACGCCGCACGCCAGCGCCGATGGTTTATATCGGCAATCTGGGGCGTGAGTTGAGTTTACCTGCGGCTAATTTGAAGCTGGAAAGCAAGCTGGCAATTATGGAGCAGTATGTTGGTAAAAAGGTCATTGATGCGGTCATCGTCGGGCCAAAAGTGGATGCCTTGCCGGTAAACTCCACCACCGCCGCGCTGGCGGTCGGCGCTGAGAACATCCGGCTAACCTGATATTTCTCGACGATTTTCCACCACACGCCGCAGTCCGGCCAGGTCGGTAATCCTTCGTAAACGATAGTCGCCATCCCCGCCAGCAGCGGCGCGTAGACGATATACGAATGCCCCACCACCCAGCCGATATCCGAAGCACAAAAGAACACACCGCCCGCTTTGCCGCCAAAAATGGTGTCCATCGAGGTCGCCAGCGCCACCGCATATCCGCCGACGTCACGCTGCACGCCTTTAGGTTTGCCGGTCGTGCCGGAGGTGTAGAGAATGCAGGAGGTTTCGTTGGATTCCAGCCACGCCACCGGTACCCGCGCGCCGATGTGTTGATGGCGCAACGACGCGAAATCGACATCCCGCCCGCTGACGCGCGCCATTTTCGCCAGCCCGCGATCCACCAGCAAAACATGGCGCGGCTGGTGCTGCGCCTGACTTATCGCATCGTCGAGCAATTTTTTATAGGGAATGATTTTGCCACCGCGCGCTCCGGCATCAGCCGAGACAATCAGCACCGGTTTAGCATCATCAATTCGCGCCGCCACGCTGTGCGAGGCAAATCCACCAAACACCACCGAGTGAATAGCGCCAATGCGCGCGCAGGCCAGCAGGGTAATATGCGCTTCGGCAATCATCGGCATATACACCAGCACCCGATCGCCACGCTGCACGCCCAGCGAGCGCAGCATTGACGCCACCGCGTTTACTTCGTCATGAAGCTGGCGAAAGGTAAAGGTGCGCTCTTCTTCTGTTTCCGAAGAGACGGCAATCAGCGCCAGCGCCTCTGGCTGTTTCTCCAGCCAGCGATCGATAGCGTTGTGACACAAGTTGGTTCGGCCTTCACAAAACCAACGGGCAAACGGCGGATTGCTGTGATCGAGCGTTTGCGTAAAGGGCGTCTGCCAGTCAATACGCCGGGCCTGCTCGGCCCAGAACTGCTCCGGTTCGTTAATCGAACGCTGATAAAATTCGCTAAAAGACATAATGCTCTCCTGTTGAACTTACGCCTTACCGCCGTTTACTTAAATGACGTACAGGTCGAGATACTCATTGACCGGCATCTGTTCCAGGCGAGCTCTGTCGAGAGAAACCTCCAGAATGCGCTGCTGCTGGCGAGTCGGGAACTGGCGCGCGAGATTGATTTTGAATTTATCCACCAGCTTCGGAATGCCATCCTGACGGCGGCGAGCATGACCAATGGGGTACTCCACCACCACTTCTTCAAATCGTGTGCCGTCGGTGAACTCAAGGGTAATGGCATTGGCGATGGCGCGTTTTTCCGGGTCGTGGTAGTCAGCGGTAAATGCCGGATCTTCAAAGCAATTGATCTTCTCGCGCAGGGCGTCGATGCGTTTATCTTGCGCAACGTTGTCCTCGTAATCTGCCGCCGTTAAGCGCCCGAACAACAGCGGGATCGCCACCATGTATTGAATGCAGTGGTCGCGGTCAGCCGGGTTATTGAGCGGCCCTTTTTTGTCGATGATGCGAATACAGGCTTCGTGGGTGCGAATGGTCACTTTTTCGATATCTGCCACCGTTTTGCCTGCTGCCTGCATCTGTTCATAGAGCGTCATCGCTGCTTCAACTGCCGTCTGGGAGTGGAACTCCGCCGGGAAGGAGATTTTGAACAGCACATTTTCCATCACGTAAGAACCGTACGGGCGCTGGAAGCGGAACGATTCACCTTTGAAGGAGACGTCGTAGAAGCCCCATACCGGCGCGGTCAGGGCTGACGGGTAACCCATTTCGCCCGTTTTCGCCATCAGTGCCAGACGTACCGCGCGGGAAGTGGCATCGCCCGCCGCCCAGGATTTACGCGTGCCGGTGTTCGGCGCATGACGGTAGGTACGCAGCGACTGACCGTCTACCCACGCCAGCGAAACGGCGTTGAGAATTTCCTCGCGGGTCAGGCCGAGCATTTCGGCGACCACGGCGGTGGAAGCCACTTTCACTAACAGAACGTGGTCGAGGCCGACGCGGTTAAAGGAGTTTTCCAGCGCGATGCAGCCCTGAATTTCATGGGCTTTGATCATTCCGGTCAGCACCTGTTTCATGGTCAACGGCGCTTTGCCGCTGGCGACCGCGTTGCGTGAAAGCCAGTCCGCCGTTGCCAGAATGCCGCCGAGGTTGTCGGAAGGATGGCCCCACTCCGCCGCCAGCCAGGTATCGTTGAAATCGAGCCAACGGATCATCGCGCCGATGTTAAATGCCGCCTGGACGGGGTCGAGCTGGAACTGAGTTCCGGGGACGCGCACGCCGTTAGGTACGACGGTGCCGGGGACAATTGGCCCCAACAGTTTTTTACAGGCTGGGTATTCGAGAGCTTCCAGACCGCAGCCGAGCGTGTCGAGCAGGCAGTAATGGGCGGTGTCGTAGGCTACTCTGGAGCTGATTTCGTAGTTCATCACGTAATCGACGATATCAACGATTTCACGGTCGAATTCCGGGCGAATGTTGTTGATTTGAGCTGACATTGGGTACGTTTCCTTATTGTTATTCGTAGAGGTTTACTGGCGCTTATCCAGCGCGACAAACTGGCGGTCTTCCGGTCCAACATAATTGGCGGAAGGACGGATAATTTTGTTGTCCTGACGTTGTTCGATAATGTGCGCCGCCCAGCCGGTGACGCGGGCGATAACAAACAATGGTGTGAACATCTCGGTGGGAACCCCCATCACGTTGTAGGAAACAGCGGAGAACCAGTCGAGATTGGGGAACATCTTTTTGCTCTCCCACATCACCGTTTCCAGGCGATCGGCGATGTTGTACATCTTCAGCGAGCCGCCTTCCTGCGAGAGCTGCTTCGCCACGCGTTTGATCACCTGATGACGCGGGTCGGCGATGGTATAAACCGGATGCCCAAAACCAATGACCACTTCTTTGTTTTCCACGCGCTTGCGGATATCGGCTTCGGCTTCGTCCGGCGTTTCGTAGCGTTGCTGGATCTCCAGCGACACTTCATTCGCCCCGCCGTGCTTCGGCCCGCGCAGTGCGCCAATCGCGCCAATAATCGCGGAATACATATCAGAGCCAGTGCCCGCAATCACCCGGCTGGTAAAGGTGGAGGCGTTAAACTCGTGTTCGGCGTACAGCACCAGCGAACTATGCATCGCCTTTTCCCAGCTTTGCGACGGCTTTTCGCCGTGCAGCAGATGCAGGAAGTGACCACCGATGGAGTCGTCATCGGTTTCCGGCTGGATGCGTTCGCCGTTGTGGCTGTAGTGATACCAGTAGAGAAGAATCGAGCTAAGTGACGCCAGCAGTTTGTCGGCAATATCCCGCGCGCCAGAGACGGTATGCCCCTCTTTTTCTGGCAGCGTGCAGCCGAGCGCGGAAACGCCGGTGCGCATAACATCCATCGGGTGTGACGCCGCCGGTAAGGCTTC
>ERZ773148.2605-NODE-2605-length-13417-cov-4.510178_pt1 | contig 13417 bp, 11 predicted proteins | sample MGYA00580846_ERZ773148 | MGnify/ENA primary metagenome ERZ773148 (study PRJEB29015, sample SAMEA2737879) | human gut metagenome | biome: human gut; feature: human-associated habitat; material: faeces | place: China | collected 2012 ... | reverse complement strand
CGGCGAGCCGCTATCCCCTCAAACAAACCCCTCAACGGAGTGGGGTTTGTTTGAAGGCGTCAGCCGAATTTTCCCTGTACATAATCCCTTGTCCGGCTGTCCTCGGCTTCGTTGAATATCTTCGCCGTATCGCCCATCTCCACGAGCTTGCCGAGCAGGAAAAACGCCGTCTTATCCGAGACGCGCGCGGCCTGCTGCATATTGTGCGTGACGATGACGATGGTGTACGTCTTTTTGAGCTCGAGCGCCAGCTCTTCGATGCGCCCGGTGGAGATCGGGTCGAGCGCGCTCGTCGGCTCGTCCATCAGCAGCACCTCCGGCTCGGCGGCCAGCGCGCGGGCGATGCACAGTCTCTGCTGCTGTCCGCCGGAGAGACCGAGCGCGCTCTTTTTGAGCTTGTCCTTCGTCTCGTCCCAGATGGCGGCGCTTTTGAGCGATCGTTCCACGATCTCGTCAAGCTCCGCGCGGCCGCGCACGCCGTGCAGCCGGGGGGCGTAGGCGATGTTGTCGTAAATGCTCATCGGGAACGGGTTCGGCTTCTGGAACACCATGCCGATACGGCTGCGAAGCTCCGTGACGTCGATCTTGTCGCCGTAAACGTTGTGGCCGTGGAAGAGCACCGCGCCGTCGATCTTGCAGCCGGGCACCAGATCGTTCATGCGGTTGAGCGTTTTGAGATACGTGGATTTGCCGCAGCCGGAGGGGCCGATGAGTGCCGTGATCTCGTTGGGAAAAATGTCCGTATCGATGCCGTAGAGCGCCTGAAATGCGCCGTAGCGAAGGTCGAGCTTTTTGGTCTGCAGAATGGGTTCCATAATTTTTACCGTTCCTTTCCGGCCTTGCGCGCCATGAGCGAGGCGAGAAGATTGAGCGCGAGCGTCAGCACGAGCAGCACCGCCGCAATGCCGAAGGCGATATCAAACTTGCCCTGCTCACTTGCGTAGAGATACAGCGCCACGGAAAGCGACGCCGAGGAGGATTCGAGCGCCGCCTTGAACCCCAGCAGCCGCAGACCGAAGCCAGCGGTAAAGAGAAGCGCCGCGCTCTCGCCGGTGATACGGCCGACGGAGAGGATGCAGCCGGTCACGATGCCGTCCACGGCGTTCGGCAGCACGACGGTGCGCACCATGTGCCACTTGCCGCTGCCGAGCGCGAGAGCGCCCTCGCGGTAAGCTCTCGGCACGGCGAGCAGACTCTCGCGCGTGTTCGCCATGACCGTGGGGAGCACCATGAGCGCGAGCGTGAGGCCGCCGGCGAGAACGCCCTGCTTAAGGGCGCCGAGCTTGATGAAAAACAGCATACCGATGAGACCGAAGAGGATGGACGGGATACCCGTGAGCGTTTCGGCGGCGAAGCTGATGAGCCGCACGACGCGGGGATTTTCCGCGTATTCGGTGATGTACACCGCCGCGCCGACGCCGAGCGGAAGCGCCACGCCCATGGCAATGAGAATGAGATAGAGCGTGTTGCAGATGTTGGGGAGGATACCGATCGTTCCGGCGAGATAGCTCGTCGCCGTCGTGAGGAACGACCAGCTCAGCTGCGGCAGACCGCGCTTTACAATGATCCCGGTCAGGAAGAGAAGAATACCGCCTGTTATCACCGCCGCGGCGATAAGGGCTGCTTTCAGAAAAATTTCCCGGAGCTTTCTCATGCCTTGGCGCTCCTTTCGCTGAGAAGCCGCAGCGCGGCGTTGATGAGAAGAATGAAGAGGAACAGCACCAGACCCACGGAGAAGAGCGCGTCGCGCTGCAGGGAGCCGTAGGCGGCGTAGGACATTTCGGAGACGATGGCGGTCGTGAGAAACCGGACGGAGGCAAAGAGCGACGGCATATTCGCCACGTTGCCCGCCACCATCAGTATTGCCATCGCTTCGCCGACGGTGCGGCCCGTGCCCTGGATAACGGAGGCGATCACACCGCTTTTCGCCGCCCTGAGCGAGACGAGAAACCACGTTTCCACTTTCGTTGCGCCGAGCGCAAGAGAGGCTTCCTCATATTCGCGCGGCACGGCGCGCAGCGCCGTTTCCGAAACGGACACGATGTACGGCAGGATCATCACCGTCAGCACGAGAATGGCCGTGAGCAGGCACGCTCCGGAGGAGAGGGAGAACGTTTTCTGCACAAACGGCACAAGCACCGTCATGCCCACGAGACCGTACACGACCGAGGGGATGCCCGCGAGCAGCGCCACGCAGCTTCGCGCCGCGGCGGCAATGCGCGGCGGGGCGGCCTTGGCGAGAAACACCGCCGTGAAAAGGCCGAGCGGTACGCCGAGGAGCAGCGCGCCCGCCGTGCCGTAAATGCTCGTGAGGATGAACGGCAATATACCGAATTCATTCGTCGGCGCGTTCCACGTCTCGCCGAAAAGAAAATTCCAAAGCCCGATCTCCCGGATCGCCGGTACGCCGGAGATCACAAGATACAGGCAGATGCACAGCACGAATCCCACCGCCGCGATGCCGCAGAGAAGGAAGATCCATTTTACGATATTTTCCAAAACCTTTTTCTTCATAAATAAGAAAAACTCCCCGACTTTCTTGTCGGGGAGTATTCTACGTTAAGGGTGTAAAATCCGTTACCGCGGCGTTGTAAAATGTGTGTGAAGCGCTGCCGGACTCATTCATGGAGATATAGCGCAGGGCAGCCACCCTTGTCCCACACGCGGAACAGCGTGTAGCCGTAAGTGTTTTCCAGCCGTTCGCGCATGTTTTCGGAGGCGTCGGACACGATCCACTTCGGCGGCGTTTCGCGCAGATATTCGTCCAACTCCTTGGCAATAAACGGTGAATCCTGACTCATCCAATCCTGCGTCATGGCGTGGCAGAAGCAAGGATCCACATCCAGATAGAGATATACGTTTGCACGCATATCGTATGCGAGCACCTCGCCGGGATCGGCGTCGATGCACGCGCGTATCTCGCTCATGGCCTCCTTCTCGCTGTCCAGATACCCGCAGAAATTGAAGAGGATGCTTTTACCGGCGTGGACGGCCGCCTGCGGCGCATAGGGCAGCAGGCAGAACACGAGCACCGCCGCACACAAGCGCTCCGCCGCTTTCTTTCCGGCCGCCATGGAGCGGACGCCCTCGGCGCACACGGCGAAGCCCGGCACGAGCGCCGGGGTGAGGATAAGAAAATAATGCTTGTAGCTGTATCCGAGCACGGCGACCGCCGCGCCGAACACGCAGGAGAAAATGAGTACGAGCGCGCTGCCGAGCGGCAGGGCGCCTTTTTTCATCTGGCGCACGGCGAAGTATATCACGACCGGCACCATGGACACGCGGGCAAAATACATCAGCCAGTCCTTCGCCGTCTTGGCGGCGGCGCCGCCGGCGGCGTAGTGGAAGTTGTGAAGGAAGCTCGCATACATAAACCGGTCGAACGCGCCGATCCGCGCAAAATACAGAGCGAACGGCCCGACGACGAGCGCCGCGCCGCAGAGCACGAGCACGATGTGCAGCAGCAGCGCGCCGAATTTTTTCTCCCGGCAGAGCAGCACCGCGAATGCGAGCAGCACGCCGCAGACGATGGCGGCATTCGTCGCGCGCATCATGAAATTCACGCCGAAGCAGACGCCGTAGATCACGCTGTACCATTTCGGATGCCGGTACGCCGGAGCGCCGGTCTTGATAAACCGGAGCGAGAGCCACAGCGGCAGCAGAGAAAACACGAGCGACCATTCCTCGGTCATGTTCCCCTCGCCGACCGTGCCGCAGTAGAGGAACAGCAGCACAAGCACCGAAAGCCACGCCGTCCCCCTTCCGGTGAATAGGCGCGCCGTCCGGTAAGAAAGCTCAAAGGCGAACGTCATGAATACGACCTGCAATATCCAAAGACCCGTGCGCCCGCCGAGCAGATAGCCGAGGGCGTTGAAATAAAAGATCATCGGCCCCTTGTTGTCGTAAAGATCAAGATAGAGCCGCAGCCCGTGCGTGATGCCCTTGCCGAACGACATGAACACCGCGGAATCGTAACCGTAGTAAGCGTTGAGCGGCGTCGTGTAGGGAGAGGCGAACAGCATGAACACCGCGCTGAAGCACAGCAGCACGCCAAGACGCGGCAGCGATCTTTCGTCCAGATATTTTCCAAGCTTTTTCATAATTACTCCTTGTATTTACCGGAACGGGTCGGTATCGTCGTACTGGCTCGGCTGGTTGGTATACGGATTGATATAGACATGGTTGCTGTCGTCGTCAAGATAGTACATATGCAGCGCGTCGCGCATATTGAAATACTCCTCCGAGCCGTTGCGCCAGCCCTGCGAAACGCAGTCAGTCGTATAGATGACCTGCACCTGCGTATCCGGCAGCGCCGCCTTGAGCGCCTCGATCTGATCGTCGCGGTACATGTTGTAGCTGATCCAGAGCCTTTCGAGCCACGTCATGTGCATGAGCGTGTCCAGATCGGCCTCCGCGTCGCGCACGCGCTTGTAGGTGATGTTCAGATGGCGCAGATTCGTCAGCTCCCGGAGCGGCGTTATGTCCGAGGTGTTCGTCCAGAACATTTCGAGCATCACAAGGTTCTTGAGATATTTCAGCGCGGGCAGCGATTCATACTGGCTGTTGCTCACGACAAGATACCGGAGATCCGGGAAGTTTTCAAACATGTCGGGATCGTCGTAGAACTTCTGATGGCCGAGATCGATGGCGATCATATCGCGGCAGTATCGGAGAGCGGCAAAGGAATGGTTATCCTCCGGGAATTCATAATCGTTGTTGTATACTGTGAAATACGTCCGGTCCGTGCGAAGGCCCCAACGGCGGACCTGCACCATCCACACGAACTGCACGTCCTCGTGCCGGAGATCGATCGCATCCATATCCTCGTCCGATATGCCGCAGCGCAGCATCACGACCTTTTTAAGCTTTGGCAGATAGGGAAGCATGGTCTCAATCTGCGCCGCGTCCTCCACGGTGAGAGGGACATCCGAAAAATCGATCTCCTCGGCGGCGGTCGAGAATCTCACGCCAAAGAGCTGCGTTTCCCATTCGGTAAGAAGATTTGGGTGCGCCGCAGAAAAATCACGCAGCATGTGTTCGGAAAGACCGCAGTCCGTGAGCTTGACGCTCTCCGCGTTTGAAAAAAGCGGTAGCGCCGCAGAAAGCTCGGAGAGATCCTCTTCTGTGAGCGGCGTGCCGGTAAAATCAAGCGCCGTGACATCGCTGGGTATAGTGCGGCCTGCGAGCGTCACGTCCCAGGAAAAGAGCATGGACGGAAATTCTTCTGTAAGGGCGAGCTGATCGGCAGGCGAAAGCGTGCTGTCCGTGAGAACGAGCGTTCGGAGCTTCGGCAAACGGGTAATCGCGGCGCGGAGCATGTCCGCCGAAGCGTCTTGAACCGCAATGCTCTCGCTCTCCCCGTCGAAGCTTTTCTCGCCGAGAGGGACTGTCCAGTGTACCCGCACTTCGGGCAAGGCATTTTGCAGCGCGAGAATGGCGGAAAAATCGCTGCAGGCGCTAACATCAGCTTCTTTGAGATTTTTCAGCCGTGCAAAAGACGGAATGTCCTCCGTGGTGAAATCCGCCGTTACGATGCTTTCGCTCTCTCCGTCGAAGCTCTTTCCGCCGACGGTGACGTCCCAGAGAATGTGCGCGTCCGGAAACCTGCTTTCTATCGTCCGCAGCTTTTCCTCGCTTATCTCCCGTCCGCGCAGGTCGATGGTATCGGCGCTGCGCGCTGTGACGGTTCCGTCAACAAAGGTATACTTCCAGAAAAACCAACCGACTGCTGCAAGCAGCAGTATCACCACAGGAAGGAGCCAATACAGCCTCTTTTTTTCTTTCACGGTGTCTCCCTCCATTTAGCGGATCTTCTGCGGCTCTTCCACGTTTGTTTCGGATACAATGTAATGCGGACGATGCTTTGTCTCCATATAGGTTTTGGCAATGTACTGCCCCATAACGCCGAGAAAGAACGTCTGCATTCCGCCGATGAAAATAATGACGCAGATCGTGGACGCCCAGCCCGCTACCGGATCGCCGAAGACGGCACGCCGAACGACCAGAAAGATCAGCACAAGGATTGAGACCGCCACCATACCCATACCGAACCAGAACATAGCGCTCAGCGGTGTTTGCGAAAAGTTGATAATGCCGTCCACCGCGTACTTAAAAAGTTTCCAGAAACTCCATTTTGTCTGCCCAGCGACGCGCTCCACGTTTTCATACGGCAACCAGTATGTACGAAAGCCTACCCAGCCGAAAATACCCTTGGAAAAGCGGTTATATTCGCTCATGGATAAAATGGCTTCGACCATTTCCCGGCGCATCAAACGAAAATCGCGTGCGCCGTCTACAATATCGGCGTCGGAGATCCGGTTGATAAGCTTATAAAACTGCCGGGCGAACCAGCTTCGGAGCGGCGGTTCGCCCGCACGGTCAACACGGCGTGTAGCCACGCTGTCATATTCACCAGTACGGAGGATCTCCAGCATTTGGGGAAGAAGGGACGGTGGATCCTGCATATCCGCATCCATCACCGCCACATAATCTCCCTTGGCGTTGCAGAAACCGGCAAACATAGCACTTTCCTTACCGAAGTTGCGGGAAAAGGAAAGATATCTCACGCACGCATCCGTTTCGGATAACTCTTTGAGAATAGAAAGCGTTCCATCCTTTGATCCGTCGTTCACAAAGAGCAATTCGTACGCTTCATTCATGGAAGAAAGAACCGCGCTGCATTCTTGATAGAATATCGGGAGAGCCTCCTCTTCGTTGTAGCAAGGAACAATAATCGATATCATTCTTCTTCTTCCTTTCTTATGTGGCTTTCTTTTTCTGCAGGCATACCGGCCTTTCTGGGTGTCGCCGTTAAAAAAAGGATCTTCCTCCGTCACAATATTTTTATTGCCAAGCGCGATTTTGTCTGCGGAAATATCGTTTTTCGTCAGAATTTCTTCAATGACTTCCTTCCAAGTCTTATCTTGGAATTGTCCTTCGCCGGGCACAGTTTCGTTGGCCGAGGCAAGCGGCTTCTGCACGAGAAAGAGCATTTTAGAGCAGCAGCAAAACACACAACTCCTCATTGCCAGAGTTGCTTTTTGGGCACCATTGTTTGTGCAGATAACCTTTTTTATCCTATAATAAATAGCATGGATAGTCAATAGATGCATTTTAAATACAATTAAAATACGATATATGGTATATAATTAAAATATATTATATAATACATTATATAATAATATATCTTTACACAATTGTGGATAAGTGATATAATTTTATAATGCTGATAATAGTGTCTCCGGGCACTTTACGGATCATAAGGAGAGAGAAAGAATGAATTCCCTCAACGACATATGGAACAGCGTTCTTGCCGTTCTCGGGCAGAATCTGACCGCCACGGCGCTGAACACCTGGTTTGACGACTGCACGCCGGTCGAGATCGTGAATAACCGGCTCGTCATCCACACCCCCACGGAGTTCAAGCGCGACATTATCCAGTCCCGCTTTGCCCAGACGATCATCGATGCGCTCAGCGACCTTTTCTCCGCCGAGTTCAAGCTGACGATCCTCGCCGGGGACGAGCTGGACAGCTACATCTCCGAAACGAAAACGGACGATACGCTCCCGGAGGTCGCGGGCTTCACGTTCGATAACTTCGTCGTGGGACCGTCGAACAAATACGCCCACGCCGCGGCCATCGCCGTGGCGGAAAACCCCGGCAAGCTCTATAACCCGCTTTTCATTTACGGCAACTCCGGGCTCGGCAAAACGCACCTTCTTCTCGCCATCGGCAGCGCGATCCACGCGAAAAATCCGAAGGCGAAGATCGTATACGTCAAGGGCGACGATTTCACGAACGATCTCGTCCACGCCATCCAGGTCGGCGGCGGCGAGGATCTGCGCGCCAAATACCGCAGCGCCGATCTTCTCCTGATGGACGATATCCAGTTCATCGCCGGCAAGCAGCAGACGCAGGAGGAGTTCTTCCACACGTTCAACACGCTCTATGAAGCGGGAAAGCAGATCGTCGTCACGTCCGACCGCCCGCCGATGGAGATGAACAAGCTGGAAGACCGTATCCGCACGCGGCTCGAATGGGGCCTTATGGCGGACGTGCAGCCGCCGGATCTCGAAACGCGCATGGCCATCACGCGCAACAAGGCCGCGCAGTTCGGCGTCGTGCTGCCGGACGAAGTTGTAACGTTCATCGGCGAGACGGTCACATCGAACATACGCCAGCTTGAGGGCGTGGTGAAAAAGCTCACCGCCTACCGCGATCTTCTGGAGGACGATATCACCGTTTCAAGCGTCCGCCGCGCCATCAAGGACGTGATCCGCGTCGGAACCTACGTCCCCACGCCGAACGTCATCATCGCGGAAACGGCGCGGTACTTCTCCGTTTCGGAGGAGGCACTGCGCGGGCAGTCCCGCCAGAAGAACACCGCCACGGCGCGGCAGGTCGCCATGTATCTCTGCCGGAATCTCACGAACATGGCGCTCACCGATATCGGCGCGCAGTTTGAGGGCCGAAACCACGCCACGGTGCTCGCCTCGATCCGCAAGATCGAAGACATGATGCAGGCCAGCCAGGAGTTTGCCATGGTCATCCGCGACGTTACCTACAATATCAATTCCAAGGCATAACGGCAAAAATAAAGTTTTCCACAAGATGTATGTGGAAAAACTGTTTATAAATGTTCAAAACTTTTTTGTTCCGTCCCGATGTGGAAACTGTGGAAAATTACCCCTGAAGTTTTCCACATCCAAAATCCTTGATTTTCAAGGCTTTTGCGGAGTTTTCCACAAGTTTTTTCTCTACTGATACTCACTTCTAAAAAATATTCTATCTTTCTTTCTGGAAGAAACGGAGGAATCGCCATGAAATTCACCTGTGAAAAATATCTGCTCAGTCTCGCCGTCGCCACCGCGGGCCGCGCCGCCGCTTCCAAAAGCCCGATCCCGGCAATGGAGGGCCTGCTCATCGAGGCCGGACACAACGTCCGCGTCACGGGCTATGATCTCAAAAAGGGCATTTATACGACGTTTGAGGCGGACGTGTCCGCGCCTGGCAGCGTGGTGATCAACGCCAAGCTCTTCGGCGACATCGTGCGCAAGCTGCCGGACGGCATCGTTTCGGTCTGCTCGGACGAGAATAACGCCGTGAACATCGCCTGCGGCAACGCCGATTACAATATTTCCGGCACGGCGTCGGACGATTTCCCCGACCTTCCGTCGCTCGACTACTGCAGCAATCTCTCCCTGCCGCAGGATACGATGGCGCGCATGATCGCCGAAACGAGCTTCGCCATCTCCACAAACGAGTCCCGCCCGGTGTACACCGGCGCGCTCATCGAGGTCGATGACAACATTATGACCATGGTAGCCGTAGACGGCTACCGCATGGCGCTCCGCCGCGAGCCGGTGGAAACGTGCGATGTGGAAAGTCTCAAATTCATCGTGCCGGGCGCTGCTCTCTCTGATCTCGAGAAGATCTGCATGAGTCCCGAGGAGCCGGTGAAGATCGCCGTCGGCAGCAAGCACGTTTCGTTCTCCGTGGGAGATACGGTGCTCATCTCCCGCCGTCTGGAAGGCGAATTTCTGAACTTCCGCAAGACCGTTCCCGGCGATTTTCCCATCCAGCTCAAGGCGCAGCGCGCCGATCTCATCCGCTGCACGGACCGCGTGAGCCTCATCATCGACGACCGCACGAAAAACCCGCTCCGGTGCGTGTTCGGGGAAAACATGCTCACCATCACCTGCGCCACGCCGCTCGGCCGCGCGGAGGACTGCTGCCCGCTCGAGGGCGACGGCGGCGGCATGATCGTCGGCTTCAACAACAGCTATCTCATGGACGCTTTCAAGGCCGCACCCGCCGACACGCTGCGCATCAACATTGTGAACGGCAGCGCCCCCTGCATCATCACGCCGGAGGACGGCGGCGACAGCTTCCTTTACATGATCCTGCCCGTGCGTCTGCGCGCGGAAGGCTGATGCGCGTCGATGCGGTGCAGACGGAAAATTTCCGTCTGCTGCAAGGCGGCCGGTGCGAATTTTCGCCGGGCGTGAACGTCATCGCGGGCGCGAACGCGCAGGGAAAAACGACGCTTCTCGAAGCGGTATATATGCTCACCGGCGCCAAGAGCTTCCGCACGTATTACGATAAGGAGCTCATCGCCTTTGAAAAGGACGAGGCGGCGGTGCGCGGAGAGTATTTCGCGTCCGAGAGAGAGCAGCGCATGGAGATATTGCTCCGCCGCGGCCGGACGCGCACAATGAAGCGCAACGGCGTGAAGCTCTCGGCGGGGGAGACGGAGCAGTGCCTGAAAGCGATCCTCTTTTCCCCGGACGATCTCGCCATGATCCGCGGCGCGGCTTCGCTCCGGCGGCGGATGCTCGATGCCGCCATCACGCAGCTCCGCCCCGGCTACGGCGCGCTCATCGCCGAATACCGGCGCCTGCAGGAAAATAAAACGCGCATTCTGCGCGACTGGCGGGAAAAGCCCTCGCTTCTCGATACGCTGGACGTATTCTCGGACGGAATGTGTATGTGCTCGGCGAAGATCATCCGTTACCGCGCGTCGTTTGCAAGACGGCTCGCCGAGACCGCGCGAAGCGTGCAGAGCGAATTTTCCCGCGGCACGGAAGATCTCACGCTCACCTACACCACCGTTTCTGCCGTGGAAGACCCCGCGGCGGCGGAGCGGGAGATATACGAGGCGGTCTCCGAACGGCAGCGCCAGCTGCGCGGCGCGGAGATCGAGAGCGGTCTCTGTCTCGTCGGCGCGCATAAGGACGATTTTCTGATCACCATCAACGGCGCGGACGCGCGGAGTTACGCCTCCCAGGGACAGACACGCACGGCGGCGCTCTCCTTGAAGCTCGCCGAGCGGGAGATATTCCTCGCCGAGACCGGCGAGACGCCGGTGCTGCTGCTCGACGACGTTTTGTCCGAGCTCGACAGCGCCCGGCAGGAGTTTGTTTTGAACCGCATCGGCGGCGGACAGACGCTCGTGAGCTGCTGCGAGGCGGCGAGCGTCGAGCGCATGACGGGCGGGCGCGTACTTTATATGGACAAAGGACGGGTAAACGAAGCATGTACCTCCATTTAGGCGCGGAAACGGTCGTGCGGACCGACAGCATCGTCGCCGTGTGCGATCTCGATAACGCCAGCTCCTCGCATATCACGCGGGAAGCTCTCCGCGCCGCGGAGAAGGCGGGCAAGGTCGTGAACGTGGCGGACGATCTCCCCAAATCGTTCGTCATCTGCCGGGAGGACGGAAAAACCCGGATCTATCTATCGCAGCTCAACACCGCGACGCTTTTGAAGCGCGCGGAGAATATATCCTTTGATTAAACTCATGGAGGAACACCCATGTCGGAAAATACACCAGTCAATCCCAATACCTATGACGCCAGTCAGATCCAGGTCCTCGAAGGTCTGGAAGCGGTGCGTATGCGCCCGGGAATGTACATCGGCTCGACGAGCACGAGCGGTCTGCATCACCTTGTATACGAGATCGTGGATAACGCCATCGACGAGGCGCTCGCGGGCTTCTGCACGCATATCGAGGTCTCCATCGAAGACGGCGATAGCATCTGCGTGACCGATAATGGCCGCGGCATCCCCGTGGACATTCAGGAGCAGACGGGCAAGCCAGCGCTCGAGGTCGTCTATACGGTGCTGCACGCGGGCGGCAAGTTCGGCGGCGGGGGCTACAAGGTCTCCGGCGGTCTGCACGGCGTCGGCGCGAGCGTGGTGAACGCGCTCTCGGACTGGCTCGAAGTGCGCGTATTCAAAAACGGCAATATCTATGAGATGAAATTCTCCCGCGGCCATATCACGCAGGAGATGAAGATCGTCGGCAAGACCGACAAACACGGCACGCAGGTGCGCTTCCATCCCGATCCCGAGATGTTTGACGACACGGTCTATAACTATGGCGTGCTCTTCAAGCGCATGCGTGAGCAGGCGTTTCTGAACGCCGGTCTCACCATCATCATGGAGGACAAGCGCCCCGAGCAGGAGCAGCGGCAGGAGCTGTGCTACGAGGGCGGCATCCGCGAGTTTGTCACCGAGCTCAACCGCCACAAAACGCCGGTGCACGAGAACGTCATTTATATGTCCGGCGAGCGGGACACCTCCATGTGCGAGATCGCCATGCAGTGGAACGACGGCTACGATGAGCGCATCGAGTCCTTCGCCAACAACATTCTCACGCCCGAGGGCGGCATGCACGAGACCGGCTTCCGCACGGCGCTCACCCGCGTGATCAACGCCTACGGCAAATCGAGAAAGATTTTGAAGGACGAGGAGACGCTCTCCGGCGAGGACTGCCGCGAGGGTCTCACCGCCGTCATTTCCGTCAAGCTCGAAAACCCGCAGTTTGAGGGCCAGACGAAATCCAAGCTCGGCAACAGCGACATCCGCACGATGGTGGACAGCGTTGTGAGCGACAAGCTCGAACAGTTCTTCGAGGAAAACCCCGCCGTTGCCAAGCAGATCTTGGAAAAAGGCATTTCCGCCTCCCGCGCGCGCGAGGCCGCGCGCAAGGCGCGCGACAGTGTCCGCCGCAAGACCGGGCTGGAGTCCGGCCAGATGCCGGATAAGCTGCAGGACTGCAACGAGCGCGACCCGTCCCTCTGCGAAATTTACATCGTCGAGGGCGACAGCGCCGCGGGCAGCGCCATTCAGGGGCGCGACTCCCGCTTCCAGGCCATTCTCGCCATGTGGGGCAAGATGCTCAACGTCGAGAAGGCGCGCGTCGATAAGATCTACGGCAACGACAAGCTCTATCCGCTGATCGTCGCGCTCGGCGCGGGCATCGGCAATGAGTTCAACATTGATAAGCTCCGCTATCACAAGATCGTCATCATGGCCGATGCCGATGTGGACGGCTCGCACATCCGGACGCTTTTGCTCACGTTCTTCTTCCGGTATATGCGGCCGCTCATCGAAAACGGCTATGTCTATTCCGCCGTGCCGCCGCTCTTCAAGCTGAGCCGCGGCAAGCAGCAGCGCGTGGCGTACTCCGACGAAGAGCGCGACGCGATCTCCCGCGAGCTGCGCGGCGACAACCCGGACGCGAAGGTGGACATCTCCCGCTTCAAAGGTCTCGGCGAGATGGACCCGCACGAGCTCTGGGAAACGACGATGGACCCCGAGCGCCGGACGCTCCGCCGCATCACGCTCGAGGACGCGCAGCGCGCCGATGAGATATTTACCGTTCTCATGGGCGACGAGGTCGAGCCGCGCCGCGCGTGGATCGAGACCAAGGCGCGCTACGTCGTCAATCTGGATTATTAAGGAGGCGGCATAATGGCACACAAACGCGATTATAAGCCGGAAGATATTGCCTTCCCCGAACAGCATATCGTTTCCTCCGAGCTCGTCTCGGAAATGGAAAAGAGCTATATTGAATACGCCATGTCCGTCATCGTCGGGCGCGCTCTGCCCGACGTGCGCGACGGTCTGAAG
>ERZ773148.2603-NODE-2603-length-13436-cov-4.096480_pt1 | contig 13436 bp, 9 predicted proteins | sample MGYA00580846_ERZ773148 | MGnify/ENA primary metagenome ERZ773148 (study PRJEB29015, sample SAMEA2737879) | human gut metagenome | biome: human gut; feature: human-associated habitat; material: faeces | place: China | collected 2012 ... | reverse complement strand
TTGGAACCTGCACAGACCACCGTCATTCGCAAACCGATCGTCGAAAACGGCACCATTGAAGACGATCAACTTCGGCGCGATTTCACAATCAATGCCATGGCGTTCTCACTCAATGCCGACACCTTCGGCCAGCTGGTCGATCCTTTTAACGGCATGCACGATCTGGAGAACTACATTATCCGCACCCCGTGTAACAGTGATACCACTTTCTCGGACGATCCATTGCGCATGATTCGGGCAATCCGATTTGCCACACAACTGGGTTTCGATATCGAAGATGAGACCTTTGCCGCCATTCGCCGCAACCGGGAACGAATCCACATCATCTCCCAAGAGCGTATCATCACCGAGATGAACAAAATCATGCTCTCTCCTGTGCCGTCGATTGGATTCCAACTCTTCGACAACTGTGGATTGTTGGAGCTGATCTTCCCTGAACTGTGTGCGCTCAAAGGCGTCGAAACCCGAAACGGGAAAGCCCACAAAGACAATTTCCTGCACACGCTCAAAGTGTTGGACAACGTCGCTCTCAAAAGCGACAACCTCTACCTGCGTTGGGCGGCCCTGCTACACGACATCGGCAAGCCTCGCACCAAAGCGTTCGATCCACGTACCGGATGGAGTTTTCACGGACACGAGGTGGTCGGATCCAAAATGATTCAGCCGCTCTTCCGCAAACTGAAGCTTCCACTGAACGAGCACATGAAATATGTGCAGAAGTTAGTATTTCTCCATCTGCGCCCAATTGTCCTCTCCGAAGAGGAGGTGACCGATTCTGCCGTACGACGTCTGCTTTTCGAGGCCGGGGATGACATCGACGATCTGATGACCCTCTGCGAAGCCGACATCACCTCAGCCAACGACGCCAAGGTGAAACGCTTCCTGGCCAATTTCGAACTGGTGCGACGCAAACTGCGTGAAATCGAAGAGAAGGACCGCATCCGCAATTTCCAACCCCCTATCGACGGAGAACTGATCATGAAAACTTATGGTTTAGCACCATGTCGGGAGGTCGGTTTGATCAAAGAGGCAATTAAAGATGCAATTCTCGATGGCAAAATCGGCAACGATTACGACCAGGCGTACGCTTTAATGGAGCAACTGGCTGCCGAACACGGTCTTACTAAAGTAACCGAAAATTAGTATTCACACATATCGGGGTACCGCTTTTACTTTTCGAAGATCCGCTCACTATGCACAATTAACCGCTGGTTACACGTGCCACACAACGAAGAGCGTACAAGCACGTTGCAATAGTGGATAACAACCTGACAATTCTGATTAAACGTTTAACAAACTCTCACAACTTCAATCAAAAAAGAGAGTCAGGGAATGTTTAGGACAAATCGTTCGTTCATATGCGCTGATCTCCGCCCACATAAACAACAAGCCCCCGCACTGTATGTGCGGGGGCTTGTATTCATTCACCGCAATTCTATTTTAACAAAAATCTTATCGCATGAAATTGAACGATTATGGACGTTTAAAAAATTCCGAAAGAAGAACACAGGAACCAAACTGCACTATAAATAGCAACGCCCACCCCTTCAACTACCTCTTGTTATTAAAAATCCGATTTTGGCCCAAGTTGACTGTAAACGAAATTTTCTGCTGCCAACCCCACTTGTGGCCATCGTAGTGGTGAACCGAAGAAACACGCAAATGCATCATATTGGTATTGATCGGCTGCCAATAGATCTCCAAACGATCATAAATGTTGTCGGTACGGTAAAACGGCTCACCCCAATATAGCCCCGGACCATAATCCAAACCCGGAGCCGGAGCTACGTAGTAAGGCTGCAGGTTGTCTCCCGCATACAGGGTGTTGTGAATACCGAAATTCCATTTCTGGACATGGGCCTCGATCTGAACTCCACCCGGTGTCACATAATCTCCCACATAAGCCCGGTCATTCTGGAAAGCATTGATCCAGCCGACACGCAATGACAACTCCTGCATCGTAGGTGCAATACGGGTAAAATCTACACCTACGAAAGGCTCGATCAACACATTATCCACCACGCCGTCACCAATGGTCGGATCGGGTTCGTCACTGCTGTCCCAACCGGCATGATGGTACATGGTCAAGTTGTATCCCAAATAGAAAAGCTGCCGAGCGCCTAATCCCAATCGTCCAGCAGAAAAGAGCAAAAATTTCTCACGGGTCGTCTTCGAGAACATGCTGTTCCAATCGCAACCGAACTCAACATATCCACGACCACCCATATATTGCAACAACAAACCGGTCAGATTGGGGTCGTAATATTTGACAGAGTCGCTAAAGAAGGCTCCCGAATACTCACCAATCATACGGCTGCGCGGAACAACACCGGCATAAGCCCGGAATCGAGGCGATATATATTGGTAGTAGCCGAAAATCTCATTATCGACCTCAAAAGGTTTGGCTCCAAAATTAGCCAACAGACTTACCCCCATCATCAAAGAGTGGCGCCCATCCCAGGTTACTCCAATTTCAGGATTGATCCGTGCACCAAACAGTGACTGCGACCAGTTTGTAGTCAAATTCTTATACTCACGGTTATCGAAGAAGAAATCGAACGATGCTCCCCATACCAACTGAGGCAAACCAGATCGAGATTTTTTATCGCTGACAGAGGTCTGCTGCTGCGTCTGCTGCGATAATCCGAAAGTGGGTGTCTTATGTTCAGGAGCCGGGAACATCACCACCGTAGCCGGCTGACCATCTGCCGTATATAATTGTATCCATTTCGTTGTATCGCCCGTATTCCGCTGCTCCTGCATCAAACCCGAAGACGACTGCTGAGCCGCCTCTCCCGACTTCGCTTCACCTGTGGTCGAAGTTTGTGCCTGAACCGATGTGGTTACCCCCCATAAGGCTAACGCACCTAAAGACAATCGAGTAAAAATCTTACCATTCATAATCGATCCTATATCCAAATTACTACTGCGGAAACGACACAATGCCCTCTCCTATTATTTCGTCGGCCTCGAAAAATCAACAAGGTCTCAAACAGCACAAATGTAGGGATTATTTTCCGTCATGGAGCCTCAACAAACCATTTCAACCCAAATTGACCATGAATTCGGTCAAAATACAAACCGTCTTTGTTTCTTCGAACACATTATACCCTTATAAAATTACTTTTCATTCAAACAACATCCCTAATAAAACGCTCACAATCAATAAAAATTGGCTTTATAATAGCAAATTCAGACATTCAAAACTCCTCAAATCTCATTTTTTCTTTTATCTTTGTTATATAGGCTCTCAATTCGATACGAATATGTTGAAAGAGAATTTGATCGAACTGTTCCAAACAAGTTTCAGAGAAAATTGGGAACAGCCAGCTGTAACAGACTATTTCAAAAAAGAGACATTTTCATATTTCGAACTGGCACAAGAGATTGCCAAACTACACCTGATCTTCGAAGAGGCAGGCGTCCGACGGGGTGATAAAATCGCCCTGATCGGCCGAAACAACCCGCGCTGGTGTATCGCATATATCGCAACCATTACCTATGGAGCCGTTATCGTCCCCATATTACAGGACTTTAACGCCAATGATGTTCACCACATCATCAACCACTCCGACTCCATCCTGCTATTCTGCGGCGATCTCTACTGGGATGCTATTGAAACCGATACCATCGAGAATGTTCGTGCCGTTTTTTCACTGACAGATTTTCATTGTATCTACGAACGTAACGGACATTCCCTACAAGAATTTCGTAAATCCATTGACAAACATTTCCAAAAACGCTATCCCCACGGATTTACAATCGAAAATATCCAATACCCTACCATCGACAATGACAGCGTAGCCGTTCTCAGTTACACCTCCGGCACAACCGGGTTCAGCAAAGGCGTTATGTTAACGGTCAATAACCTGACAGGGAATGTCGTTTTTGGTCTTCGGTCCAAATTACATTACAAAGGCAGTCGGGTGGTTTCCTTCCTGCCACTAGCCCATGCATTCGGTTGCGCTTTCGACTTTCTGACTGCACTGGCCGCAGGTACGCACATCACGTTGTTAGGAAAAATTCCATCTCCGAAAATCCTGATTGAGGCGATGCAAGAGGTCAAACCCAATCTGATCTGCATCGTGCCTCTCATTCTCGAAAAGATCTATCGCAAACAGATCAAACCCATGCTCGACAAAAGCATGCTCAAACTGGCGGTGCGTATCCCGTTGATCGACTCAACGATCTACGCTTCGATCTGCAACAAACTCACGGAATCCTTTGGAGGCGAATTTACCCAAATGATCGTAGGCGGAGCTCCACTCAACAGCGAGGTCGAAAACTTCCTTCGCAAAATCAAATTCCGTTTTACAGTAGGATACGGACTGACCGAATGCGCCCCGTTAATCAGTTACACCTATTATACTGATTTCATTCCAACATCGTGTGGTCGGGTGATTCAAGGTTTCATGGAGGCCAAAATCGATTCACCCGATCCGGAACATATCCCGGGAGAAATCTGTGTCCGGGGTGAAAATGTCATGAAAGGCTACTACAAAAGTCCTGAAGCCACCAGCGCCGTTCTCGATCCTGACGGTTGGCTCCACACTGGAGATATGGGTACCATGAGTGCTGACGAGACCCTCTTTATCAAAGGTCGCTGCAAAAGCATGATTCTCAGTGCCAGCGGTCAGAATATATACCCCGAAGAGATCGAAAGCAAACTGAACAACATGCGTTGTGTCATGGAGTCACTGGTCGTAGAGCGTAATGGAAAACTGGTTGCATTGGTCTATCCCGATTATGAAGAGGCCGATTGTGAAGGCGTGACCGGAGATGACATGCAGGCAGTGATGGACGAAAATCGTAGAGATCTCAATAAATTGGTCGCCCCCTACGAGCAGATTACCAAGATTATCCTCTGGCCCAACGAGTTCGAAAAGACTCCCAAAAGAAATATCAAACGGTACCTGTATGACCGATAATCGTCATTCAATCGTAATCCAAACAGAAAATCAAAGAGAAAGGGTTCCGGTTATTGACCAACACCCTTTCTCTTTTTGTAATCTTATTACTTCAATAATTGACTCTTCTTTTTTGATGAAGATTCAGTATGCTTAATCAGCAATAGCGACATTATTGCATGTGTTACAGTTTAATACCTATTAATAAATAGCATCACTGTTCGACAGCGGCCAGAGACGATATTCATACTTCTGGTTACGCAAACGTGGCGTAAAACCGGCCTCCCGAATAGCTTGCTGAATCCCCTCCGCATCGAAACTGTTATGAGCCCCAGCCGACGAGACCACATTCTCCTCGATCATGATCGAGCCCAAATCATTGGCTCCACCATGCAACGCCAATTGTGCCGTCTGTTTGCCAACCGTCAACCAAGAGGCTTGGATATTGCGGATATTATTCAGCACAATACGACTCATGGCAATGATCCGCAAATACTCCGTCGCTGACATATCCGATTTAACACCCTGCTGTTCCAACAGAGTACCGCTACTGCGGAACACCCAGGGAATAAACGCAATAAAGCCATAATTCCCTGCCGGGCATTTTGCCTGCAAATCACGTATTTTAATCAAATGCTCGATACGTTGACGTGGAGTCTCGATATGTCCATACATCATTGTAGCCGATGTCGGCAGATTCAGACGATGGGCAATCCGCATCACCTCCAACCAGGTGTCTGCATCAGGTTTACCAGGTGAAATAGCCTTTCTGACTCCATTATCCAAAATCTCAGCACCCGCCCCAGGCAACGAATCCAGCCCGGCTGCCATCAATCGTTTCAGAGTAGTTTCATAATCGAGCTGACTGATTCGTGCAATGTGAGCCACCTCAGGTGCCCCCAAAGCATGCAATCGCAACTGAGGGAAACGATGCTTCAACTCCCGAAACAACTCCTCGTAAAAATCAATTCCTAACTTCGGGTGCAACCCTCCCTGCAATAGCAGTTGATCACCCCCCAAAGCCAACGTCTCCCGAATCTTGCGATCATACTCATCAATCGTGGTAATATATGCACGATCTGCCTGATGGGGTTTACAATGAAAATTACAGAACTTGCAACCCGATATGCAAACATTGGTAATGTTAACATTGCGGTCAATCTGCCAGGTCACCACCTGTGGATCGGAAACCTGTTCACGACGTATCGTATCGGCCACCAACATCAATTCGGCTAACGGTGCCATACTGTAAATCTGCATCGCCTCCTCCACATCAAGAGGTTCCAAAGCAAGCGCTTTGCGAAATATATCTAAATTCTCCATTACGACAAAGATACGAAACTCGGATGCAACACATCACAGTCCTGATGGATTTTTATTAAAACATCACCCCAAAAGAAGTGGCTGCAGTTTGCAACGATTACTCCGATTTAAAAGATTTTCATGATAGGCTATCACGCAGAACTGCGAAAATAAAAAACCGCCCCTCCTAAAATTAGGAAAGGCGGTTATGTTAAACCCTCGGAGAATTACTCCAACGAGATAGACTCGGTCGGGCAAACGTCAGCGCAAGTACCGCACTCAGTGCAGGCTGAAGCGTCGATAACGTAAACATCACCGGCAGAAATTGCACCTACCGGGCATTCATCGATACAGGTACCGCATGCGGTGCAGGTATCTTCACTAATTTTGTAAGCCATTTTTTACGATTTTTAAGAGTGGTTTGAAAATCTCTAATGCAAATGTAAAACTATTATTTTTTCCTGCCAATACAAATCCTCATTTTTTACACCTTTCCCCAGAAGTCTCCCCCGGAAAAAAATTCACTATATTTGTCGACTTTCGTTTTTTCGAAATCATTACTAACCTAATATCTAATATGAAAATCAAACCAATCTCGACACTACTACTCAGTTTGGCTTTGTCGATTTCAGTTCCGCTGCACGCCCAATCACCGGCGCCAAAAGCTGGAGAAATCAAACCTTATCAAGGCCGTCCGACTATTCATGTCAATGGTACCCCAATGACTCCGGACGTATATGCCCTAACCCATGCTACCGGCGCACGCTGGAGCTGGGAAGAGGTACCGCAACACAATATTAAAAACTTCTACAATATCGGATTCCGCCTCTTTCAGCTCGACTTCTGGCTGTCAGAAATATGGCCAAAAAATGGCGAACCGTTGGATGTCTCATTAGCCCAAAAACAGATCCGAGGTGTACTCGACGTAGCACCTGATGCATGCATCATTCTGCGCGTCCATACCGATGCCCCCTACTGGTGGAACGAACAACATCGCGAAGAGTGTACCGAATATGCCGACGGGCCCATCCAAGAATATTACAAACCAGGAGCTCCGCATAACAACGAAGACTTCAGCATCATGCGCTCTCTACGCGCCAGTCTGGCTTCGCAACGTTGGAAACAGGAGGCAGGCAGCCTGTTCACCCAATTCTGCAAACAGCTCTCACAAACTCCAGAAGGGAACGCAGTAATCGGCATGCACCTTGCCGGTGGAATCTATGGCGAATGGCACTACTGGGGCTTTGTCGATCATGAACCAGACACCGGCCCGGCCATGACCGCCTATTTCCGGAATTGGCTGAAAAACAAATACGGCACAGACAAAAAACTCCAACAAGCCTGGAAATCGGATCAATGGACATTAACCACAGCTACAGTACCGGGTGTGGAAGAGCGTAAAGCCACACAATTCGGACAGTTCAAAGATCCACAGCAGGAACAACGGGTTATCGACTACATCGCCGCTCAGCAAGAGGCCGTTGTCGAAGATATCGAATACTTCTGCCAACTGGCCAAAGAGAATTGGCCCCGTCCACTCATTACGGGTGTCTTCTATGGCTACCTGCACATGACCTTCAACCGTCAGTCTGTCGGTGGACATCTGCTTGTAGAACGCATCCTCGACTGTCCCTGGATCGACTACCTGGCGGCCCCTCAAACCTATTATAAAGCCTCTCGAAGACTGGGTGGCAGCGGTATGCCGCGCGGTATTGTCGAATCGGCTGCGCTGCACGGCAAACTCTGGTTCGACGAGATGGACAACGGAGAGCTGGCCCGTCGGGTCTGCCACGATGCCGTACGTTATTTGGAACGATACGACCGTGACTACGCCCCGGTACTGCGTCGAAGCGTAGTGCTTCCACTGATGCGTGGCGGTGTATGGTATTACGACTTCGGTATTCGTGAAAGCCTCGGCTGGTTTGACGACCCGGTCTATCTGCAATCAATCGCCGACGAAAAGAACCTCTTCGACAAACAGCTGCACAAACCTTACCACTCCGAAGCCGATGTGCTGTATGTGTGGAGTCAAGAGAGTTATTACTATTTAGCCCCGCATGGCACCCCGATCTCATCTAATGTGGTCGATCAGACCATCGAGGAGGCGCTGCGCAGCGGCACTGTTGGAGATCATATCTATGACTTCGATCTGGATAAAGTCAATCTCGATCAGTACAAAGCGGTCATCTTTATGAACAGCTATACCCTCACCCCGGATCAACAAAAATTTATCCGCGAAAAGGTGGCCAAGAACGGGCGTACACTCATTTACAACTATATGACCGGTGTGACCGATGGCAAACAAATCGGGCTATCGAATACTGAAAAATTCTCTGGCGTTGAATTGACACTCCAGGAAGAGACTCAACCCCAAACCGTACAATACCTTACGCCTGCATCCGAGTACACCTTTAAAGGCGTTGTCGAACCTTTCGCCATCGTAACCGATTCCAAAGCCAAACCATTGGCCACCCTGAAAGACCATCCCGAAAAGGTGGTACTCGCACGCAAACAGTTTCCCACCCACACTGCCGTCTATGCGACACTGCCAATCAATGGAACCGATGTCTTCCGTCAACTGTTCCGCGAGGCAGGATGCCACGTTTATAACGATCTGAATGATTTCACCTATGTCAATAGCGGCATCATGTTGATTCACACCTTGGAGGGCGGTCCTCGAACCATCCACTTGCGCAACGGCAAAGATTTGCAACTGGAGCTGCCTGCCAAATCCAACGCAGTGTTAGACGCCTCAACCGGTGAACCGTTGTTGAAAGAGATTCCTAAGACCTATCCAAACGTCAAATAAACGCTGTAAAATCATACCGTTTCTTTGAAACGTTCTGAATAAAATGAAAGCCGGCCGAATCAATATTCGGCCGGCTTTATTATGCGTTTGTGTTATCAATTACATCAGGCTGTACGCTACGGTTAACCCGGCAACTACAATCGAAACCATACTCATCAGTTTGATCAGAATATTGAGCGATGGTCCGGCCGTATCTTTGAACGGGTCTCCGACCGTATCTCCTACAACTGTCGCCTTATGACAATCGGAACCTTTGCCGCCATGATTACCCTCTTCAATATATTTTTTGGCATTGTCCCACGAACCGCCTGAGTTCGCCATGAAGATGGCCAGTACAAAACCTGCGCCCAAACCACCTACCAACAGGCCCATGACTCCAGCAACGCCGAAAATAAAGCCTGTCAAGACAGGAGCAACAATTGCCAAAATCGAAGGCAGCAACATCTCACGTTGCGCCCCTTTGGTTGAGATTGCCACACAACGGGCATAATCGGGAGTGGCCGTTCCTTCCAAGATCCCTTTGATCTCACGGAACTGACGACGGACCTCCTCAACCATACTCTGCGCGGCACGCCCTACAGCATTCATCGTCAACCCACAGAACAGAAATGCCATCATCGCACCGATAAAGACACCGATCAACACATTGGGGTTCATAACCGAAATGTGGAAATAATCCACAAAATCAAGAATATTGGCATCCGTAACCGCCTGTTCTGTTCCATTGGAGAGTTCGATTGTCTCCTGACCAAGATGAAGCAAGCCAATCTTCACCTCTTCGATATAAGAGGCCAACAGCGCCAAAGCTGTCAAAGCAGCCGAACCAATCGCAAATCCTTTACCGGTTGCGGCTGTCGTATTGCCCAACGCATCCAGGGCATCAGTACGTTTGCGCACTTCAGGATCCAAACCGCTCATCTCGGCATTACCACCAGCATTGTCGGCAATCGGTCCGTAAGCGTCCGTAGCCAACGTAATACCCAATGTTGAAAGCATACCCACAGCTGCAATACCGATACCATACAGACCTTTACTCAACGATGCTCCGGTCAGCATATTCTCGAAATCGAAACCGATCGCACACAAATAAGCCAAAATAATCGCTGCCGAAATGGTCAACACCGGAATTGCAGTCGAGATCATTCCCATTCCGATACCGGAGATAATCACCGTAGCAGGACCTGTTTCAGAACTTTTGGCGATGCGTCGGGTCGGTTTGTAGGAGTGTGACGTATAATACTCTGTAGATTGTCCAATGATAATACCGGCCAACAATCCGACAATCACGGCAAACGAAATGCCTACCCAGTTATCGAGTTGCAACGAATAAAGAATCACAAAGGTCAAAATGGCAATCAATACGGCACTGACATTAACTCCCAATCCCAACGAACGCAGCAACTGTTTCATGCCAGCTCCTTCACGCGTGCGAACCAAGAAAATACCCAACACGGAGAGCAGAATACCTACCGCTGCAATCATCATCGGAGCCAATACAGCCTTGAGTTGCATATCCCCGGCAAAAGCGGCCGCACCCAGCGCAGCCGTAGCCAGGATTGAACCGCAATAGCTCTCATACAGGTCAGCTCCCATACCGGCAACATCACCCACATTATCGCCCACATTATCGGCAATGGTTGCCGGATTACGTGGGTCATCCTCCGGAATACCGGCCTCAACTTTTCCCACCAAATCGGCTCCTACGTCAGCTGCCTTTGTATAGATACCTCCACCAACACGTGCGAACAGCGCCTGTGTCGAAGCACCCATACCAAAGGTTAACATCGTGGTGGTGATAATGGTCAATTTCTGTGAAGCAGTTGTACTTTCGACAAAATGGTCCAAAATCAGATACCAGATCGAAATATCGAGTAAGCCAAGTCCTACAACGACAAGCCCCATAACCGCACCACTACGGAAAGCTACACGCAACCCGCTATCAAGCGATTCACTGGCAGCCTGGGCCGTACGAGCCGATGCAACTGTAGCAGTCCGCATACCAATATACCCGGCCAAACCAGAAAAAAGACCTCCAGTCAAAAAGGCAAACGGCACCCATTTGTTTTGGACGCCAAGACCATAGGCCAAAAAAGCAAAAAAGAGCGCAAGGAAAAGAAAAACAATAATGACCACTTTGTACTGCTGACGCAAATAAGCCATTGCCCCTGAACGAACATGGGCCGCAATCTGTTGCATACGTTCTGTACCCTCACTACGGCGCATCATTCCCCGGAAAAAATACCAGGCAAAGAAGAGTGCCACCAGCGAAGCAAACGGCACCAGCCAAAATTGAATCGGTGTATCCATAAAATGTATAGGTTAGATTTATTGATTTAGGTTGCTAACAAAATAATTAAATTTTTTGATTAAATCCTATCTTTGCTGAAGTTTTAACACATTCCCCTTCACCCGCACAAAATGATGCAAAAAATAGTCAACAGCGCATTGGGCCGCCTTACTCCAGAGGAATTTGCCTCGACTCCCAAACATCCAATCGTGGTCGTATTGGACAATGTTCGAAGCCTCAATAATGTCGGTTCATTCTTCCGAACCGGCGACGCTTTTGCTATCGAACGTATTGTCCTCTGCGGAATTACAGCCACACCTCCAAACAAAGAGATCCATAAAACCGCCCTCGGTGCCGAACTGACCGTTCCCTGGAGCTATCAGAAACAGACCTCCGACGCCCTAACCCAATTAAGAGCTGAAGGATACACGCTTTTAGCCATTGAACAGGTCGAAGGAGCCTCTCAACTGACCAATTTTCAGGTGGAAAAGGAGAAAAAATATGCCCTCGTTTTCGGCAACGAAGTAGATGGAGTAGCCCAAACTGCCGTAGATCTCTGTGACGGTGCAATCGAAATCCCTCAAGAAGGAACCAAACACTCTCTCAATGTATCCGTCTCCGGCGGCGTGGTGCTGTGGGAGTTTTTCCGCCAAATGGTTTTGTTTCCCAAATAATAACTATACCTTTGTCCAAATCCGTCAAGAGCCCAAACAATAATTTTTTGTTGATTGGTTCCTGCTCTTGACCATGCGAATACATTTATACTCAACAAAAAACTGCAAAGGCAGACAAAACCAATTTCGAATTCTCATGTCAACCGATAGCAAAACCCGGGTGGTTACCACCTACCGCCTCGCCGAAATGAAAGCACGAGGCGAAAAGATCTCGATGTTAACCGCATACGACTACTCGATGGCCCGTATTGTGGACAGCGCAGGTGTAGATGTGATTTTAGTCGGAGACTCTGCTGCCAACGTAATGGCCGGATACGAAACCACTCTTCCGATTACCCTCGATCAGATGATCTATCATGCCCGTAGCGTTACACGTGCCGTGAACCGTGCGCTGGTGGTGGTGGACATGCCCTTCGGAACCTATCAAGGGAACTCGAAAGAGGCTCTTGCTTCCGCTGTACGCATCATGAAAGAGACCGAAGCCGATGCCATCAAACTCGAAGGCGGTGAAGAGGTGCTCGAATCTATCGAACGTATCCTTTCGGCCGGTATCCCGGTTATGGGCCACCTCGGTTTGACTCCACAATCCATTCACAAATACGGCACCTACACCGTACGTGCCAAAGAGGAGGCAGAAGCCAATAAACTGATCCACGATGCCCACCTGCTCGAAGAGGCCGGCTGTTTCAGCATCGTACTCGAAAAAATACCGGCCGCTTTAGGAACCAGAGTAGCTCAAGAGCTGAAAATTCCACTGATCGGTATTGGTGCCGGTAACGGAGTAGATGGACAGGTATTGGTCATTCACGACATGTTGGGTATAACAACCGAATTTTCACCCCGTTTCCTGCGCCGTTACGCAGACCTCTACTCCCAAATGATGACTGGAGTGCAAAACTATGTGGCTGATGTGAAAAGCGGCTCATTCCCCAACGAAAAAGAGCAATATTAATTTCTCACAATCATATAAAAATATTATTTTGGGGTTAGAAATCAAACATTTTCTAACCCTTATTTTTTTAATGAAACCTACACTTCTTCTAACACTCACCTGCCTGACCTGTACACTGGCATCTGCCCAGCCAAATTCAGGCTCCACAACACAAGCAATTCAAAGAGACGTCGTCCTACCGGTCGATTTCAGTCACGTGACCATTCAGGACAACTTCTGGTCTCCCCGGCTCGAGAAGCTGGCAGACTCAACACTTCCTGTCTGTATCGACCAAATCGAAAACAAAACCGGCCGTATCCGCAATTTTGAAAATGCGGCCAAAGACACCGGTACTTTTTCAGGCTACTTTTTCGATGACTCGGATGTGTACAAAGCTCTCGAAGGGATCTCTTACCACCTGATCAACCACCCCGACTCGGCTCTCCGCAAAACAGCCGAAAGCTGGGTTGCCAAAATTGCCGCAGCCCAACAACCCGACGGATACATCAACACCTATTACACCCTC
>ERZ773148.2601-NODE-2601-length-13462-cov-4.802193_pt1 | contig 13462 bp, 8 predicted proteins | sample MGYA00580846_ERZ773148 | MGnify/ENA primary metagenome ERZ773148 (study PRJEB29015, sample SAMEA2737879) | human gut metagenome | biome: human gut; feature: human-associated habitat; material: faeces | place: China | collected 2012 ... | reverse complement strand
GCGCACGTTTTGCTCCGGCGAAAACGTAACTGCCTTCCCGAGATTGCCACGTCGCTTCGCTCCTCGCAATGACAAATCGGAAGCGTTTGCCATTTTGACGGTGCCTTGTACGGGTTGGTCGCGGCGACCGCCCCACCCTGACGGCCGCCGGGCGCGCAAGCCCCGGCAAGGAGCGCCCCATGCGGTTCAGTTTCGACAAGGCCGCCTGCCAGAACACCCGACGGGCTCTGCGCAAGGAATGGCTGCTCACCAACGGCCGGGGCGATTACGCCGCCGGCAGCATTCTGGGCTGCAATACCCGCAAGTACCACGGCCTGCTGGTGGTCAATACCGCGCACGGCCGCCATGTGCTGCTCTCCGCCCTGGAGGAATCCGTACTGGGCGGCGGCAAAGAGTTTTTCTTCTCCACCCGCCAGCACCCCGGCCAGCTCTATCCCCACGGGCACGAGTATCAGGAGGCCTTCCGCCTGGACCAATGGCCCCAGTGGACCTACCGCGTGGGCGAAGTGCGTCTGGACCGGGAGCTTTTTCTCATCCGGGGCGCAAGCCGTCTGGTGTTGCGCTACAGCCTGCGCGGTCCGGCGGATTTGCCGCCCCTGCGTCTGCGCCTGCGGCCTCTGCTGGCCTGCCGCTCCATGCACGCCCTCACCAGAGCCAACCCCCAGGCGCGCTTTGCCGCCGTCCTTCTGCCGGGGGGCTTCAGCGTCCAGCCCTACGCCAGCCTGCCGCCGCTCTATTTTCAGGTTCAGGGGGCGTCCGCCCAAGGGCAAAGCAACGCGGACGGCCAGGGCGCCGGGGCAGGGTTCACCCCCTGGCCCGACTGGTACCGCGAGGTGGAATATTTTCAGGAGGCGGAACGCGGCTTCCCAGCCAGCGAAGATCTTCTCACGCCGGGATTTCTGGAAATTTCCCTGCCGGATCCGGCCGCCGGGGCCCAGGTCTACCTTTCGGTAGGCATTGCCCCCCACACGGACGATCTGGCCGCGCTCTGGACGACGGAAAGCCGCGCCCGCACCCTGGCCCACCGCGCAGGCGGCGGCCTGGCCGGGCACCTGACCCAGGCCGGACGGCAATTCTGCACCACCACGCCCCAGGGCGCGTCTGAGGTCGTGGCCGGCTATCCCTGGTTTGAAGCCTGGGGCAGGGATACCTGCATCAGCCTGCCGGGCCTGACCTTTGAAGCCGGCCGCACGGACTTCGGCCTGGCCGTGCTGACCCGGCTGGGCAAAAGCCTGCACCACGGCCTCTTGCCCAACATGTTCGCCGCCGACGGCAACCACGCGTACAACGCCGTGGACGCGGCCCTGTGGTATGGTTTTGCCGTGCAGAGCCTCTGCCGTACGGCCGGCGAGGCGGGCTTTGCCTGGGTGCGCGAAAACGCCTGGCCCGCCCTGCTGGCGATTATTGAGGGCTACCGCAAAGGCCCCGGTCAGGGCATTTATGTGGATGCCCAGGGCCTGCTGCACGCGGGCGACGCCCACACCCAGCTCACCTGGATGGACGCGCAGGTCAACGGCCGCCCGGTAACGCCGCGCCACGGCTTTCCCGTGGAGGTCAACGCCCTGTGGTACAATCTGCTGGCCTTTGCGGACTCCTTGGCCCGGCGCTTTCATGCATCGGAACCGGCCGGGGATGCACTGCTGCGCGACATGCGCCAGACCTTTTTGCAGCGCTTCTGGACGCCGGAAGGCGGCGGGCACCTGGGCGACGTCTGGCGCGGGGAAGGAGGCGAGAATGCCCCCGGCTGCGGCCCCGGCTGCGGCCCCGGCTGCGGACTGGACGCCAGCGTGCGCCCCAACCAGATCTTTGCCGTTTCCCTGCCCTACCCCATCCTGGCGGAAGACTTTCAGGCCCAAGTGGTGGAGTGCGTGCGCAACAAGCTGCTCACGCCCTACGGACTGCGCACCCTGGCCCCGGACGATGCGGCTTACTGCGGGCGCTATGCGGGCGGCCCGGCGGAACGCGACGGGGCCTACCACCAGGGCACGGTCTGGCCCTGGCTGCTGGGGCATTACGGCGACGCCTTGCTGCGCACGGCCTGGGATGTGGAAGGCGCGGTGCAGGGTCTTTTGGAAACGCTCACCCCCCTCTACTGCGATCACCTTACCGACGCCGGTCTGGGCAGCATTTCAGAAGTTTTTGACGGTTCCCCGCCCTACGCGCCCAACGGCTGCATAGCCCAGGCCTGGAGCGTGGCCGAATGCCTGCGCCTGCTTTTGCGGCTGCGCGCGGCGGCCCCGGACGTGGTGGATCAGTGGGAACGCCGGGCGGCGCACCGCCTGGCCCACCCCACATCGGGCGATACGGCGGGCGTCTGCCGTGTGGTTATGAACCTGAGCGCGGCCCACGGCGGCACAGACGCCGCCCCGCGCTCGGCCCTGTGAGGACGTTGCCATGCGTGTGCTCATGTTCGGCTGGGAATTCCCCCCCCACATCAGCGGCGGTCTGGGCACAGCCTGCTACGGCATGACCCAGGCGCTGGCCAAAAAAGGCGTGGAAATCACTTTTGTGCTGCCCCACGCCAAAGAAGCGGCAAAACAAAACGGTTTTCTGCGGCTTGTGGAGGCCTCCGGCACGCCTATCAGCCCAGAGACGGAAGAACGCCTCACCTGGGCCGGACAAGAAATCTGGCGGCAAAGCATCCGCTACCTGCCCCTGGACAGCCCCCTCACCCCCTACCTCACGCCCGGCGGCTATGCCAAAGCGCTGGGGCAGCTGCGCCGCCAAAGCCGGGAAACGCTTACGGACGCGCCTGTCAAAAGCGGCAATCGAACCTACGCCCTGCGCGGCGGCTACGGCCCGGACCTCATGACCGAGGTGCGCCGCTACGCCCGCCTGGCCGCCACCCTGGCCCTGCGGGAGGATTTTGACGTCATCCACGCCCACGACTGGATGACCTACCCCGCCGGCATGCTGGCCAAGGCCCTTACGGGCAAGCCTCTGGTGGTCCACATCCACGCTACGGAATACGACCGCAGCGGCGAAAACATTAACGAACAGGTGGCCGGGCTGGAACGTGCGGGCATGCTGGCCGCCGACGTGGTGGTGGCCGTAAGCCGCCTGACCCGCAAAACAGTTGTGGAGCGCTACGGCATCCCGCCCGAAAAAATCGTGGTGGTGCACAATGCTGTGGCCCGGCACGAGGCGGAAAAGCACTACGCCATCCCGCCGCGCATCCGGCATGAAAAGCGGGTGCTCTTTCTGGGCCGGGTTACCTTTCAGAAGGGACCGGAATACTTTATGGAAGCAGCGCGTCTGGTGCTGCAGCAAATCCCCAACGTACGTTTTTTCATGGCCGGCAGCGGCGATCTGCTGCCCAGCCTCATCCGCCGTGCCGGGCAACTGCGCATAGGGCGGCGCTTTCATTTTGCGGGCTTTCTGCGCGGCGAAGATGTGGACCGCATGTTCGCCCTGAGCGACCTTTACGTCATGCCCTCGGTTTCCGAGCCCTTTGGTATCACCCCGCTGGAGGCCATGCTCTACGACGTACCCGTGCTGCTTTCACGCCAGTCCGGCGTGGCCGAGGTGCTGCAGCACGCTCTCAAGGCCGACTTCTGGGACACCCGCGACATGGCCGACAAAATCTGCGCCGTGCTGCGCTACCCCTGCCTGGCCGCCGAACTGGTCAAAAACTGCCGGGAAGAAATGAAATCCATCCGCTGGGAAAATGCCGCCGAACAACTCCTGGCCGTGTACCGCAATCTTTACGGAGGTCACTGATGCCAGCTCTCTGCCTGTGTTTTGAGGTTCACGAGCCTTATCAGCTGCGCCGCTACACCGTGTTCGACATGGGGCAGAACTCTTTGTACGAAGACGACGACCGCAACTGCGAAACCCTGCTGCGGGCAGCGCGCCTCTGCTATCTGCCCGCCAACGAGCTTATGCTCCGGCTCATCCGCCGCTACAAGGGCGCCTTCCGTCTGGCCTTTTCCATTTCCGGCACGGCCCTGGACCTTTTTGAGCAGTACGCGCCCGAAGTGCTGGACAGCTTCAAGGCCCTGGCCGCCACGGGCTGCGTGGAATTTTTGGGTGAAACCAGCGCCCATTCCCTGGCCTTCCTCTATTCTGGCAAGGAATTTGAGCATCAGGTCAGGGCCCAGGCCGCGCGCCTGCAAGAGCTGTTCGGCGCCAAACCCGTGAGCTTCAAGCATACGGAATGCATCTACAATAACGACTTGGCCGCAGCCTTGCCCCGTCTGGGCTTCAAAACCGTGCTGGCCGAAGGGGCGGATCATGTGCTGGGCTGGCGCAGCCCCAACTACCTTTATAGCCCGGCGGGCACGCCAAAAATGGCCCTGCTGCTGCGCAACGCGAGCCTTTCCGCCGATATGGGGCGACGCTTCGGCGACCGCGCCTGGAGCGGCTGGCCCCTCACGGCGGACAAGTTCGCCGCCTGGTGCCACGGGCTGGCAGGCTCGGCCCAGGTCATCACCCTCTGCAACGACTACCACCTGCTGGGCCTGCGTTTCAGCAAAGAAACGGGCATTTTTGACTTTATGGAAACCCTGCCCAAGGCCCTGCTGGCCGACCACGGCTTTACCTGGAGCACCCCGGCCGAAGTGAGCGCAACGCAACATCCCGTGGGCGAGGTGGATGCGCCCCAGTTTCTTTCCTGGGAGGACGAAGGGCGCGACCTCACCACCTGGCTGGGCAACGATATGCAAAAGGACGCCATCCACGCCCTCTACAGCCTGGCCCCCCGCGTGCGCCGCTACGCCGACCCGGAACTGGCCCACGATTTTGAACGTCTGCAGACTGCCGACCACTTCGCTCACATGTCCACCAAGTGGTTTGCCCACCCGCTGACGGACAGGCCCAATCCCTTCGGCAGTCCCTACGACGCCTATATCACTTACATGAATGTGCTGGCGGACTTTGAAATGCGCCTGGACGCCGCCGCCCGCGCCAAAGCGTCCCGCGCCCGGTCCGCCCGCGCCAAAGCCGGGCACGACAAACCCGCCCCCGGTGCGGACGCCGCCAGCGCCAAGGGACGGCGCAACGGCAAACCGGTCACCAGGCCCTGACGTGCGGCCCCGGAAGTCGAACATCCCCACTTTGAGCGGAAAAACATCGCGCATCGCTGTCTTGTAAAGGAGCTGTCATGAATTTCGACGCGTCCCAGGTCACCCTGTTTGAAACCAGTTGGGAAGTCTGCAACAAGGTGGGCGGTATCTATTCCGTAGTCAGCAGCAAGGCCCTGCAGGCCGTGGAGCACTTTGGCGAGGACTACTTTCTCCTGGGCCCCGCCCTGCAGCAGAACCCCGGCTTTGAAGAAACGGACGAGCATATCTGGGATTCCCTGCGCATGGCCCTGGCCACCAAAGACCTCAAATGCCGCCTGGGCCGCTGGAACATCCCCGGCCGCCCCAAGGTTATTCTGGTGGATTTTGCCAAGCGCTACGCCAGCAACCAGCTGCTCTACGAACTGTGGAAAAACTACGGCGTAGACTCCCTTTCCGGCGGCTGGGACTATATCGAACCCGTTATGTTCGCCACGGCCTGCGGCGAGGTGGTGGCCGCCATCCACGAAAACCACGTCAGCCCTATGGAAGGCCGCTCCGTGGCCCTGTTCCACGAATGGATGTGCGGCGCGGGCCTGCTCATGCTCAAGCGCCTGGCCCCGCAGGTAGGCACGGTCTTCACCACGCACGCCACCATGCTGGGCCGCGCCCTGGCCGGCACCGGCCGCGACATCTACAGCAACATGCGCACCATCAATCCCGCCAATGAGGCCGCCAGCTTGAACATCACGGCCAAGTGGTCCATGGAGAGCGCCAGCGCCCGCGAGGCCGACGCCTTCACCACAGTAAGCCCCATCACCGGCGAGGAATCCGTGGTCTTTCTGGGCCGCCAGCCCGACGTCATCACCACTAACGGCCTGGATTTGCGCGTCATTCCCGACTACTCCGAACAGCGCGACGCCCCGCAGGAAAAACGCGTCCGCGTACTGGCCGCCGCAGAACGATTTCTGCGCTGCAGCCTGCCGGAACACACCCGCATCTTCGTCATCTCCGGCCGCTACGAAATGCACAACAAGGGCGTAGACGTCTTTCTGGAAGCCCTGGCCCGCGCCGACAAAAACCTGGCCGGCACGGAGGCCTCCGTACTGGCCCTCTGCCTGGTCATGGGCGGGCACACGGGCGTGAACCCCGCCGCCGTTTCGGGCGACCCCCAGGCCAACGACAATGGCAAGCCTTTCCTCTGCACCCACTTTGTCTGGAACGCCCCGCAAGACCCCATCATCAATGCCTGCCGCCGCCTGGGCCTGGACAACGCCCCGGACCGGCGCGTCAAGGTCATCTTTGTGCCCGCCATGCTGGACGGCAGCGACGGCTTCCTCAACCTGCCCTACGAGCAGGTGCTGGCCGCCTGCGACACGGGCTTCTTCCCCTCCTGGTACGAACCCTGGGGCTACACCCCGCAGGAAAGCGCGGCCTGGTCCGTGCCCACCCTGACCACGGACCTTTCCGGCTTCGGCATGTGGGCGCGTGACCAGCTGCAGGAATCGGCGGAGCGTCACCCCGGCGTCTGCATCATGCCCCGTCGCGGCATGAACTTTGAGCAGAGCGTGGCCGTGCTGCACGAATACATGCTCAAGGCCGTCACCTGCCCGGCCGACGAGCGGCCCCAGTGGCGCCGGCAAGCCCGCCGCCTGGCCGAACTGAGCTCCTGGAACCACTTTTTTGCCAACTACCTTGAGGCCTTTACCCTGGCCCTCAAAAAAGCCGCCGTGCGGGCGGACCACGATGCCGGGCACACGGCCCTGACCCGCGTACTCACGGCCTCTTGCTCGGCTACGCCCTTCCTGCGGCCCGTCATGGCCGTGGCCGAAGTGCCGGAGGAACTGACCCGCCTGCGCGACCTGGCCCGCAACCTCTGGTGGTGCTGGCACGACAAGGCCAAGGCCCTGTTCATGGCCCTGAACCCGCCCCTGTGGGAAGATTGCCGCAACCCGCTGCAAATGCTTGAGGAGGCCACACCGGAGCGCTTCAAGGAGCTCTGCGCCAACCAGGAATATATGGACCTTTATGCCGAAGTGATCGCCGCCTTTGACGCCTATATGGCCGAACCCGTACGCAGCCCCGACCCCAACATCACGCCGGAGCGCCCCATTGTCTATTTTTCCACGGAATTCGGCCTCAACGAATCCATCCCCATCTATTCCGGTGGTCTGGGCGTACTTTCCGGCGACCACCTCAAGTCCGCCTCCGATCTGGCCCTGCCCCTGGTGGGCGTAGGTCTGCTGTTCAAAAACGGCTACTTCACCCAGGTGCTGGACGCCAACGGCCGTCAGGTGGCCCAGTACCCCGTCAACAACTTTGCCCGCCTGCCCATCACCCTGGTGCAGGACGCGGCGGGCGAACCCCTCTACGTCCATCTGGAACTGCCGGGGCGCATCCTCTTTGCCCACGTCTGGAAAATGCAGGTGGGCCGCGTGACCCTCTACCTCATGGATACGGACACCCGCCGCAATACCGACGAAGACCGCCATATTACCGACCGGCTCTACGAGGCCAACCGCGAGGTGCGCCTCCTGCAGGAAATGGTCCTGGGCATGGGCGGCATGCGTCTCTTGCGCATCCTGAACATCCTGCCCGGCGTATACCACATGAACGAAGGGCACTCCGTCTTCATGGCTCTGGAGCGCCTCAGAGACAACATGGCGTCAGGCATGGCCTTTGCCGAGGCCCTGGAGCGCGTGCGATCCAACACCCTCTTCACCACCCACACCCCCGTGCCCGCAGGCAACGAAGCCTTCTCTCTGGAGCTCATGCAGCGCTACTTCAACGGCATGGCCGCCAGCTTGGGGCTCTCCTGGCCGCAGTTCGCGCAGCTGGGGCAGATAGAGGGCGGGGACTGCAGCGCCTTTGAAATGACCGTCCTGGCCCTGCGCCTCTCCGGCTGGGCCAACGGCGTGAGCCGCCTGCACGGCGTGGTTTCCCGCCACATGTGGAACAATCTCTGGAAAAGCCTGCCCCTGGCCGAAACCCCCATCGGCTACGTGACCAACGGCGTGCACACGCCCTCTTACGTGGGCAGCTGGATGCACGAGCTGCTGTTGCAGCACCTGGGCCCCAACTGGCTGCAGGCCCCGCCCGAAGACCCGGTCTGGAACCGCGTGGACCAGATACCCGACGACGTTTACTGGGCCGCGCGCATGCACCAGAAGGAAGCCCTGCTGGAAGCCCTGCGCAGCAGCATCCCCCACTTTGCTGAGCTCTTCCACCTCACCACGGCCCAGCGCAAAAGCATGGAGCACCTGCTTACCCCCGAAACCCTGGTTATCGGCTTTGCCCGGCGTTTTGCCCCCTACAAACGCGCCACACTCATCTTTGCAGACCTGGAACGTCTGCTCCGCATCATGGGCAAGGCCGACCGCCCCGTCATTCTGGTCTTTTCCGGCAAGGCCCACCCTGCGGACGAGGCCGGCATCAACCTCATTCAGGAGGTGCTGCACGTCTGCCGCGACGAACGCTTCCTGGGCCGCGTCTTCTTTATGGAAAATTACAGTCTGGCCGTTTCCCGCCTGCTCTCCCAAGGCTGCGACGTCTGGCTCAATACTCCCCGACGCCCCCACGAGGCTTCGGGCACCAGCGGCATGAAACTGCCCGTCAACGGCGGCGTGAACCTGAGCATATCCGACGGCTGGTGGTGCGAAGGCTACAACCGCCAGAACGGCTGGACCATCGGCCCCGTGGTCACCACAGAACTGCCCAGCAGCGAACAAAACGACTACGCCGACGCCGAAGCCCTCTACACCCTGCTGGAAAACGACGTCCTGCCCCTCTACTTCGAGCGTGACGCCACCGGCCTGCCCGCCCGCTGGATCGGCCTCTCCAAGCGTTCCCTCAAAAGCCTCACCCCCATGTACAGCACCAACCGCATGCTCAACGACTACCTGCGCCAGTACTACCTGCGCGCCGCCCGCCGCCGCAACATGCTGGCCGAAAACGACTGGGCCGCCTGCCGCGCCCTGGCCGCCTGGAAGGCCGACCTGGCCACCCGCTTCGGCACCGTCAAGGTGGAGGAAATCATCGTCAGCGGCCTGGAAAATAATACTATGCTCTGCGGCGAACCCGTCAGCGTGCGCCTGCACATGCACTTGGGCAGCATGAAACCCGAAGAAATTCTGGTCCAGCTGGTCATCGGCCAGGCCCTGCCCAACGGCAACTTTGTCAGCAAACCCGAAGTGCTGCGCCTGGAACAGCGCCACGCCGACCACGGCGAAGACGGCATGAACTACGCCGCCAGCTACATACCCGCCCACAGCGGGCACTACCGCTACGGCATCCGCATTCTGCCCGTGCATCCGGCCCTGGCCAACCCCCTGGAAACCGGCCTGATCCTCTGGGCGTAAGAAAACCTGCGGTTTGTGGGGGAAGGCGCTGCGCAAGACACAAAGCCGCCTTCGGAACCACAACCTCACTGAATAACAAAAGGCAGACGGGAAAACCCGTCTGCCTTTTGTCTGGAGCAGTTAGCGAATGAAATGAGCTAACTGCTCTGCAAGGATTTTCTTGAAAATCCTTGCCACGAAATGCGAGAAGGCAGGCTTTTGCCTGCCGTAAGCGAGCATTTCAAGTGTTAAATGCTCTGGTCGGATGCGCCAAAAGCGCCCGCTATGCCTCTCCGTCGCCGGGGGCTGCCGGCTTTTCAGGCGCGGCCATAACGTCCACCTGATAAATATCGCGCATTTCCTCCAGATGGACGCGCAAGGCCGCCTCGGCCAAGTCGGAATCGCGCTTCTGCAAAGCCTCAAATACGGCCAGATGCGCCCGATAGGAGCGCTCGCTCTGCCGCCGCACCTGCATGGAGGCATAAAGCGGCGTGATGAGCCAGCCAGCAAAGCCATCGGCCAGCAAGCCCAGAAAACTGTTGCCCACACACTCCACCAGATAACGGTGAAAATCAATGTCCGCCTCGGCAAAGGCCCGGATTTCAGAGGCGTCCAGCAGGCGGCGCTGGTTCTGCAGCATCTCCTGCAGCACGGCCAGCTGCTGATCCGTCACCGTGCGGGCCATGTGCCGCACCACCGCCGCCTCAAAAAACAAGCGCACGTCGTGCAGTTGCCGCCAACCCTCGGCGGAATTGGAATAGATATCCAAAGTGGCACGCATTTCACGCAGCAGCGGCTGCAGGGTAAGCCGGCAGACCCGCGCCCGCAGGCCTGGCGACACCTCAATGAGCCCCATGCGCGCCAAGGCCGCCAGGGCCTCGCGCACGGCGGGCCGCCCCACGCCGAATTCATCCATGAGTTCCCGTTCCGAAGGCAGATTCTGCCCCACGGCATAAACTCCGGACTGAATGTCCTCCAAAAGGCAGGACAAAACTTCCGTATGCACGCGCGGTCGCTGGATGCTGCGTCTGCGGCCGCGTACGGCCGGAGCGCGGCCGCTCTTGCTGTTGGTGCTGACCATTGCGGATCCTCTTTTCTGCAATCTTCTGCCTGCCCACGGCCCCGGCACAACCGCAGTGGTCCGCCAAGGACAAAAACGCGGTTCGCGCCGGGATCAAAACAATCGTCAGGCGAACGCGCCCTGCCGGACAGACCAGCAAACTGGGATACCGCCTGCAGCGCAACGAAACAACCCACAAACGACAGAACAGAAGAATTAGATTGGTTGTTCAACCTATTCCAAAATTTTCAGCATGTAAAGAGCGCACGGGGGCCGCCCACCAAAGCCGGGTTGAGCCCCGCACCGCTCCTGCGCCAATTTTACAGTTTAATGGCCTGTAATGCCGTATTTTTTCAGCTTATACTGCAGCAGACTTTTAGAAATGCCCAAAAATTCTGCTGCCTTGACCTGCACCAGATCCGCCCGCACCAGGGCCCGGCGGATGAGCGCCGCTTCGATTTTTTCCAGAGTGTCGGCCAGATCCAGCTGCACGGGCAAAAGGTCTACGGCGCTTTTGAACTGGGATTCCTCGTCACGGATTTCCGCGGGCAGGCTGTCCACCGGGATGACATTGCCGGGCACCAGCACCAGACAACTTTCCACCACGTTTTCCAGCTGGCGGATATTGCCGGGCCACTCATAGCCGGTCATATAATTGAGGGCCTCGGTGCTGAAGGTTTTGGCCGTCATATTGTTTTCGCTGCAGACCTTTTCCACAAAATGGGCCACCAGCAGGGGGATGTCCTCCCGCCGTTCCCGCAGGGGCGGCAGAGGTATCTGCACTACATTGAGCCGGTAGTAGAGGTCGTCGCGAAAGGAGCCCTTCTCTACCAGGGAGGCCAGATCTTTGTTGGTGGCGGCCACCACGCGGATGTCCACCTCAATTTCCTCACCGCCGCCCACACGCTCGAAGCGCCGTTCCTGCAGCACGCGCAGCAGCTTGACCTGCAGGTCCGGGGTCAGTTCGGCTATTTCATCTAAAAAAAGCGTACCGCCGTCGGCCTGCTCAAAACGGCCCCGGCGTAGGGCCACCGCCCCGGTAAAAGAGCCTTTTTCGTGCCCGAAGAGCTCGCTTTCCAGCACGCCGGGGTTCAGGGCCATGCAGTTGACCGATATAAAAGGCTTGTCCTTGCGCGGGCTGGTATAGTGGATGGCGCGGGCCACCAGCTCCTTGCCCGTGCCCGACTCTCCGGTAATCAGCACCGTGGAGCGGCTGGGCGCGGCGCGCTCCACCATGAGCAGCACGTCGCGGATGGCCTTGCTGCGGCCCACAATCTTGTGCACACCATAGCGGTCCTCCATGACCTCCTGCAGCAGACGGTACTGGCGGTGGGCGCGCGAAAGCTCCACGGCATTGTGGATGGAAAGCAGCAGTTCGTCATTGGAGAAGGGCTTGGTGATGTAGTCAAAAGCACCGTACTTCATGACTTCCACGGCGCTCTCAATAGAACCGAAGGCCGTCATGATCAGCACCGGAATGTAAGGCCAGTTTTTCTTGACCCTTTCCAGCACCTGCCGCCCCGAAACCCTGGGCATCTTCATATCCGTGACCACGGCATCCACTTCGCTTTCTTCCAGAAAAGCCAGAGCTGTTTCCGGGTCGCTGATGGCGGTCACCGTATAGCCTTCGTCCTCCAGCAGGGTCTGAAGCACCAGCAGATAATTTTTTTCGTCGTCGATAACCAGAATATGCGCTTTTTCACTCATTACGTCTTCCCGTGCGCGGGTGTGGCCCTCGGCAACAGCACGCGCACCAGCGCACCGCCTTCGGGACCGTTCTCCAGCGCGATTGACCCGCCGTGGCTGGTGATAATGGACTGCACAATGGGCAGGCCCAGCCCGGTGCCGCCATCCTTGGTGGTAAAGAAGGGGTCCAGCAGATTGGGCAAAATGGCGGGGTCGAACCCTGGGCCGGAATCCAGAAATTCCAGGCAGACGCGGCCGTCCGGCTCCGCGCGGCTGACGATGCGCACCGTGCCGGGGCCCTCCATGGCCTGCTGCCCGTTGACCAGGATATTGTAAAATGCCCGATACAGCAAATCCTTATCGCCGTGCACAAACAGGCCCGGCGCGCACTGGCGCTGCACGCTCACGCCACACCGGCCCATTTCCCCTTCCAGGAAGGCCAGCACCTGGTCCAGCACCAGACCCACATCCACCAGATCCTGCTTGGGCTGACGGGGCCGGGCGTAGTCCAGAAAGTCATTGACGGTCTGGGAAAGGCGCACGGCCTCATCATAGATGGCCCCCAGAATGCGACGCGTGCCCGCATCGGCCTTGTCCGTGCGGCGCTGCAAAAGCTCCGCGCTGGAACGGATAATGCCCAGCGGATTGCGGATTTCGTGCGCAATGCTGGCCACCACCCGCCCCATACTCACCAGACGCTCGTTACTGTGGATTTCGTTCTCCAGCATGCGGTTTTTGTGCATGCGCGCGGCCAGCACCCGCTCGGAACGGTGGATGAGCATGAGCAGCAGCGCAAACATAACTACAGAGGAAAGCAGGCACATGACCACAATAATGCCCTGAAAGGTCAGCACCTGCTCATAGTCGCCCGTAATGTCCTGGGTCAGCTCCAGCGCGCCCATAACCGGGGCCGCCTCACCGGGGCGCAGGCTCTCGCCCCGCAGGGGATAGAGCACCCGCAGCACAAAGGCGCCTTCGCTCAAAGGCAGGCGGAAGGGGGCCTGCCAGGCCGGGATGGTGGAAATGATCTCCGAGCGCGGCGCGCCCCCCTGCAGGATATCGTCCAGATAGGGCGGCGAAAGCCCAGCCCGGCCCACATCCTCCTTGCTGGTGCACAAGGCGCTGCGTGAGGAGCTGGGCCCGCAGGCCACCCAGCGCGGCTCCGAAGACGCCCCGAACCGTCTGCGCTTCGACTTCCAGTGGTCCAAGGCCCCGGCCAAGTCCGTGATCTCCGCAGTCGAGGAGCGCGTCAACGACAAGCTGCGCGACAACCTCGCCGTGACCACCAAGGAAATGAAGTTCGACGACGCCATCGCCCTCGGTGCGGCTCCTTCTCGAGGAGACCAAAATACTAAAGCAAGATGAGTAAATTTACAAAG
>ERZ773148.2600-NODE-2600-length-13462-cov-18.410756_pt1 | contig 13462 bp, 18 predicted proteins | sample MGYA00580846_ERZ773148 | MGnify/ENA primary metagenome ERZ773148 (study PRJEB29015, sample SAMEA2737879) | human gut metagenome | biome: human gut; feature: human-associated habitat; material: faeces | place: China | collected 2012 ... | reverse complement strand
TACATTATCGGTTGCAACATCATTAATATCAGATGATGACCCACCATCCTTTGTGGTGTAGGTCGCAAGAGTCGCCCCGTCAGCCATTATCTTATAAGTCTTTCCATAGGTGGCATACTGGCAGTATACAATACCCAAGGTTGACTGAACTGGTGACTTCTCACTAGACATCTTAACAGGGACAGTCTTATTGGTAATGAATGTAAAATCGCCTATTGTCCTCATGTCCAAAGTCTTCCAAGGGTCTTGCGTCTGTATATAGTTTACAGAGCCATTCACAACCTGTGGTTCTCCCTTTGAGTTGAAGACTTTTATAGTAGTAGAGGATGGCTCAATAAGCATGAAGTACGACTCATCGCCCCTGTCATATGAGTGGAACTTAGACAGACTGCTTATATTTTTATCAGCTATTTTATTGACAAGATAAGTAGATGGCCTCTTAATCAGACCCTTGACTACATCAGGTATAAAGTTCTCCTGTAGGGTACACTGGCCCTCTAGCCTAATCCTGTCAGGTTGCTGTGACACACCCTGTATAGGTCTGCCATAGCTGGTAGTTACATAGGCCATCAAACCTCCTAAATGTCGTTATACCCACCAACAACAAAGTTAAACTGCGCCATGCTCCTGCTATCTTTGAAAGCATTAGCCTGAGACTGTGTGGTTTCCTCACACTCAAGACCCCACATAGCTTCTTCAGCCTCACCAGCAAGAACTTTAATGCGGTTCATATCCATCTCATTGCTACGTGCAAACATCATACCAGCCTGAGCAGCAATGGCATCCTTAGCAGTCTGTGGCAAATCACCATACTCAAGCTGTGTCACCAGCATTAGGTGAACAAAGCCATCACTGTTAACAAGTCCGCGCATATCAAATCCATGAGTAGCTGTATCATATAAAGCCCTCCCTCTAGTAGCAATCTTTGCTGGCCTGTTGAAGTTGTCAAAACGATAGACAGCTAATGTGTTATTGGGGACAAGCACGTTACCAGTTACAGGGTCAGGAGCAAGCTTGTGGTTAGCCTCTCGATTAAACCAATAGCCTCTACCCTTATTGTTTTGAATAGTCCTAGAAACCTTATCAACCATCCCGCCAGCTTGAGCAACATCCAAGTTGTAATCATCTTCTGAGTCAACTGGTGCAAGCCCAATACAGCTAAGGGCATAGTTGATTGCATCTAGTCTTGTGTTGACATAGAGCTGCATTCAGCCTCCTAACAAAAATAAGCCCCATCCAAGAGGACGGGGCAAAGTGGCACTTATAATTAAGAAGTAGCCAGTGGGGTGTTAGACACCGGAACAACCTTACGGTTAGCACGCTTACGGACTGCAATATCCTCAGAGGCTTTGTCGTCCCCTACCACACGTACAATGCCAAGGTGCTCCCAACGGTCAGGGATAGCACCCTCTGACATCCAAGAGTCAATGTACCAAGTCTTGTTGTTGTCGTTCATCCAAATCTTACCTTGCAGTGAGATTGAGCGACCAACCATTAGACCCTCTGAGCCGAACAGGACAGCTACTACGTTATCCATGCGGTCATCACCAGTTGCCAGAACATCATAACGGTATCCGTTATTAGCATTAGACAGCAGGTGATGGTCTGTAGTGTTGCCATCCAAGTCCTGCTGGTCACGATCCTTATTAGGCATCTGGTTAGTAGGAATGATTGGCAGGTTGTAAGACTTCAGTACAAAGCCATTGACGGTAGTACCAGAGGCAGTGGTGTAGGTGGCATTTACAATACGCTCTGCATCACGCAGGGTATTGAAGTATGTCCAATCCATAATTGCTGCAATCTTCTGGATAGGTACGTTCTGCTTGACCATAGCTTCCAGAACAGCTTCCAGAGAAGCCTGAACAGCGTTAGGGTACTCCATAGTCTCTGCCTTGACTTTAACATCAACAGAGAAGCCGTGACCACGTACACGAGGTTTGGTACGCTTAGCACTGGTGTTCTTGATAGCACCATAAGCAATCTGCTGGATAAGCATACGGTCTTCCATCATACCCAGCTGTTCTACTTGGTCTACTGCCAGTTTACCTTTGGTATTGATGTCATCCTGAACATCAGCCAGAATACCTACGTTGTTACGTGCAATAACAACAGTGTCGATTACCAGCTGGTTTTTGTCGAACTCAACTTGTGTGCCTTTAACATCAGCACCCGGAGCTAAGCCCTGAACTTGGGTAGTGCCCATGTATTTGTTAGAAACGGAGTTAGTGCCTACCACTTCCTTCAGGTCGAAGTAGCGCATCATGTTGACCATCTCTTTATAGGCCAACTTAACCTGACCATCAAACTTCTCAATGAGTAGTGTGTCTACCTCACCAGAGACTGAGACAGCAGGGTTTACCAGATTGTTAACGCTAGACATATGTTAGTTGTCTCCTTATAAATTTATTAGGTAGGCACTAGCCCACAAAGCTACTTTCAGCTTCTCCTATTGTAGTGCCTAATTATTAAGTGGTTGAAATTTAAGCAATACCAGCTTGCTTAGAGGCTCGACGGATGGCGTCAACACGGGCAGCGTAGGCGGGGTCTTTCCGGTACTTCTCTGTACCCATCATGCTCTGGAACTCAGCCATTGTCAGAGTTTGCGGCAACCCCTCAGAATTGCGCTTGCCAGCTTCTCCGTCATCACCAATCAGCTCGCCCATGCCAGTACCCTCTGTCTTCTCGACAACAGCACCGCGCTTGATTTGCATGGCCTCAATGACAGCCCGTTGAGCTTTCCAGTTTTCTGGCGGCAGCTGCATAACAGCGTTGAAGGATGCCAGCTCAGCTTCACTCATGTTCTCAGCAGCCCACTTGTCAAGCTCAGACCAGCCCTCATCACCGCCCACCAGCGTGTTAAAGTCACCAGTAATCTCAGTGTGCAACTTCTCCTGAGCTGCTGCATCAGACTTAAACTGGTCAACAGCCAGCTTATTCTGCTGGCGGTAGAGGTTCAGGTAGCCATCTACCAGAGGCTTGCCAAAAGCTTCATCAAGCTTAGCTTTAGTCTCAGGTGTAAGCTCAAACTTACCACCCTTGGCAAACAGCTCTGACAGTACCTGATTGCTATCAATACCCTTCTCAGCAAAAGCAGCTGCAATATCTTCAGGTACTTCAACCTCAACTTGGTCTTCACCAAAGAAGTATTCAGGCACACTCTCCTGAGGTTCATCAGTAGTCTGTTCAGTTTCCTGCTCAGTTGTCTGAGTCTCAGTGGTTGCTTGGGTAGTCTCTACAGCATTACCGTTGCTGTCCTCTACAGTGGTAGCTGGAGTATCTTCTGGTGTAGTTGACAGGTTGCCATTAGTACCATTGTTATTAGCAGGCTGGTCGCCAACTGAAAGGATTTCGTAGCTCATTTAACACCTCTTATTGTTTCATCATTTGTGGAGCAGCTTTTCCAGCAGCTTCCATAAGTTGCTGTTGCTGCATTTGCTGTTGCTGCGCCTGCTTCATCTTATTGTACTCATCTTCAGTCATCAGCCAGCTGGTTTCCATGTTAAGGTTAGCTGCGATGAATGCAATATAGTCAGACCACTTGATGCGCTCCTGTGCAGCTGGCGACCAGCTATTAGGGATTGCCATCATCTCTGACAGCTGCATAAGCTTATCAAGCTCACCAGCTTTACCAAGCGCCTCAATACCTGTGATAATAATTGGTACAGCATCAGTAGCAGGGAGCTTAAAGCCAGAGCGCTTGAGCAACAGGTTAGCATAAGGTAACTGACCTGATACAGCAACCTGGGAATAGGTTCCACCTAATGATGTCTCCAGCTCCATTGCATCCATACGCAGCTCATAGGTTGTCACTCGCTCTGCATCCCTGCGGTTAGCAGATGCTAGAAGGAATGCCTGACCTAGTCGCTTAGAGTATGTTTCAAGAACTGATAAGACTGTCTGGTAATCACCATACTTCTCTAGCTGTACAACACTTACATCACCTTCCTCGCCCCATACATAATCACCAGTTTCAGCTTTAGCATGTGCGGTAGGTGAAGTAGCTGAACCACGCTTGACGAGGAACTTAACCTCTGACATAAGCGCACAGCCTTTAGCAACAGCTTTAGACAGGAAAGCATAAGTGAACAAATCACCGTAGCTTGATTCTACCAAGCCACGGCCATAGTCCTCACCATACAGACGCTCCCAAGTTAGAACGATGAATGGTGACTCCTCAGGCTTGACTCGGTACTCCTTACCTATTGTGGTATCCACAACTTCCTGAGTGATGACATACATGCTGCCATCCCACTTAGCCTGTGTGTACAGCTCAACAGTATCATCTTGCTTAAGATTAAATCTCTTAGCCTTGATAATAGCTTGAACAGCTGGAGGGAACTCACTCAAGCACTTGACTTCTTCAAGAATCATCTGAGTTACACGTCCAGTCTTTGAACGCTTAACTACATACTTATCCATTGGATAGCATACAAGACTATCATTAAGTGGCGCATACAACATAGCATTGCCAGCAACAATTAAATGCTTAGCAGCTTGTGTCCATGCAATGCGTCCTTGGATTTGCTCATGCAGCAGCCTAGCTTTGTTCTCAGCTCTAGCCATAATACTTAGCAAGTCAACATCACTTGTGCCAGCATCATACAAGGCCTGCTTAGCTTCATCGGTAAACTCTAGCTTAAAGAAAGAACGCTGTGGCGGGAACCAAGTCATAACCAACTTGTTAGCCAGATGATTAACACCCTGCGCACCTAAGCTCTGCCAGCTATTCTGAGTGTATGCATCACCTTGGTCAGTACTCTGGTCTTCAGTGAACAGAGCAGGCAAGGTAATCTTTGCATACATCTTAGCTCGTGAGAGCTGTGTCTCCCTCTTAGCTGAGAGGGTTTTGTATCGCTCAGCTAGGGTTGACTTTGGCTTGCCAGATTCTTCCTTAACCTTCATGCGATTGTTCATATAAGGAACATCACCACCTTTAGTGATGATAGGGCTATACCCTCTCATAAGCCCTCCTTAGACTGCTAAGCCAGCACCACTGCCACCAGCGTTTGCACCGCTCATAACACCACTTGGGCGCATAAGAGCACGTTTACCTTTCTTAGTTGTATCTTGGCTGGCTTCATCCCCCAGCTGTACGTCCTCAGGCTCAACATCAACCTGACGCTCAGGCTTAGCAGCTGGCGGGTTGTATGCTGGAACCTTAGGTTTACTCATGCTCATGTAACCTCCTTAGAATACATATAGCCTACTTTGCGGAATCCTAATCTTTCAAACAGCTTGCAGGTAGTTTCTGTTGCAATACCTGAGGCTGTGCTAAGGCACACTTCCTTTGCGCCCACTGACTTAGCCCACTTGAGCCAGTCATCTATCAGCAGCCTACCATAACCCCTGAAGTCCTTATTAACAAAGATGATAATGTCCTGTGCAACTAATGTCGCTGACCAAGGCATATGGGTTAAGCAGCCCCAAAAGCCACCTACCACCTTACCATCAACAGTTAAGATCTTCAGGTATCCCGTTGGATTACCTAAGGTAGCTGCCAATCCCTGCATGAGTACATTCGCGTCCACCGGATGCTGTTTCATCTCAGTAACTTCTTGCGCGTACTCATTAGCAAGGCTTGCTAGTATAAGCAGGTCTAGGTGTCCTGCATCTCTTACTTGCGGAGTTTGAGGCATGAGAAGATAACCCCTCGTAGTTCTTGTATGACTTCCTTACGGATGAACTCATGCATCTCCGAGCGATAGTTAGTTGTCGGGGTACGTAGTGCGTCATCCAAGAAGGAGTATGTAGGTAAGTCAAGAGCAGTAGGTTTTTTAGGATTCGGATACTCATCGTCACTAATCCTCTCCTTCAGGTTCATTGGAACCGAGTGCTTGTCTGACATAATCCTCTACCTGTTTGATGTTAACACCAGCAGCTTGAACAGCTTCCTGCTCAGCTGATGTGAGTTGATTGCCATCTACAAAAGTGTTGATGGCAAACTCCATAGCTTGCTGCTTACTCTTAAAAGTCACCTTCTGACTTGTCATGGCGCTCCTCCTGCACCTTGGGTAAGCGAATCTTACCTTTGCTACTATCTTGCAGGCCACGAATACGGAAGACTTTTCCAATAGGGCTTTCAAGGTGCTCACCATCAAAATATCCAAGCTTAGTGATAGCTATGAACATCTTCTCAGCATCAGCATGTGTATAACCTTTGCCAAGCATAGCTTTGATAGTATCCCCACCTTTCCATTGGAAGATTAGGTTAGCGACCTTTCCTTTGTACTTGCCTGACCCTTCCTCGTAGTCTACACACTTTAGGTCATACGTTACCTCACGTACTTCCTTCATCTGATGCCAGCCTTTGTGACCAGCTTCCCACTCACAGCCAGGACGCTTGTAGACTGCACCCTCCTCACCAGCAGCAATGCAAGCTTTAGTGAACTGCTCTTTCTGGTGGTCATCGTGGATGACTGTATAGGACAGTGCGCTTTCCTCTAGGTCAGTACCTGCAATACGCTTCATCAAGCTGGCGTGTCTTGTGTGATAGCTTATGCCAGCTGATGTACCAGCAATAAACATCTTCTTAGTTAAGCAGTCATGCAGAGCAATGTACAAGTTCCACTTGATAACTTCCTGATTGATGTCCAGCTTATTGACACGATTAGGGTTGAGGATACCTGACAGCTCCTCAAGGCTGCATGGAGCTTGAGTCAGTACCTCCCCTATGTAGATGCCCTCAGCAATGTAGCCCTCAAGGAAGCGTGAGCAGATTGCCTCAGTGTTACTGAGCTGCTCACCAGTGCGACCAAAGACAGCAACAGCAATGTTGCCATCATCATCCTTAGTTACCACAACAATACCAAACACACCATCTTTCTTGACCTGCGCATAGTATGGATATAGCTTACGGCTTTCAGGTACTTCATCCCAATGCTTAACCAGCTGCACAACCTTATTCTTGGGGCGATGGTCAGCTGGGTATCCAAGGAACTCAAATACGTTCATATTAACCCTCTAGCTTATTGAAGATGTAATCAGCTGCACGGTATGGTTGGCCATCTATAAGCTCTACATCAAGGAATGAAGGACTACGGAAAGTTGGCAAGTCTGAGAAGTCCTGCTCAGTTAAATATCGGCGTGAGTCATTAGAGAAGTCATAGCCCTTGCGGAACAAGCGTACAATAACAACCGTATGACCAGCATCCAGCATAGGACGAACCTCTTGATGGAAGCCTCCATCAGTAACTACAGTAGTTACCTCATTGCTGACCAGCTCAAGAAAGCGCTCACCAAAGTATTGTTCACCAAACAGAGGCTTGCACATCTTCTCAGAGATATGGATGAAGAAGTCACGAGGTGACAGTCCACCACAAATGCCAGTAGGCTTGTCCTTAGTGCTGCGGTCATTGTACAGCTCAAGGAACTGTGCATACTTATCTTCACCTAGCAAAGACTTAGCCAAGTCAAACATAGGCTTCTTAAAGCTCAGTGCTTTCCAGCCATGCCAGTCAGCTAAGATCCCACCAATAGTATCTTTACCAGATGCGGGTGGAGCGTTAAGGATTACAATCATTTGTTAAGCTCCTTGGTGTCTGCAATGGCTTGGTTGTACCCCTGCTCATACTGACCTACTCCACGAATAAGGCCGGGATAGCGAACATGCTGACTCACAGAGACGCAGTTAGTGTCATAGTGAGTGACAAGATGACAAGTAACACCCAAGCTTCGGATATGCTTAGCTACGTGCTCAAGGTCATCAAAGCAAGCTACAATTCGCTCAAGGCCAATCTCACGCAGCTTTTCTTCCTTGAACTCAATATCACGACGATGGTCAGCTGCTGGGCGCATAATAAGCTGATTGAAGTTACAGCCATGTTCCCACAGCCACTTCTCAGTAATAGCCTTAGCTACATCGCAACGACCAGACAGGATGATGATACGCTTACCAAACTGGAACAGTTCATTCATCAGTCGGATGTTGTCAAGGATTGGAGCATCGCCACCAGCAGCCAGATTGAAACTATCCCAAGCTTCTGTACGGTGTGCAGTATCCTTAGTTGGCAGTAGATGCAAGCGGTGCTTACCACAAGCTAATGTACCATCCAAGTCAAAGATATAAGTATCTTTCATTACAGTAAGTTTCCTAAGTTGTTAGTCCTATTGTAGTTTCTAACTCACCATCTCAGGTGTGATGGTAGCCCTACATACTTCCCCAAACTTCTTATGGTAAGTGATGACAGTAGCAGCTCGCTTGCTCAGCCAACCACCACGGCTTGCATAAGCATCCTTAGCTGCAAGAGTCTGATGCTGCTCTACCTTCATCAGTGGGCTTTCAATCACCTTGTGATGATGCAAGTGACCTACGTGAGCATAGGAGTATTTACTAGCACCCCACTCACTACGGAACTTAGCAGCGAACACATCAGACAACTGCTCCATCTTCTTCTTATGCCCATGATGGTAGAACAATGTAGTATCACCATGCACATAGCAATAATAAGGGTCTGGACTTTGGTCAATAGTAATACGAGGCTCATTCTCATACATCACTGTAAGGAACTCACGCATCCAGATTGAGCTAGCCATATCATGATTACCTTCTGCAAAGACAACATGAACTTTCTCATGCTTCTCAAGCAGCATCTTAATCACAGCTCTTGTGATGTAGATGGCAGCACGAGCCAGCTTCTGGAAGCGTGTGTCAGCATCAAGCACATGACCGCTACTTGGAGTAACTGCATCCAAGCCATCCCAATGCAAGAAGTCTCCAAGCTGAGCCAGAACAGCTGTCTTAGCCATAGGGCTACAGCGGATAGCTTCTTGGAACCACTTGAGGATAAGGTTAGTTGCAATCTTCATATCCCAATTGTCACCAGCCTCCTCATCCCATGCCAGCATACCTAAGTGGTAGTCAGTAATAGTGAACTGATTTAACAGATCATCACTACCAACACCGCCACAGGTAACTGGAAGCTCACGGGGCAAGTCATCACCCATGCCAGCAATGAACTCGCGTAGTAGCTCAAGCTGCTTATCACGGTCAATAGATGACTTAACCCAAGTCAGCTTAACATCCCCATCCTTACCATATAAGGTTGACTGACCCTTAAGCAAGAAGCCCTCAGGAACCTGATGCACCATGTCATGCTCAGGGCTGTAGCCTTTCTTGGCTAAAGCTGCCTTGCGAACCTGAACAGCCCTATGAGACAGTCCAAACTTCTTGGCAATCTCACTGGTTGTCATCTTAGCTACAAGGCATTCCTTTAGCTGCTTCTCAGTCATCTTAGTCATCATTACTCCTTCTTCTTCAAAGCATACCGCTTACGAGCCTGAGCATTACGCTTAGCCCTCTGCTCTGCTGGTGACAGGTGTGTATGATGCAGATAAGGTGTCTGTGGCACTCTGTGTAAGAGGATGAAGTCTGCTAGTGCATATAAGGCCTTGGCCTGTCCTACTACATCAGTGACCTCAAAGCCACCAAACCGTTGCATCAGTGTTTTAATCTTTCCTTCAAGTCCATTGATACCCTTTGGCAGCACAGCTCTAATAACACCTGATGTGTGACAGTGGTCAACACACAAGTTAGCTGGCTTCATTGTCCGTAAATCTCTACCAGTAATAGGGCAACGGTAACGCTGCTTCTCCAGCAGCTCTTTCTTAATCCAAACTAAATCGGCTTTAGTAGTTTTCTTTAACTCCATGCATTCAAGTCTCCACCTGATGGAAGCTTGCAATTAGCTCTCCAGATGTCACCCTTAAACTTCTGCATGTACGCAAGTCTCCCTTGCTCTACCATCAGCTGATAAGGTGTGAGGAAAGCTTTCTTGCCTTTCCAAAGTTCATAATCAGGTGGCGGTACTCCAAAGTCATCCATGTAATCATCATAGAACTTCTTAGTTCCACGGTAGTTTTCCACCACCATACCTTTGCCATACTTATCTTTATAAGCTTCAAGTACAGTGTAATAAAGTTCTTGCTCTGTCTTAAGCTGACCGAGCAGCTCGTAGACCTTCTGCAATCTATAACGAGGGATACCAGTGTAGTTATCAATCTGGTCGCCCATGAGGAGTTGCGCATAGAAGAAGCGCAAACCACTTCCCTTGATGGACTTAATCTTCCCGTCTTTATAGACAGGCTCAAGCTCACCTAGAGGTGTGCCAAAGGTTAGCTTCATGTGATAAGGGTCGTAGTGTCTGCCAGCTGTGATGCGGCTATCCTTATCAGATGAGATAATCACAAAGTCACAGAACTCTTTATGAGTGGGTGAGCCTAGTACAATACCCTGTTCCTCAAGAAGCTTGTTGCGCCGCTCAGCTTCCATAGAGATAAGGTCATCTGCCTCCTCACCATCTGACATCACTGCACCCATATGGCTGATAAGGAAATCACGCAGCTCATAGAAGAATGGTGGCTTCTCCTTCTTACGCTGACCTTTGTATGGTCTGGAGAAAGCTACATCAAGTCTGAAGTTGCTATCTGATTTCGTCATGTAGGGAATGGCGGCATCACAGCCAGCTTCTTCTAGCCAGTTATTCATGCGGGTAGCCATAGACTCAGCAGCATCAATAAACTCAGGTGTCTCTGCAATACAGGAGCAAGAGCCTGACTCTACTCTGTTCTGTGCTCGTAGTACCTTCAGCGGGTCAAGGCCATAAGCAATGTTATATGGTAATAGGTCAGCATCCACTAAGCCAACCACGCTACCATCAGTAGGCCATAGCTTTACAGGGCTTACTCGCTCAGTTACCTCAGCGCCAAAATCAAATTCGTTTAAGTTCATTAAGCTTACCTAACCTCGCTGATACAGCATCTAGTAATGTGTCAAAGTATCCTAAGTGATACTTCTTGCCATTGTAGCTAATTATAACAGATAACTTAGGTCTACCCTTACACCAATAGACACCAGCTACACCAGATTTATTATTCTTGTATATACCCTTGTTAGTAAGGTTTATTCTCCTAGTAACAACCCTTAAGTTAGATAACCTGTTATCCGACCTATCTCTGTTAATATGATCGACCTCTAAATCACAATAGTAATCATCTAACAAATTGTTAAGTATCGCTATAATCCTATGAACTACTAGACTTTTATGATTTACCTCAACAACCCAGTAGCCTCTATTATTCAAAGTGCCTGCTGGCTTATCCTTAAATTTCTGATTACCTCTGTTGCATTTCCACTTAAGACCACTTGGGCTTGATTCGTCTATATAGAATAGAGTATTAAACATAAACCCTCCAACAAAAATAAGCCCCAAAGGTCGATTGACCAATGGGGCAGTTTATTAGAAGGTTTCGTCTTCTGCGGCAGCTTCTGGAGCTTCCGGTACTTCTTCAGCGTCTGCTTCTTCAACAGACTTAACTGGCTTACCAGCTGCTTCCCAAGCCAGATACTCGGAGATTACGTTGGCTTTACCAACCTGAGCTTTAGTAGACAGTTTAGGGAACTGAGCCTTAGCGAACTCCAGACCAGCTTCCAGACCTGCCAGACCAGCCAGCTCCAGCTCAGCTTCTTCACGAGTGTCGTGAGGTTTCTTACCAATCAGCTCACCAGTAGCTTCATCAGCTACATAGAAGAACTCAGACTCTTTGAAAGCGCCAGCTACGATACGACGTGATACATCAGATTTGATTACAAATGCCATAATATTAATTCCTCATAAAGTTTGAAAGAGATATTCACTATATCTATTGTAGTGCTTAATAGGTCGCTGAGGCTGGACTTGAACCAGCAACTGATACTGCCATTTCTGGTGTACCGCTCTACCAATTGAGTCTACTCAGCTATTCCTATTGTAGTGCCTAATACCGTACTAGCTAACTAGTACGGCTTCAGTCTAGTGTACTAGACTCAGAACTCCTCATCGGTGTTCATCTGCTCAACTGGCTTAGACGGCTCCTGCTCGCCCTGTGGCTCGTCAGCGACTTTGTCAGCCTTCTTCTCAGCCTTGGCATAGTTCGGACGCTCCTTGCGGATTTCCTCCACCAGAGCGATTGCTGGGTGCGTTCCTGCTTTCCACTCCTCGGATTTCATGATGCCCTCTTGGACGTCAAGGAATACGTTCAGCTCATCCATCGCAGCCATAGTCAGCTGAGACAGTCGGCAGTGGCCTACACCGGATACTGACAGCTCAGGAATCTGTGCGGCGAATGCCTTAGCCACAGGGCTGAGTGATTTGATGTCAACGTACTTAGGCTTACCGTCATCACCCTTGGCATCACTACCCTTCAGGTCAAGCTGGCATACACGACCAATCAGGTCATCCATACCTTTGACAGTACCTTCCTCCATCTCCTTCTTAGAGATGAGAGCTGCCATAACTTCTGTTAGCTTGGCGTTGTCACCTTTGGTCAGGTTTACACCGATGCCGATGCTCAGCGGTTCACCATTGTCAGGGTGCAGGTCATCAACCTCATCAAGGTCGCCCTTAAGTTCGAAGATGAAAGCAGCCTTGTTAACTGGTGGCTTTGGCTTGCCACGATACATAGCAGCAATTGAGCCTAAGTGAATCACACTACGCAAGCGAGCAAAGTGCAAGCCAACTTCAGGGTTTACTCGTTTGACACCTGACGCTTCTGCTAGCTCTGCGCCAAAATCAAAACCTTCTAAAGACATTGTGTTTCTCCTAACGTTAGTTTGTTATACCTATTGTAGTGCTTAATACTAGTGAGTATCGTGCCAGTTACGGCCTATCTTATATTCACCAGCAAGTGGGCATCTCATGTTGAACTTAACACCAGCAGCTTCGAAAGCATCCATAAGGATGTTACCAGCTCGATGATAGTACCTGCGACAATGGATAGTACCATCAGCAGCAGAAACCTTGATAGCTGCTGACCACTTACGCCCACTGTCATCAGTGTGTGCTCGCTTCTCCTCAACATCAAAGACCGCTTTGATAGCTTTCTTCTCATTCTCGAATCCATCAAGTGTATATGGCAACGTGTAGTCCATAACATCAACTTCATCTTCAGGGACTTCCATCTGTACTTCATCGTGTACGTTAGCCACGAAAGCTGGATAGCCTTTATCATCTAATGCAACCCCTTCCTCAATCATCTGAGTCTCAGCGATGCACTCACCATACTTCATAACCAGAGAGCCAGTCATCTGAAGCAATACGTTAAGTGCAGTGTGCAACAGTGGCTTGCCATTCTTACGGCGAATACGGCCCCAGCGACCATCAATAGCTTGTAGGTATCCGAACTTGCGACCAGCAGTTTCCACACGCTCAATGAGCTTAGCAAGTGCAGGTAGCTCAGCTTTGAAGCGAGCAATACACTGTTCCATCTCACTAAAGCTAATGCCAGCCAAGCGAGCTAGCCCATCAATGCCAGAGCCATATAAAAATGCGTATATACCTTATGTTCACCTAGGCTCGCTAGACCTAGGCCGTTCTTATAGAACTGCTGCATGTCACCATGCAGAGCAGACTATCTCTTGCTCTTGCGAGCCTCCCCGTTTCGGGCTGCTTAGCCCTACGCCTTTCGGCTAGTCGTTACACTTTCAGGT
>ERZ773148.2598-NODE-2598-length-13466-cov-4.428976_pt1 | contig 13466 bp, 7 predicted proteins | sample MGYA00580846_ERZ773148 | MGnify/ENA primary metagenome ERZ773148 (study PRJEB29015, sample SAMEA2737879) | human gut metagenome | biome: human gut; feature: human-associated habitat; material: faeces | place: China | collected 2012 ... | reverse complement strand
GGTCGGCCTGATCAATGCTGGTATAGGATTTGATGTACACCATTATTACCAGTTTGGCATGCAGGAGTACCTGTACAAGAATAAAGGTCATAATGAAAACAGTACCTATGTCTATGGCTCAGTTGAGGGCAAGGTACGCAAGTATGTCAGTTGGAATGCCGATGTGCAGTATCATCCCTTCGGTTACCGAAGTCAGGATCTGTCAATCGGCGGTGATATCCGGCTGAGTATTTTTCCCAAGGGACACCCCGTTACCCTCCAGGGAAGCGCCCGCTATGAATTGAGGACGCCCGACTACTGGATGGCTAACTACTTCTCTAACCACTATGTGTGGTCTAACTCTTTTGCGAAAGAGTCTGAGACCCGTTTCTCTGTCACGCTTTCTGCTCCCCATATCGGTGCAGAGGTGGGCGTGGATCAGGTTATCTCGACCAATAAAGTCTATTATGGTCCAGATGCCGTTCCCGTTCAGCATAACGGTAGTGTCAGTGTGACGGGCCTGTATGCTCAAAAGGATTTCCGCATTGGCGGACTTCACTTGAACCACAGGGTATTGCTCCAGTTTAGCAGTGCCCAGGAGGTTGTGCCTGTGCCTCTGGCAAGTGCTTACCTCAGCTATTTCTACGAATTCAACGTGGTGAAAGGAGTCTTGAGACTCCAACTCGGTCTCGATGGCCGTTACAACACGAAGTATTATGCGTTCGGTTACAACCCTGCCGTCGGGCAGTTCTACAACCAGCGCGAGAAAGAGTTGGGTAACTATCCGTTCGTGGACTTTTTCGTTGCGGCAAAATGGAAACGAATGCGAATCTTTGCCAAGTTGCAACACCTGAACGAAGGGCTTTTCGGTGGACGTGATTCTTTCACCGTATTGCACTACCCGCTTAACAAGCGTGTCCTCAAGGTGGGTTTCTCCTGGAGCTTCTACGACTAAACTGCGGGCAGGTCAGCAGCCCACAAAGTTTATTGTATGCTGAAAATAGTAAGCAAAGCGGCCCTTTGGGTCGTAATGAGTTCTTTTGTAAGTTTTTTGATTAGTTGCAACCGGTCCCCGGAAACCACCATACGCCAGCGTGGCGAATTGGTCGTGGCTATGGATGCCGAAATGCCGGGGTACTTCGTACTGGGTGGTGAAAGTTATGGATACCAGTACGATCTCTTCAAAGCGTATGCTGCCTATTTGGGTGTGCGATTGCGGGTCGTAACCGAAAAACCGCATCCCGACCGTGTCGAAGATCTCGGTACACCTGATATTGTAGCAACGATGGCAACCCACATCAAACACGATGACGATGGGAAGGCTCTTCCAATTTATACTTCGTCCTACGTGTTGTTGGCTAATCGTGATAAGGCTGCCGAAGCTCGTAAAATGGAACATTTCGAGCTGATCTCCTTTCTGAAAGGACGGCGCCTGTTGGTCTCTTCGGGGTTGCAGGGAACGTCATTGTATGAATCGCTGTTGGATTCGCTCTCGGGATCGAACATCTACGTTTCGTCACGTAACAGTTTCGACATGATGGAGCTGATCCGCGATCAGAAGTATGATTTCCTGATTTGTGAGATGAGTGAAGCTCAGTTGGGAGCGGCTCTGGTGCGTGGGGTTGAGCAGGTATATGCTTTCAATGAACTGCTCGCAATCAGTGCCGTAATTGCCGATGACGAATCCCGTGAAGAGTTTGCAACTTGGCTGGACCACTTCCGTGGCAGCGAGCAATACGCAGTCCTCAATGACCTCTATTTTGAACGAGGTATCGTCGGACGTGTAATGGGTGAGGGGCTGACTGCAGCCCAGGCTGGTGGAATCTCGCCGTACGATGATCTTTTTCGCGATGTGTGTGAAAAAGAGGGATACGATTGGCGGTTGATTTCAGCGATTGCCTATAACGAATCACGGTTCAATCCCCGTGTGGTCTCTCGAAAAGGGGCAACGGGATTGATGCAGGTGATGCCCCGTGTTGCTCAACAATTCGGTGTCGGTGGAGATTTGACCGACCCGGCCAACAACGTGTTGTTGGCGCTCAAAGTGCTTTCAAAGATTGAAAAGTCACTCGATTTTGCCCCGGGAACCCCGTCAACCGATCGAATGCAGATTGTGTTGGCTTGTTACAATGCGGGGATTGGCCATGTGCTCGATGCGCGTAGCTTAGCTCGAAAGTATGGAGCCAATCCCGATTCCTGGGAAGATGTCTCTACCTATTTGAGTCGCAAGGCCGATCCGGAAGTGGCCAATGATTCTGCGGTGAAGTATGGCCGTTTTAACAGTTCGCAGACCCTCTCATTCGTTGATAATGTCTGCGCTAAGTACCAAACTTACTGCAGTAATTTTAGTCGGTAATTACCGAGTTTTTTGATCGTAGCTTGATGCTGTGGTTTCGATGAACAGTTAGAGCTTTTCAAGCTATCGATGTTGACACAAAAGCGCACCAGTATTCGCTGGTGCGCTTTCTTTTTGTGAGTTTGAGAAAATGTATTGGCCTGTTTTGTTCTTGTATTATGGGTGACACTCGTTAGTCTTTTCTGCTGAAATTTCAGGATAGGTTGTAGAGATGTGGATATAATCCAACTATTGGGAGGTTGATTATATTGTAGTTGCAGAATGATGCTATGAAAGGTGTCAGAGAGATGAGTCTGTGGTGAATTGTGGAACTCAAGAAGTACACAATTCGATCGAGAAATCAAGTAGGGTAGGCGTGGGGCTGAAAAGAGAATTGCGGTAGGAGGAAATATTGGCCCTGCTTGTCGAAATGTTGGCAGCGATTGCTGTTTATGTGCATGCATATACCGAACTCTTTGTCTTGTTCTTGTTCTTGTTCTTGTTCTTGTGGATCTTTTTTTTCGTGTCCTTTGTTTTGCCCCTCGCCCTCACCCTTCACCTTCGCCCTTGCCCTTGCCCTTGTTATAGCCTTTGCACTTGTTGTTGTCCTTTTGTCCTGGGATGCCCTTTTGCACGTGCGTTGGGACGAGCCTCTGATGTTGGCTGCGGCTAAATAAAAAAGGAGCTTATCATTCGATAAGCTCCTTTCCGTTGTATTGATAGTAACCCTATTGCTGTTTCAATGCTGCGTGAGCGGCAGCCAAACGTGCGATGGGCACACGATAAGGCGAGCAGGATACGTAGTTGAGACCAGCGTAGTGGCAGAACTCAACTGATGAAGGCTCACCACCATGCTCACCGCAGATACCGCATTTGAGCTGCGGTTTCACGCTGCGGCCTTTGAATACAGCCTCACGTACGAGCTGGCCAACACCGTTGACATCCAGAACCTGGAACGGGTCATATTTGAGAATACCCTTTTCGAGGTATATCGGCAGGAATTTAGCTACGTCATCACGAGAGTAACCAAATGTCATCTGCGTCAGGTCATTGGTTCCGAACGAGAAGAAGTCAGCCACCTCAGCGATTTGGTTCGCTGTAACAGCAGCACGCGGGATCTCGATCATGGTACCTACAGTGTAATCAATGATCGTGTTGTGTTCTGCAAATACCTCTTGAGCTACAGCGTCGATTACAGCTTTCTGTGCACGCAGCTCACGGTGAGTACCGACCAGCGGAACCATGATCTCTACGTGTACATCGATACCTTTTTTCTTGATGTTCAAAGCGGCCTCGATGATTGCACGGGTCTGCATCTCGGTGATCTCAGGATAGGTGTTGCCCAAACGGCATCCACGGTGACCTAGCATCGGGTTTGCTTCAGCCAAGGCATCGACCTTGTTCTTGATCTCTTCGTAAGAAAGCCCCATTTCGGCAGCCATCTCGCGCTGCTCTTTCTCGAAGTGAGGAACGAACTCGTGCAAAGGTGGATCAAGCAGACGTACCGTAACAGGCAGACCGTTCATCGCTTCGAACAGACCCTCGAAGTCGCCACGCTGCATAGGCAGCAATTTAGCGAGGGCTTTGCGACGACCAGCCTCGTCATCTGCCAGAATCATCTCACGAACGGCTTTGATGCGGTCGCCTTCGAAGAACATGTGCTCGGTGCGGCACAGACCAATACCCTGTGCACCGAAACGGAAGGCAGCTTTTGCATCACGTGGAGTGTCGGCATTTGCACGAACCTTCAAGTGTGCAAATTCGTCTGCCAACTCCATCAGTTTTGCGAAGTCACCGCTGACCTCTGCATCTTTGGTAGCCACCTGGCCTTCGTAAATCACACCGGTCGAACCGTTCAGTGAAATCCAGTCACCCTCTTTGTATGTTTTGTTACCAACGGTGATTGTACGTGCTTTGTAATCGATCACCAGATCGCCGGCACCGGAAACGCAGCATTTACCCATACCACGAGCTACTACGGCAGCGTGTGAGGTCATACCTCCACGTGCGGTGAGGATACCCTCTGACATGGTCATACCCTTCAGGTCCTCAGGTGAGGTCTCGATACGAACCAAAATGGTCTTTTTGCCCTCAGCAGCCCATTTCTCTGCGTCATCGGCAAAGAAGACGATCTGACCTGTGGCAGCACCCGGTGATGCGGGAAGACCTTTGGTGATGATGATTGCCTTTTTCAAAGCAGCTGCATCAAAAATCGGGTGCAGCAATTCGTCCAGTTTAGCAGGCTCTACACGCAGAACAGCGGTCTTGGCGTCGATCATACCCTCTGAGAGCATATCCATAGCGATCTTCACCATCGCAGCTCCGGTACGTTTACCGCTACGAGTCTGCAGCATCCACAGCTTACCACTCTGGATGGTGAACTCGATATCCTGCATATCGGTGAAGTACTCTTCGAGGTGCTGCTGAATCTCGTTCAATTCGGCAAATGCAGCCGGCATCACCTCCTCCAGTGAAGGATATTTGGTTGAACGCTCGCTCTCAGAGATACCCTGCAGCTCTGCCCAACGACGTGAACCTTCAATGGTGATCTCCTGCGGGGTGCGGATACCTGCAACCACATCCTCGCCCTGAGCGTTAACCAGGTATTCACCGTTGAAGATGTTTTCTCCGGTTGCGGCGTCACGGGTAAAGGCTACACCGGTTGCTGAAGTTTCACCCATGTTGCCGAATACCATAGACTGTACGTTAACTGCAGTACCCCATTCAGCAGGGATGTTGTTCAGTTTACGGTACAGAATGGCACGTTCGTTCATCCAGCTGCTGAATACGGCGCAAACAGCACCCCAAAGCTGTTCCCAAGGATCAGTTGGGAAGTCCTGTCCGGTTACCTCCTTTACAGCTGCTTTGAAACGTTTTACCAACTCTTTGAGGTCGTCAGTGGTCAGCTCGGTGTCGAGTTTTACACCCTTCTCCTCTTTTACGGCGTCGATGATCTCCTCAAACGGATCAACATCCTCTTTGCTCTGCGGCTTCATGTTCAATACCACGTCGCCATACATCTGTACGAAACGACGGTATGAATCCCATGCAAAGCGTGGATTGTTGGTCTTTTTCGAAAGGCCCTCAACCACCTCGTCATTCAAACCGAGGTTCAGGATGGTATCCATCATACCCGGCATGGATGCGCGTGCACCTGAACGTACTGAAACCAACAACGGGTTAACGCTGTCACCGAATTTCATGTTCATGATCTCTTCAACCCCTTTCATAGCGGCTTCTACTTCGGGTTTGATCAGGCTGATAACTCCCTCGCGGCCGTGGGTATAATATTCGGTGCACACTTCAGTCGTAATGGTGAAACCCGGAGGAACGGGGATACCGATCAGGTTCATCTCCGCAAGGTTGGCACCTTTACCACCGAGCAGCTCTCGCATCTTTCCGTTACCTTCGGCCTTTTTGTTACCGAAAGTATAGACTCTTTTCGTGTTTGGCATATCTTTCTTGTTTTGTGTGTGTTTTCTTTTTAAAATATTTTAATAAATTAACTGCTCTTTTGTTAAAATTTAGACTTATGTCGTGGAGAACAAAGATAGTGCTTTCTCCTGATTTACCAAAAAATAGTCAGGTAACTTATTATCATTCTTGTTTTTCATCCTCTTCTTCGGGAATGCTACGGAGAGCAAAACTGTCATGTGTGTAATAAAAAATCAAAATTTAACGATTAGCTGAACTCCTTTTCTGATTTTGGAGTGGGAAATGGTTGGTTGCCGGTTCGATTCGTGATGGCAGGGGCTGCGTTAGTTCGATCCACACCGGTAAATGGTCGCTGTATCCTCCGGTATATGTGTTGCCGTCAAATGTGCGCAAAGGATAACCTCGTTTGGCACCATCCCTTTGTAACAGGTATTCACGAACGAAAATACCATAACGTCCCGAAAAAGTCAGCTCTCCAGTGGGGCTTGTCGAGTTTTCTGTTCTGCTGTTTTGTGGCAATGCCAGATTGCGACTCATGATAATAAAATCGTATTGCAGACGACGGTCTCGATAACAGTAAGAACCGAACCCTCGTCGTTCGCTCTCGATGAATGGCGTGAAAAGATTATGTCCGAGAATGGTTTTGCCGATTGCGGAAGAGGGAGTTGCATTGAAGTCTCCCATGACGATCAATTTGCGGTTGGGCTCTCGATGTGACAATGAGTCCGTGATTTGATGCAGCAGTTGTGCTGCTCGGTTTCGCAGGGCGCTGCCGTTGGGTACGGCCGGCATATGGCAAATGACAAGGCAGAGCGGTTCGTTGTTCAGCTCGCCCTCAACAATCAGAAAGTCTCGATGCACCAACGGGGCTCCGGCCTGGCTGATCCGTTGGGGAATGAAACTGCTGCCCCGATAGAGCAGCGCTACATCAATGCCTCGTGAATCGGCCGTATGGCGATGGATGTAATTGTAATCTTGATCCATGGTTAGTAGCAGGTCTTGGAGGACCTCTTCGTTCTCTATCTCTGCTAAACCGATTATGTCGGCTTGCAATTCGTCGAGGACTTGGGCAATGTGCGAGATTTTGTGTCGGTAACGTTCGGTGTTCCAACGACGGACTCCTCGAGGGGTAAATTCGGTGTCGTAAGTCAACGGATTGCGTATGGTGTCAAATAGGTTCTCGACATTGTAAAAGGCAATTTTGATCGATTCGGTGTGCAGGTCGTTGGAGTGGTGTGCAAAATGGGTCGAGTCTGCGTTGACGAATCTGTCAAAATCTGGGTGTGATTGGTGATTCTCCGAATCTTTTGAAGTGGGGGCCTGTGAATGGTTCAGAGGCCGGCTGTCGGTGGTGTTGTGGTTAGTGTTGCTGTAATTTGTGACGGTGTTTGTTGATTGGGTTAGGTGTTGGGTGTGAGGAAATTGTGTGTTTGTAATCGCTGGTGCTGAAGCGTTGGGAAGAATCGATAAGTGATTTGAGTCGTGAGTGTCTTCGTGAATTGAGGGTGCGTATTGGCAGTTTGTATGAATAGGCTGCAATGAGTTACAGTTGGATGAAGGGCTCGGCGTTGCGTCAGCGGATTGGTAGAATGTGTGGTTTTGGGAGGCGGAATCCATAGAGGGAGAGTGTGCGTTTGAGGGTGTAGCCCAAACGCTACTGAACTCTACAAAGAGCAGTTGCAGGATAATTACTGTGATGAATCGTACAGATGCTCGCATGCCTTATTGGTCTCTATGGGAATAATGGGTTGTTGTGGAGTATAGTTACTGATCACAGATTATAACAGAAGAGTTGTATTGGGTCGTGGTGAGGTCCGGTATAGTGTGGGGTTGGTCAAACCTCATTTTGCAATTGTTCGTATTCATGTAGAAGAGAGTAGATGTTCTGTCATTTAAGATGATGTCACCATTATGTCGCCGATCGGTCGAAAGTGAAAGGTTGCACTGTCGTGATTCGGCGAGTGTGGCTCGAAGGGAAACTGACCTTGCTCTGTGAAATTGCGTAACCTTTCTCTGCCATAACCGTTATATTATAAAGGTAATAATTTTTTTCATCGAAAACCCGACAAGAAAATTAAGTACCCGTTTTTTGCCTCTTTTTAGCTGTTTTGAGAGCCTGAAATGAATTCGTGCTCGCCAAAAGAAACCTCCAAAATGAAAAAGTACCCCAAAATCGGATTTTAAGGGCTCTTTTTTTGCGGTTCGTTAAAAAAGCTGTAACTTTACCAAGTTATATGAATGTAAAGCTATGAGTGAAGAGACAGGAGAAAAAATCATTAAGATTAATATAGAGGAGGAGATGAAAACTGCCTACATCGACTATTCGATGTCGGTAATTGTCGCTCGAGCTCTGCCTGATGTGCGTGACGGCCTGAAACCCGTCCACCGCCGTATCCTGTGCGACATGAGCAGCGAATTGAATCTGACCTCCGATAAACCCTATCGTAAATCAGCCCGTATCGTCGGCGACGTGCTCGGTAAGTTCCACCCCCATGGTGACTTGTCTGTCTATGATGCCATGGTGCGTATGGCACAAGAGTGGAGCCTCCGCTATCCGTTGGTCGATGGCCAGGGTAACTTCGGTTCGGTCGATGGAGACTCCCCGGCTGCTATGCGTTATACGGAGGCCCGTATGATGAAGATCGCCGATGAGGTGATGGCGGATATCGAAAAAAATACGGTCGATTTCCGTCCTAACTTTGATGAAACACTGAAAGAACCGGTGGTGCTCCCGACCAAAGTGCCCCTGCTGATGGTCAACGGTTCGTCTGGTATTGCGGTCGGTATGGCAACCAATATGCCGCCCCACAACCTGACTGAGGTGGTAAATGCCTGCTGTGCATACATCGATAATCCAGATATTGAGATCTCAGATCTGCTGCACTTTGTCAAGGCCCCGGATTTCCCCACAGGCGGTATCATTTACGGATACGAAGGTGTACGTGAAGCCTATGAAACCGGACGTGGCCGTATCATTATGCGTTCCAAAACCGAAATCGAACACACTTCGACCGGTCGGGAATGTATCGTAGTGACCGAGATCCCATATATGGTCAATAAGGCCGAGATGATCAAGAAGATCGCCGACCTGATCAATGAAAAGAAACTGGAGGATATCGCCTATATCAATGATGAGAGTGATCGTAGCGGTATGCGTATCGTCATCATTCTCAAAACCGATGCAGTGGCCAGTGTCGTGTTGAACAACCTGTTCAAATATACACCGCTGCAGACGTCATTCCCGGTAAACAATATCGCTTTGGTGGATGGTCGCCCGACGTTGTTGACCCTTAAAGATATGATCAAGTACTTTGTCGAACACCGTCATGATGTGGTGGTGCGTCGGGTTAAGTACGATCTGGAGCAGGCCGAAAAACGGGCCCATATCCTGGAGGGATTGCTCATCGCCGTGGACAATATCGATGAGGTGATCCGCATCATTCGTTCGGCCAAGACCCCTGATGAGGCAAAAGCCGGTTTGATCGAACGCTTCTCATTGACGGAAGTTCAGGCCTCTGCAATTATCGATATGCGTCTGCGTGTGCTGACCGGCCTGGAAAGAGACAAGCTCAAAGCAGAATACGACGACCTGTGCAAACAGATCGAATACTTCAAAGAGGTACTCGACAGCTATGCGTTGCAGATGAAGATCGTGAAAGACGAACTGATCGAACTGCGTGACAAGTACGGTGACGAACGTCGCACCGAATTGGTGATGCGGGCCGAAGAGTTCAACCCCGAAGACTTCTATGCGGATGATGAAATGGTAATCACCATTTCGCATATGGGTTACATCAAACGTACCCCGTTGACTGAATATCGTACGCAGAACCGTGGCGGTGTCGGTATGAAGGGCAGTGCAACCCGGGATGAGGACTTCATCGAACATATCTATGTGACGACCATGCATAATACGATGCTCTTCTTTACCGAGAAGGGACGTTGCTATTGGCTCAAGGTGTATGCAATTCCGGAAGGCTCACGCTCGTCGAAGGGTCGTGCATTGCAGAATGTGATTCAGATTGAACCGGACGACAAGATTCGCGCATATATCAATGTGCGTCGTTTGAACGATAAGGAGTATGTCGATAATAACTACATTATCATGTGTACCAAAGAGGGTGTCGTGAAAAAGACCCGCTTGGAGGCATACTCTCGTCCTCGCCAAAACGGCGTGAACGCCATTACGATTCGTGAAGGAGACCAGTTGATTGAGGCTAAATTGACTACCGGTAACAGCGAGGTGTTAATCGCTGCCAAAGAGGGTAAGGCCATTCGTTTCAACGAAGAGGCAGTTCGTCCGATCGGTCGTACAGGTGCCGGTGTAAAAGGTATTACGATCGAGGATGATGACGAGGTGATCGGAATGGTTTGTGTGGAACCCGACAGCAAGGAGGATATTCTGGTTGTTTCTGAGAACGGTTATGGTAAACGTACCGATTTGGATGACTACCGGATTACCAATCGTGGTGGAAAGGGTGTCAAAACATTGCAGATTACCGAAAAAACTGGAAAACTGATCGCAATCAAATCGGTAACGGATGATAACGATCTGATGATTATTAACCGTTCAGGGTTGACGATCCGCATTCCGGTAAGCGATATTCGCGTGTCGGGTCGTGCAACACAGGGTGTCAAAGTGATCAACTTGCGTGAAGGTGACTCTATTGCTTCGGTAATTCCGGTGCCCAAAAGTGATGATGAAGAACAACCTGTTGTAGAACAGAGTGGTGTTGAAGCTGATGCCACGGATGTAGAGATGACAGCTTCAGCTGAGACTATGAATTCAAGCCCTGCTTTGGAAGAGTAGTCGAGTTGATGATCTTCAGTTTTTCATGAACAAATAACATAACTCAAACAACAGAAACAAGTTAAACCAATTAATACTTACGATTATGAAACGATTATTGGTATTGGCTTCTATTGCCACAATGGGCGTAAGCGGTACTGCATTTGGCCAGTCTGGTGTGAATGAAGCTAACCTGATGCAGAAAGTCAGCAAAGCCGAAGCCGCTACTCAGGATCCGAAAAAGAATACCAAAGCAGCAACTTGGATTACTTTGGGTGATGCCAATTATAATGCTACGATTGCTCCCATTGCCTCACTGTATAGAGGTCTGAGTGAACTCGAAATGATGTTTATGATGGGCAAGAATGAGCAATCTACGGATACAATTAATGGTGTTCAGATGAATGTCGCATCTTATGATTATGTTGATGTTTATCTGACTAATGGTGTGGTTTCTTTCTGGAAAACGAAAAAAGCAATCAACCCTAATGGCTTGGAGAAAGCTGAAGCAGCTTATATGAAAGCCTATGAATTAGATAAGGATAATGCTGCCACTTTGAAAAAGGTTCAGCAGGGCTTGACTAATGTTTATAACTGGTATAAACAGATTGCCGACAATAATTTCACCCAACAGAATTTGCCAGTAGCTGCATCTGAATTTGCTAAGGCATATGATTTGTTGCAGGAAGGTGTGATTACCGCTGCTGATACAACCAGCTCATTTAATGCAGGTTTGATTTATGCAATCTTGAAAGATTATCCTAACGGAGAGAAATATCTGTCAGCAGCGTTGAAAGATGGTTTGGCTAAAGGTGGTGATACCTATTACTATCTGAATCTTTGCTATGCCGGTGAAGGTAAAAATGCTGAGGCTAAACAGGTGTTGATGGATGGTATTAAAGCCTATCCAATGAATTCAAAACTGGTAGAGGGTCTGCTCTCAGTTTATGCAGCAACCGGTGAAGATCCTAATGAGATTATTCCATTGGTAAATGAGGCTATCCAGAATGATCCGAAGAACCCTGAACTGTATGCAGGTTTAGGTCGTGTATATGACAAATTGGGACAACCTGACAAATCAATCGAAGCGTTCAAACAGGCTTTGGCGTTGGCTCCAGATGATTTCGCTACCAACTACAATATCGGTTTGATGTTGATCAAACGTGGTGATGAAGCGAACAATGCATTGAATGACAAAATGTTCACTAGCACTGAATCTTTGAAAGCTGAAGAGGCTGCTGTTAACGCTATGTATGCAGAGGCTCTAGCTCCACTGGAAAAGGCTCATGAGTTGCAGCCGGATGATATCACGACGGTTGAACTGCTGAAAAACCTCTATTTCCGTTTCCGTGACGACAATGCACAGTATATGGAGAAATACAAACATTATAACGAATTGCTGGAGTCTATGCAGCAATAGTTTGATGGAAAATAGATAATAAAAAGAGCGTCAGAAATGGCGCTCTTTTTTATTTTGGACAAAATTTTGCAGGAAAGCAGGGGATGGATTATTTTTGTGATTTGTATAATTGGATGGAAAAGGCTTTGCAAAATAGTGCGCATGTTAGGCGTTGATTTGCAGCTTGATAGATAATCATGATGGAAGAACAGGATAATAAAATATTATCGGAACTGACCGGTTCTGAATATAAATATGGGTTTACGACCGATGTCGAGACCGAAATCATCCCCAAAGGGCTGAATGAAGAGGTCGTACGACTCATCTCGGCGAAAAAAGGTGAGCCGGAGTGGATGTTGGCTTATCGTCTCGAGGCTTATCGCCGTTGGAAGACGATGACAATGCCTCGTTGGCCTCATTTGGATCTGCCGGAGATCGATTTCGATGACATCATCTATTATGCGGCACCGAAGGCTAAACCAAAATTGAATAGCCTCGATGAAATTGACCCCAAACTGAAAGAGACATTTGATAAATTGGGTGTTCCTCTGGAGGAGCAGATGATGTTGTCAGGCGTTGCGGTCGATGCTGTGATGGACTCCGTTTCGGTCAAAACAACTTTCAAGGAGACCCTTTCCGAAAAGGGAATCATCTTCTGTTCCATGTCGGAGGCAATCCGGGATTATCCCGATCTGGTCCGTAAATATTTGGGCAGTGTGGTCCCCAGTACCGATAACTTCTTTGCGGCTTTGAATGCAGCGGTCTTTTCGGATGGCTCGTTCTGCTATATTCCCAAAGGGGTGCACTGTCCGATGGAACTCTCGACCTATTTCCGAATCAATGCAGCCGGAACAGGACAGTTCGAACGGACGTTGATTGTGGCCGATGAGGGTGCCTATGTCAGCTATATGGAGGGATGTACTGCTCCGATGCGTGATGAAAATCAGTTGCATGCTGCCGTAGTCGAAATTGTCGTGATGAAGGATGCCGAGGTCAAGTATTCGACCGTTCAGAACTGGTATCCCGGTGACAAAGAGGGACGTGGCGGTATTTATAACTTTGTGACCAAACGGGGAATTTGCAAGGGCGAAAATGCCCGGTTGTCGTGGACACAGATCGAAACCGGTTCAGCCTTGACCTGGAAATATCCGAGTTGTATTCTGGCCGGAGATAATTCGGTCGGAGAGTTCTATTCGGTGGCTGTGACCAATAACTGTCAGCAGGCTGATACCGGTACGAAGATGATCCATTTGGGGCGCAACACCCGCAGTCGGATTGTCAGCAAAGGTATTTCGGCCGGACGTAGCCAGAATAGCTATCGGGGATTGGTCAAGGTGGCTCGCAAGGCCGAAAATGCCCGCAACTATTCGCAGTGCGACTCCCTGCTGATTGGGGATCGGTGCGGAGCTCATACCTTCCCCTATATTGAATCGAACAACCGTTCGGCTGTGGTTGAACATGAGGCAACCACCTCCAAAATCGGAGAGGATCAGCTCTTTTATTGCAACCAGCGTGGCATCTCTACGGAG
>ERZ773148.2577-NODE-2577-length-13531-cov-5.233452_pt1 | contig 13531 bp, 6 predicted proteins | sample MGYA00580846_ERZ773148 | MGnify/ENA primary metagenome ERZ773148 (study PRJEB29015, sample SAMEA2737879) | human gut metagenome | biome: human gut; feature: human-associated habitat; material: faeces | place: China | collected 2012 ... | reverse complement strand
GGTTCTTTTCGTAGTTGGTAAAGTATGGCTCTTTCATAAACCAAGTACCGCCTACGGCAGTAAACCGGACATCTACCTCCGTGCGCTCTTTTACGAAATCCTCATACAGTTTAGGGTCAATCCAAGAACTGCCGAGGGTAAAGTCAATCAAGTGTGCGGGGATTTCCATTGGCATAACCTCCTGCAACGCCTTGATGTTACGGTCAAATTCCCTATTCTCGTTGTTTTCTTCTGCCTGACGCAGTTTCTCACGGATATTTCCGCTCAAATACTGATACGATGCTTCCAACTGCCGGGTTACAGGGTTCTCGAAACCGTAACCGTTCTCAATGATTTCTTTCTTCACATTCCCGATACCTGTTCCAAGTTGTTCGGCGATGTAAGGTATATCCACACGTCCGAATTTGAAGATACTTGCAATGATACCGTCCTTGACATTGGCAGGGGTCGGTTCTTTCTCTTTTTCAACGACACGTTTGCTGAACACATCGGTCTTGTCAAATTTCTGTACCCGGTTTCCTTTTTCATCTGCCGTTTCCTCGAACTTTTCAAGAGCGAACACATTGGCATAGTCCACATCATTGCGGAGAAACGCAATGGCAGTGTTTTTGTTGAAGTGTCCGTATGTGCCGACAAAATCATCGTATTCCTTGTTGAGTTTGTCAAGCAAGGGTTTCAGCCCATCATCGCTTTCATTCTCGGTCTGATAGGATAGGACTTCCGCAAGTGCTTCCTTGATGGCCGTGTACGCCTCAAAGCATTCCACCTTCGTATGCCCTTTTACCTTGTTGGCATTCACTTCAAGGGGTTGTGCGCTTGCAGTTGAGTTGATGTACAGTTTTCCGTCTTTCACAAACACCTCACCAATCTTCTTGCCGGGCATTGCATCAGTGGTAACTTCTGTGTTGCGCTCGCCAAATTCCTCCGCACGGAACGAGCGGACAAATTCAGCCAACATTTCTTCCTGCTTCTTATCCAGTTTAGGGTATAAGCCCTTGCTTGTCGGACGGAAAGTGTCGCCTTTCTCAAATGCGAAGTGCATTTCACCTGCCATGTTTTCAGGATGTTCAATGAAATAGCGGTTGTAGTCCATTGAAAGCTGCTTGATGACCGGTGTTTCCTTGCCTTTGACTTTGCGTGTTTCCCCAGTGTCATATTCAGCCATGCGCTCTCCGCTCACATCGCTTACATCAATGGCATGGGCGGATTTCTGCCCGTTCACACGCTTGCGGATAACAACGATGTCGGATGTTACCCCGGTGCCGCCGAAAGTCTTGTTATGCATACGGAAAGCACCCACGAAATCTGCGCCGCCCTCGCTCACAATCCAGTCACGGAGTTTCTTGCTGTTGTCAAGCGTACCGTTGGACGTGATGAAGATACCCAAACCGCCCTCACGCAGTTTGCGCACATTCTTTGCTATACAGAAATCGTGTATGTTGTGGAATTTCTTCGACAGGTCTTTGTCGCCTGTGGTGTCGTTCACACGGAGTCCTGTAACAAATGGGACATTGGTAATAGCCAAATCCACGCTACCATTCGGTATGCGTGTCTGCTCGAAGCCCTGTATCTCTACTTTGGCATCAGGATAGAGGAGTGAAAGGATTCCTCCCGAAGTTCCGTCAATCTCTATGGCATGGATGTCGCTCCGCTCGCTGATGTGCGTGGGCATCTGTCCCAAAATATTTCCGATACCAGCAGAACCTTCAAGAATGTTTCCGCCCTCGAAGCCCATTTTCTCGGCAATATCCCAAAGGGTATCAACAACGTATGCAGGGGTGTAATAGGCACTGTTCGCACTCATTACAGCCTCTTGATACGCTTTTTCCCCAAGTAGCTCACGGATTTTCTTTTGAATAGGGTTAGGAGCATACGATGTTCCCTCGCTGAAAGCCTTGCCCAATCCGCCCCAACCACTGAACTTGCGGAGGGTCTGCATCTGTTTTTCTGTAGCCTGTTCGCTGTTTTCAAGCAACTGCTTTGCCAGTTCGATAGCCTTGATGTTGGCTTCGATACGGGCATCTACCGATGTAGGAGCGTGGTCTTTGCCACGTTCCGAATGGTTGTTGTGTGTATTCTTGGGAGTAAATGTATTCCTGCCATTGTTTTTGCGTGCAACTTTAAGAATAGCATCAAGTTCCTTGCGTGTCGCTTGGAATGGTCCGCTTATATTGTCATTGCAATGGAATACGTTGGCAAGCTCATAATAGACAATACCGGAAATCTCATGTTCTCCTCCGAGTTTGTCGTTCAACTGCAATGTAACGCCCTTGAGTTCATTGGCAAGTTTTCGGTTGCTTTCAATCTCTTTCTTGCGTTTACCCTCAATGCTTTGTTCGTTTAAGGAATCTGAAAATCGAGGTCGCACAGTCCTATCGACTGCATCGCCTGTTCTTTCTCCTTCGTTGTCAGTTCCTCTACCGGTTTGTTGTTCGCTTTCGCTACCTGTTTCAGTGCCTCTTGATAATCCTTGCTCGTGTCTATTACCGTTGGACGGCACTCTTTCGGAGCGTTCTGCATCAGTTCTCTGTAATCCATGTTCGTTGTTTTTATTGTTATCAGTCAGACCGTCAAACAAACCCAACTCATTTGACTGCTGTGAATTTACTGCTTTTTTCTCGTTCTTTTTACGTGCAGGGCGGCTTTTTTTGATGCGTTCTTGTGCAATCTCTGCCTCTTGTTCCACCTCTGCCTCTCTTGTTATGGTTTCGGCAGTGGCAAGTGCATCAATGCTTGTCTTGTCGAAATTCGCCACATCAAACTTCTGTACCTCATCGTATGGGGTCATGTCGGCATCCAATCCATTTTCTGCCACCTCCGGTAAATCCCTCGCACCATTGTAGAACGCTTTGAGGTATGGGCGTATGGCATCGCCCAAGTCTGCAATCATGGCTGTTGCATACTCGGCAAATTTGCGCGCACCTTTCTCCAAATGGTAAACAGCCATCTCCGTACCAATGGCAAGTATTTCAGGGTCTATGCCCATGTTCATTTGACCGAGCAACTTCTTGCGCATACGCTCACGGAGTTCTGCATAGCGTTCATCGGTAACAAGACGGTTGCCACTCGTATTATTTTCAGGCTTAGATTCTTGCTCTGTGGCTGCCGCTTTTTCTGTACGTACAATCTCCCTAATCTTAACCTTGTTTTCAAGAATGGTTTCAACAGCGTCACGCAGTTCCTGATTAAAATTCTTGGGATTACGTACAATCTCCAACATTTCTTCAGGACTGTTTGCCGTATAATTAAAACGTCCATCCCCGATAGGGATAGGTCCGCTCACATCATCACGCCTCAATGTGGTTAATCCCGTTTCCTTATCAACAGAAACAGAATATTGCCATACAGGGGTGTATTCCTGTCTTTCTTCCGGCTTTGATGTTTCCGAAAGTTGAGGTTCTACAAACTGTACATTACCGTCATTGAGAGCCTGCATATCAGACATTGAGACTGGCTGTTGTGATTGTGCATCAGTTGCATATTCTGCCAAGCGTTCAGCATCTTCCTTGCTCCGCATCATGAAGCCTTGCTTTTCCTTATCCCACCAGCCTTTCAGTTGTTTGGCAAACATTGTGGTGTGCTTCCGAACAGTATCTCTTAATTCATCATTGAACTTCACAAGGTGCATATCCAACACCTTACCTCTTTTGGTGGTGTATTGTGCCTGAGTAATGGTGTATGCAGCATCAGTCGGTGTTGTCGTTTCTTCATTGGAATTGTTTTGTTCCAATTTCCGCTGTTCAGTAAAGAGGTCGTTTATTTCGGAAATAATGCGGGCTTCCTCAAATATATCACTCTGACCATGTGCGGCTTCTTGTTCCTTGTGCAGTTCTTCAATGCGTGATTTGATTTCAGAAAGTCTGTTGACTTGTGTACTTGAACTCTGTTCCTCAACACTTTTAACTGATTTGTATTCAGCAAACGCTTTAGTCTTACGGTGGCTACTATCTATCCACTTCTCGAAATCCTCTAAGTTGACACCGGTCACCACTGTCTTGTGTTTCTTCGCCCAGTCGTTGTCATAATTCGCAAAGTAAGCTGCTTCGGCATCGTCAGTCTCATTGAAGCCAAGCATTACCTTATGCTCGTCAAAGCTGCCGTCCTCGTTATACTGGTCAACCACGAACATCCTGCGTCCGTTCCACCCGTCAATGTCATCAGAGAGGAACACGTCAATATGGTCGCCGTCCACGCCCTCAGTGCCACGTATGTAGCCGTAGGTGTTGTGCATGGTTGTTTCCCACGGCTTGCCGTTTTGGTCTGTGCCACGGCGCACGCTGCCTTTCGGGTTCTCAACGGTGATGTCGAACTGACCGATGCGAACATGACCTTTCTTGTAGTTGCCGGCTTCTTTCTGTCCGTCGGTCGGGTTTTGCTCGGTTTCTGCCTCCGCCTGTGCCAGTTTTTCGCCGACGGTTGGCTGTTGTGTTTCGGGCTGTTCGCTTACTGCTTCTTCGCCCTCGTTGACACTGCTTTCAGTTCCTCGATTATCGGGGGCAGTCCCTGTTGCGTCCTCAACTCGTCCCGTTGCTGGAGCATTTCCAGTGCTTCCTTGTCCCCCTTGTTGGCTTGCTGCACTATCGCCAGCCAATACATTGCTTCGCTGCTGTCCATCATAAGTAAACCTGTTGTTAATCAATAGCTCCGCGCGAACATTTTTTATAGCTTCATTTATGGCTTCCGACAACGTGCGCGGTGTGTTGTCGGGCTTCTCAAACAAAGTTTCCTCCTGCGTACCCTGTACAAGGTCGTAGATGTTCTTGAACGTGTTTTGTATGAACGTCTGCGACTGACCCTTGTACATCGTGGCAAGCAACAATGCAAAGTTACTGTATCTTTCCGAAGGAAGATAACTTTCTCCCGTAACATCGTCAAGAGCATACTGCCTTTTCCATGCTTCCACCGCCATTGCCGCTTCCTTGTAGCTCTTGGCGTTTACGAAGTCGGGATTTTGCGACAAGGCATGATAGGCACTTATCGAGGCCTGCAGCTCCGCGTTCATCCGTTCCGTGTTCGGACTGTCATAGTCACGATATGCCGTGACAAGGATGGCTTTCTGCGCCTTGGCCGGCAATGCGTTAAACATCTCCTCCAAATGCGTGTTGCCGCCTTGGAAGATGCTCTGATACATGATGCCTTTCAGGTCGTTCTTAGCCTCTGCGGTAAGGTTGTCCTTGCTGTCAAACGCACTGCGGTACTGCGTCGGGGTGATGTATTCTCTCTGTTGCATCCACTTCAACACGTCCATGCCGTTGCGGTCCACTAATTCGGCAAAGGTCATTTCCTCGTTGGGTGAACTCAACAGGCGGTTGGCAAAGCTCCTCATGTCGGCACCCATTTTCTTGACTACGTTCTTGGGCTTGATGCGCTCCACGCCTCCGCTTTCGGTGTCCTGTGCCACGAACTGGCCCAGCGTGATGGCGTCCTCGTCCGGCACATCTACCATGTTCACCAATACAGGCTGCTGCATGGCTTCCACGTCTTCGGGTGTCAGTCCGAAGTCTGCGGCGTGGTCTGCAAGGTATTGCTTGTAGACTGCCGCCTGTTCAGGTTCCCCGGCCCACATCTCGCGCAGTGCCGCGCTGCGGTTGTTGCCCTGTATCACTTCTCCACGGCTGTTTACAGTGGGCGCACCGGTATAAGCCGTAACAGACGAGGTAATTTCTTCCGGCCGGATATTGGCGGCAATCTTCCGTGCCGACATCACGCTGGCCTCGTCGTTGCGTTCTTTAGGCTGCGCCTCGTCAATGAAGTGCAACGGATTGCGCAGACCATTGATATGGCTCGGCTGCAACTGCGATGCGTCAATCAAGGCTACATGCCCGGTCGGGATGTTGCTGTCGTCAAACTTCACCTGCACCTCGTTGCCCTGCCTTGCCGGTATCGCCTGTTGACGATCCACCTTGTTGCCATTCACCCTACGGTAGCCTCTCGCGCGTGCGTCCTGCGGCGTGTCTTCAATGAAATCAGGTACACCGTTTAAGGCTTCCCTGCGTATACGCTCGGCTTCCTCTCGTTCGGCACGGAGTTTTTCTTCCTCTGCCCGGCGAAGTTGCGCGGCTTCCTCGGCGGCTTTCGACTGTGCGGCAAGTGCGGCCTGCTTCCTGCGGATCGGAGTGTTTGCAATATTCCGCCAAATAGCAAGCCGCTTCTTTGCAACATCCACATTGGCTTGTGCTTGGCTCAGCTGTTCTTTGGCCACTTTCTTTGCGGCAATACGTTCATCCATTGTCAGGGGAGCATCGCCTTTTTTCTGCTGCGGCTTACCCTCTTGAACTTTTTTTAATTCCTTTTCAGCAGCTTTCAAAGCCTTATCCTGTTCTTCCACCAAATCAGCAACCACCTCGCCGACTATCTCCTCATCGCCTCCGGTCTGCTCAACGATGGCATCCCACGCCGTTTCCGGGTCTGTCTGTTCATACAGAGGTTGCCCTTGCTTATCCTTCGGGATGCGCTCAAGAGCCGACCAAACACTGGCACCTGCTTGCAAGGTCTCATCCGATGCAGGAATAATTTGCGGCTCACTGTTGCTATTCTGCGTTGAGGAGTTTCCAGACGCTTCCCCGGTTTTCCATAATGTATGGCCGTCCTCGTTCCTCACTTCCTGCATCCTGTTGTCAAGCTCTTCTCGCGAATAGGGAATGACGCGCTCTCCCTGTGGGGTGTCTATTTGCACAAGCATGTAACCGTCATCGTAATTGGCATCGACGACGATGCCCTCAGTCAGGCTTCCGTCATCGTTCCTGAGCGTTACCCCGTAGTTCAAGGCATACTCCGGCTGTTCGGAACTGCCCGTTTGCTCGTCTGCTGAAAGGCTGGGGGAGGCCTGCGCCACCCTCGCCCGGTTGGTAGCATCCACACCAGCCTGAATGTCCTCCTTGTGCATAGGTACAACGGTCTGGCCACCGTCGGAACTTACATTCACCGTCCCATCACCGTTGTCGACAAGTCCGTCTTGATTGGGCACGATTTGTACCTGCACAGGTTGCCCGTCCTCTCCGGTCAGTGTGTAGATGTCGCCGGGATTGAACGGAACGACACCGTCAATGCGGTTGGCCGCTTCTTGTGCGTACTGTTGACGTATGGCCTCTGCCGCCGTTTGTTTCTCCGTTTCAGGGTCGACAGGTTCTTCCATATTCAATATGGTCTCGGGAGAAACCATTTCCATCTCGTTGGTGTCTTCATAGAGGACAAGTATGCTTCCGCTTGATTGTTCCCGGTCGATGCCCGTTCCGTCGGATAACATGACAAGGTCGCCTCCAAGCACATACGCACGTCGGTCTTTATGGTCTGCATCCTGCATTTTCATGGTAACACCCTGTATCATGCCTGTCGTGCGGTTCGCGCGTTCCTTCACCATGCTGTCGCTTTGTTCTATGCGGCTGCCGATGTCATCGCGCACACGTTGTATCATGCCGTCGTATTTTGCCCGGGCGTTGATGTAGTCCAAGACAGGCTGAATCTCATTCTCCCGCTCAAGTTTCTGCAATTCTCCAATAAAACTTATAGGGTCGCCGATAGCCTCGTCCACCTCTTCAACGCCGATGCCCAGCATCCCGGCCATCTGTTCCTGACGTAGTTCATACAGGTTCTTGGCATCTGTCAATTCGCCGGTTTCCTCCTCCGAATAACCGTCGTCATACGATTGGGCCAAATCCACGTTGATGGGATTCAGTGGATTGCCATCCCCCTCGAAGTTGCCGTTACCGAGCTTGTCAAATGAATACTGAAGGGCCTTTCCCGAAAGTTGGGCTGTCCCTGCCGTATAAGCACCGGCCATGGCTCCGCCGATAAATGCCTCCACATATTCTTTGGCTTTCGCTTTTGAAAAGTCGCCCAAATCGGCATCAGGCTTTTCTTCCTTCATTTTCTTCCATTGGGCACGTATGCCGTAATCTTTGTTGCCGTCAATCACGTCAAGCGTCTCTCCAAGTATATCATTGCCCAGATTGCTTGCTATTTCTTCAGCACCTTCCCCCAAAGCATCCTTTCCGATGTTTTTCAGTTGCCCGTATATGCGTTCAGCCAGCGTTTCCGTGGCATCTCTCGTAATCTCCGAAGTGATTTTCTCACCGGCCTTCTTGGAAGCTCCTTTCAGTACCTTGCCCCCGTGCACATACTTGAATATAGGGTCGGCATATTTTTCAACGGCCTGTTCGATAGCAGCCGACCCGATGGCCTGCGCGGCGCGCTTCCATTCCGGCACATTCGGATTTTCCAGCGTGTTCTGTCTGAAATTATCCCCGGCCATGGATATGGCGTTAAGCACCATGGTGTAAGGGTTGAAAGCAGAAAGCGTCATGGGCAGCGATTCACCTGCCGTTGCGGCGCCTTTTTGCAAGAACCCGCCTATCTCCCCGTCCCAGAGCATGTCCAGAAAACCTTTTCTTCCGCTGTGAGGTTGGGATTCTTCGCTCAGCCTGTCCGCCGTTCCATGCAGATAACCGGTTGCCATGGTCAACGGATCGTTTTTGTCAGCCAGTGCCTCTTCATAGCTTCGTGTGCGCATGTAACCTCCCGCTTTTGACGGGTCTTCCACAATCATGCCGCCCGACAGGGCCTGCATGGCGTCCAGCAATCCCGTACCGGCTCGCAATAATCCTGCTCCAAGGCTTTTCTTGGCCGTTTCCCATAGAGTCGGGTCATGCTGTATCTTGGCATCCTCTTCACGCTTGCGAAGTTTCTCCGCGCGGTATTTCTGGCTCACCGCCTCCGCTGCTGTTTTGTCGGGCATGCGTTCTCCGGTGGGAGTGAGGTAGGTCTGTTCCACTTTCCCCGTCCGCGGGTTGAACCGCATGCCGCTCTTCACGGCCTGTCCATTTCCAAAAGTCCGGGCATATTCCGCGATGTCTCTGGAGCGTCTCACGGCATCCCCCGTGCTTGCCCGTGCTTCTGCGGCTATCTCTTCCACCTCCCGCAATATGTTGGGATTCTGTGCTTTGGTATCCGCAAGCTTTTCCTCCTTCTTCTCTCCCCATGAGGGGACTTCCGTTGTCCATCCACCGATTTCCTGAGGAGCCAAAGGCACAGTGATGCCTTCATTTTTGCTAGAGGCTGCTTGCGGGGCTACAAGACTGTCAAATTCGGCTTGGTCTTTCCCTACGTTCAACCCCTTGGCCTTTGCTGTTGTGTATGCCCATTCACGCGAAGCCTTGTTTGTACGCATGAGATTGTCAAACTCGTCCACGTCCCGGCCCACTTGATATCCTTGTTTGGTTAGCTGTTCATACAACCATATTGTGCTTTTATTGTCTGTCGGCATAGTTGTTCGATTTAGATTATTTTACTCCCGGCATGGTATTGCCATTATTCCAAGGTACAGAGTACTGAAATGTAATGTTGTCGCCAACTCCCGGCATGATGATACCGTATGGACTGCTTTCCTTGAGCTTTTCTTCCGCGTCGCGTCTTTCCACTTCCGCCGCGATGAGCGCAAGGTCTTTGTTATACCGCCGTGTCTTGGTCGGGTTGCCGTTGTAACCACTACGTTCTGTCACGACTTCTTCATAGGGCAGGATGCCATACTCCTTGGCCGCATTCAGCACGTCCCTTTCATAATCTGCCTGCGTCTTGTAGTCTTTCTCCCTGAATCTGCCGTAATACTTGTTCGCACCCGAACCACCTCCATTGCGGTAATAGTTGGCCCGTTCCTGCGAAGCGATAGCAGATGCTTGGTTCTTCTGTACCTTCGATTTCTCATAAGCGCCGGCATATTCGGCTGCTATTTCGGCTGTCTTAGCTTTGCCCTCGGCTTCCCGTACGGCATACGGATGCAACTCCTTTTTTCGTTTCTCTTCCTCCTCCGCACGTGCGTCCGCCACTTTGTCCCGTTCAGCCTTTGCCTTGTCAAGACCAAGCTGGCGTTCCCACGCACGTTCATTATTGGCATTTTCATCATCCATCTGCCGCGCCCTCATCAGTCCGTTGATGTAAGCCGTCATGTTGGCATTTCGGTCAGCCGTAAGTTTGTCCCAACGGTCTTTAACCCGCTGTGAAGCCGTGTTGCGCCCTGAATACATGTTCGGAGCATATTGCGTGGTGAAATACAGGTTGGAGAGTGCCGATATGCCGTCACCAATGGCGGCAAATATTTGCTCCCGCCGCTGTTTTTTCCGTTCCTTTTCCAAGTCCTGCTCGGTAGGAGGCTGGTACGGATTGAGTTTCTTGAACATATCTTCGTAGCCGATTCTTTGCGGCTTCGGTGGTTCTACCGGTTGCTTAGGAATGGCTTGCGACGGGGAAACGCCCTTCTCTACGCCCGATATAAGCTTGTCGGCATATTTCGGCACAATCGGAAGGGGAGTGGTCGTTTTCTTCTCTCCACCCAATATGGTGTTTAGTGTCTCTGTTGCCATAACAATATTTTAAAGTGAAATATCCTTGCTACCAATCTTGACCGTACCGAAGTCCATACTACCGACTGCATTGCCCAATGCACTTGTTGCTCCTGCAATAGCCTGTGCCTTACCTATCTCAAGCTGCTGCAACTGGTTCTGCAAGTCTGCGTCACGTTGCAGGTACTGCTGTTCTATCTGGTCTTTCCGCTGCTCACCGTTCACGGCAATCTGCGCCGTGGCGTTCGCTATGGCTTGGCTGTTTGCCGCTTTTGCCGCCGCCGTACTCTCGTCTGTGCCGCCCATGACGGCCTGTGCGCCCGCCGCCTGACGGTTTCTTTTCTTAATGCTCTCCTCCGTCATGGCCAGGATGCGCTGTGCGTCGGCACGCTGTGTCGCGTCCTCGTTATAACGTCGGTCATACCAGTCCTGGTTTTTCCGTACCTGTTCCTGTACGTTCTGCTTTGCTTTCTTCATCGCTTTGGATGCGGATATGCCGCCGAAAATACTGCCGACGGCTCCTATTGCACTGCCTATTAGTCCCATATCTGTAAAAACTTATCATTTTGTGGCGAAGTTAGACCGTTATCTTTGCCCCCGTGGTTTAACTTTTTACGCATGTGTTATCCACGTTGGAAGTATTCAGTAAGTAACTATTCAAAACTATTTTAGTATGGCAAGACAGAAGAATGACGGCCGGGGACGGCTTGGTGGCAGACAGAAAGGCACACCCAATAAATCCACATCATCTTTGCGTGAGATAATCTCAGAACAATGGAGGCACTATCAGGAGAGTGGGCAATTCAAAAAAGACCTTGAAGCTCTCGATCCGCAGACGCGGGCGGTAATCATGGAACGGTATGCGCAGTACATAGCACCCAAAATGAAGTCCGTTGACATGGACGCAACCATCACGACCCGCATCACCATCGAGGACAAGCTGCGTCAGCTGTCAGGCGAGGATGACTAATCTATTTTCGCCTACTTTTAGACGGTTTCTTTGTTTTGAAAATCACTGGCGATGTCCGTGTATATCCGGGTATCGCCTTTTTCATGGGCAAGAAAACGCTATTTATTCCCCATTTATGTCCATTTCTTCGGAAGAAATACCCTTTTCTTCCGAAGAAATGCGTATTCTTTCCGAAGAAAAGGTTTTTTATTCAGAATAAACGAAAATACAGGGTAAAAAAGGGGTGTTTTTGGCCGAAAAACGCACTCAAAAAGCGGTTTATTTCTTCCGAAGAAAAAGGCATTCCTTCCGAAGTTATTGCTATTTCTTCCGAAGGAATCCGCATTTCTTCCGAAGAAATGCCCTTTTCTTCGGAATTTGGGGAACAAAGAAAAGAGAAGAAATATATAAGTATATATATTTCCTTCTACTTCTTCTTCTCCATCGCGCGCGTAGCACGTGCGCGTGTATTGTGCGTATGCGCATACGCGCGTGGGCATGTACGCACATACGTGCAGGCAGGCAAAAGAAAACCTGCAAAGAAAGTTCCTTGCAGGTCGTAAAAAGATAAACCTCGGTTTGCCGTCGGCCAGGCTATCTTTGTGGGCAAAAAGACATCCGCATGAAAAAATCAGTTGAGAACATCACGTCGCTCTTGCGTTCCGGCATCGGCGGCCTCACGTTGAAGTCCGACGACTTCCGTTTCTCCGAACTGTCAATGTTCGCACAGCTCGCCGCTTCATCAGAAACGCCGCTTATTCTCGTAGTAGGCGACAACCTCACTTTTACCGAAGTCGCGGCATTGGCGAAAACTGCGCATGGCTTTCTTCACGTCGAACTGAAATAACATCACAATGGAACATAACAGCGAACCACACATACCGGCTGAATATGAAAATCTATATTACCTGAGCGGTTTAGACCTGAAACCTAAGCGTCTTGGAGATTATCTATTCAGTTTAAGCCTTGAACGATGTCAGGAACTCTATAATCAGGGTTGGCTGTTCCATACACGTGAGGATGCCCTGCGTGTACGAGAGGTCATGAAACGCGCATACGTCAATGAGGTGATGACCGTTAAAGGTGCCGATAACATACTTTTTGACCGTCCTTGAGGCCTATATGTTATTCTTGACATAATGCAAGCATCCCCACGCAAAATCGCCTTGCCCAAGATGTTCCTCCACAAACAGGAGAAAGTCGTCAAGTGACAATCTCCCCAATTTAATGGCACAAACAATGTTGTCGAGCGTCTTTAATGTCATAGGGTCATCCCATCGTGGAAGCTGACAACCGTCGTAGTCGCGTTTCAACGCTAATAAGTTGTTATTCATCTCTTTCAGTTCCATATCTCGTTATTTTGATTAAAATCCTTTTCCTTTCATCCGCTGGTACACCATCGTCTGCCCCTTATCCATGTTCTCAATCTTGAACATCACCATTGAGCGTGCTGGTATGTCGTCGGGCAACTCCGAGGCCAGCTTTACGATAACCTCATCCACGTTGTTGTAGCCGGTATCGGTAAGCTCCGCCAGCTTCTTTCCCTGAAAGTAAGCCTCACCGTGTATTTGATAACGGAACGACAGACGGAAGTGCGGCTCTTCCTCTTGACGCTCGCGCACTGACGGCTTGTCGGTGAAGAAGATGAAGTCAACCACTTTCTCGTTCAGCACCCACGCCGGAGTGAAGTCTAACTTGATGTAGCCACGTGTCACCTTGTGGCCGCTGCTGTGGTTCATGGCAAAGGCAACCTCGCTGATGGACGCTCCGCAATCGTTCTGCGCCACCGTTCCCCACGTGTGCCTGAACGTGTACGCAGAATAGTCCTCGTCCTTTGTCATGCCCATAGCACGGCATATCTGCCTTATGCCGCCGTTCACGTTGGCGCAGAAGCTGTCATTCGTCGTGTGCCTTTGGCTGAACACAAACAGGTGATCGTCGGCTGCGTCCTTGTTGGCGTACTTCTCGAACAGCGGCAACAGGATGGGCGGCACGCGCATCTCCATATACGCACCGTCCGCCCTGAATTTCTTTGTCTTGGCACGCTGGTAATGGATTATGCCGCCGTGGTAGTCCTCCTTGCGCAAGTTAAACAGGTCCACCGTGTTGATACCGGCAAGGCAAAGCACCATCATTGCCACATCGCGCCCAAGCTCCATGAGCGGATATTTCATCTTGCTGTCCGGCAAGGGGAACGAGAAGAACGCCCTGCAAGCCTCCGGCGTTATCGCCAGCTTCTCTGTGCGAT
>ERZ773148.2557-NODE-2557-length-13607-cov-23.553424_pt1 | contig 13607 bp, 10 predicted proteins | sample MGYA00580846_ERZ773148 | MGnify/ENA primary metagenome ERZ773148 (study PRJEB29015, sample SAMEA2737879) | human gut metagenome | biome: human gut; feature: human-associated habitat; material: faeces | place: China | collected 2012 ... | reverse complement strand
TCGTCAACTACGCCCCCTGTGAACTCGCTGTATAAAAAGCGAGTGTTCTTACAGCCTTTCAAATGCTATAAGAACACTCGCCATGGTGCCGGAAGTGGGACTCGAACCCACACGTTGTCGCCAACAACGGATTTTGAGTCCGTCACGTCTGCCAATTCCATCATTCCGGCGCGAGCTGTATTTTATCATAATTCAGCGCGCAATGCAACATAAATTGCGCACACAAACACCGCACGGCAGCGCAGCTTATGCGCCGCCGCAACGGCATGAATAATTATTCTTCGTCTATATAGGGCTTAAGGAACGCGGGCGCATCATTTACGCTGCCGGTTATGCTAAGCACCAGCTTGACTTTGCGGCGCTCGGCAAACGCTGCCATCTCCTTGAACAGATCCTCAAGGGTATCCAGCGGATGATGGACTATTTTCATAAAGCCGTCAACAAAAAGGTATTCCAAATCGAAATCCTGCGCCGCAATGCCGGAAACGAAGCCGAAGAACATCTTGGGGCTGTCTATATGATATTCCGAAGCATCCACAAAGCGGATATCATGCTTCAAGCCAAACATATACTGGCTGTCGTTATCGATGAACACTATGCTACCGTTAGCCGTTTTAAGCGTTTCGTTAGCAATGTCAATTATGCGCTTGGTCTTGCCCGCGCCGGTTTCGCCAAAGATTACCTTTATCAAGTTGAGCCTCCCTCTGCGTTCAATAACGCTACTGAAATGGTCATGTATTATTATAACCTTTTTTCATGCGTTTGGGCAATAGCGGTTTATACAAATTCACCTTAAATACATAAATACATTTTATATGTTCTTTTCGGGGCCGAATTATGGTATACTGCAAAAATGAGCGACAAAAAAGGAACTAAGGACATGAAAAGAGTTTTGGGCTGCATCCGCCGCGCGGACGAAAGATACAATATGATACGCGAAGGAGATAAAATATGTGTTGGCGTATCAGGCGGAAAGGACAGCCTTCTGCTGCTGTATGGATTAAAGCTGTATCAGCGGTTTTGTTACAGGCATTTTGACGTATGCGGTGTGATGCTCGATCTTGGGCTGACGAACCAGGATCTTGCCCCGGTAGAGGAATTTGCGCGCAGCATAGACGTGCCGTTTGACATTATAAAAACCGACATAGGCGATGTTGTGTTCAACATCCGCAAGGAAAGCCACCCCTGCGCCCTTTGCGCCAAGCTAAGGCGCGGTGCGCTGAACGACGCCGCCAAGGAACGCGGCTGCAATCTTGTTGCCCTTGGCCACAACCGAGACGATGTTATAGAAACCTTTTTCATGAGCCTTCTTTACGAAAGCAGGCTGAATACTTTCGGCCCGGTAACATACCTTGGCCGCAAGGACGTTACCGTTATCCGCCCGATGGTATTCCTGCCGGAAAAGCAGGCTCTCAGCATCGCCACGCGGCTGGAGCTGCCAATACGCAAGCCAAACTGCCCCGCCGCAGGCCATACCAAGCGAGAGGAAATGAAGCAGGTGATGCGCTTCTTTACCGGCCTTATACCGGACGCAGAGGAGCGCATAATGAACGCAATTGCAGACACGGAAAAATACGGCATGTGGGACAATCTCCGCCTGCCGCCGCGCGACGTGCTTGATATTGTTTCCTCCCCGAAGGCGCCGCGCTTTTGCCGCGAGTGTCCAAACAACGCAAATAAATCAGACGATAACGGCGAGGATGAATAATATGGACGAAAAAACTCTGTTCATAATCATCATCACATATCTTGGCATAATGAGCCTTATACTGTTCCTTATGATGGGCATAGATAAAGCAAAGGCCAAGCAGGGTGCGCGCCGCCTAAGCGAAAAGTCGCTTTTCACAGTGGCTGCACTTGGCGGCGGAATAGGCGGAGTGCTTGGCATGAAGGTATTCCATCATAAAACGCTGCATACCTCATTCAAGCTTGGTATGCCAGCGCTTACTGTGCTCAATTTCGGCATAGCCTTCCTTATAATGTGGCTTAATCAAAGATAAAAAGACCGGAGCGGTTATTCAATAGGCTGCTCCGGTTCAACGTATTCTATTGCGCACCAAATCGTGCTAAGCAGGCCGTCGGCATTGTTCAGTTCTATCTGCACCTGTCTGCGGCTTTTGTTTACCTTAAGCACGCGCCCGTTAAGCTCACATAGCGGGCCTTCCACAAAGCGTATCTTTGTCCCTTCCTTTATTACCTTTGTCGGCTCTATCGTGCCATCGTGCCGCCGTATCCACTCAACAAAGTCCAAATCGGCACCACGCAAGCGATATTCGCCGTCGTCATACTGCAGCAGCTTTATGGCGTTTTGCAGTGTGTTTATCGAGCGTACGTCAAGCTCTTTTTCGTCCGTTTCAAAGAACACATAGCCGGGCAGAAGGCGCAGTTCTTTTTCAACCAGCTTTCCTCCGCTCGGCTTAAACTTTTTTATTTTCGGAACCAGCGTAACGTAACCGCGCCGCTTAAGGCGGGACTCTATGCCCGCTTCAAAACCGGTTCTGCAAAAAACACAATATACTCCCGTCAAGATCCCCCACTCCGTCGGTAGTTTTATTTTACTATTCGATTATACCTAATTCTTTCAGTTTTTGCAAAAAAACTTTTGTATCGGCCTCAGCCGTTGCTGTATCAACATCATATTCCGCGGCAAGCATGGCCGCAAGCGCGCTTTCGTTTTCCGCCTTTTCAAGCGCGTCCCACAGGAACTCTCCCGTTTCGTTCAGCGTTATAAGCCCCTTTATTTCAAGCGATGCATCCCCTACGGGTACCAGTATGATATCGCCCGCAATGTTTCGCTTAATAAGCCATTTCAGTATTTTCATTTGCTTTCCTCCTCCAATGTAAGCCGAACCGTTTCGTGCGTCATGCGGCACACATATTCCGGCTTAACGTTAAAATGCCCCGTTTCCGTTACGCACATGGCGGCGCAGGCATGGCACGCATGCTTATATCCGCATACGGCGCACTCAGCCGGCAGGCGTATTTGTGCCGTTGCCACCTTTGTAGCCTTCCATGCTGCGCTGAACCCAAGCTCCTTCACGTTTGCCACGGGTTCGGTCATCATGCCGCAGGGGGTCATTACGCCCTGCCAGTTTATCCAGAATGCGCTCCTGCCCGCGCGGCACATTATACCTTCGCCCGGGGTGCCTTCGCAGTCCGTATTCTCGCTCACGCTTATGCCGCGGCGCATGGCCTCCGCCCGCGCACGGAACTGCTCTTCGCTAAAGCGCATTCTGTCCCACATAACGCTGTACTTCGCCGCCTCTTCCGCGCTGAAACGGTCGTTTTCGCCAACCATGGCTGTGTCGCGCCGTATTGGCGGGAACATATATGTTGCAAGCTGCATCGGCGTGCCCAACGATTCCGCTATTTCATACACGCCCTGCATATCGGCCGCATTGTACTGCGTAAGCGACACGTTCAGCTTCACGCCGATGCCTATATCCTTCAACGCGCGTATGTTAGCAAGCACCCTATCGAACGCATTGCTGCCGCAAAGCCGCTCGTATGCGTCCCCGCTTGCGCCGTATAGGGTTATGTTGAACCTGAACGGCGGCTCATGGCGGAAAAAGTCCAGCATGTCCTTATCGATAAGTGAAGCGTTGCTGTTTATGCTCACCATAAGGCCCATCTTTTTCAGCTCGCTCAGAATATACCTGAAATCCGGCCTTATCAGCGGCTCCCCGCCCGTAAGCAGCAGGAACAGCATGCCCTGTGAGCGCGCCGTTTCCGCAATGCTCAGCCATTCGTCCGCGCTCAGCTCCGCTCCGCGCCGCTTCTGCTCCGCCTCGCTCAGGTGAACATAGCACATTTTGCAGTTGAAATTACACCGCGGCGTAAGCTCAAAATTGCCCGCAAGCGGCGTTCCCGCCCGGCAGGCCTTTGCATGAAGATATGATGATAGGCGCGGTTCTGCGCTGTTATTTTCCATTTTATCCCCCAAACAATTCGTTTTGCAGCAGCCGCACCGCCCCTTCGTCAGCGCGGCAGCTAAGCCGATATACATCCGCACGCTGCACCAGCCCAGCTACCAAATCCGTCATGCGTATTGCCGACTCAACATCCCATTGATAGTACGAGCATTGGCTCAGCACAGCGGCAAAGGCCTCCTTTGCCCCGGCGCGGCGCAGCGTATTTTCATCAGCCTTATCAAGCAGCACTATCGCCCGAATAGGCGCTGAGGCGTTTTTGCATATGCCCGACGTGCCGGAATAGAACACGCCGTTTGCGGTAAGGTCATCCGTGCGGATGAGCGTCCTGTCCCCGTTTATAATATCCGCACCGGCATACCGCTGCCACAGCGCGGCCTGCGTGCTTTTGCCTATGCCGCTGGGGCCGCTGAAAAGCACGGCTTTACCGTTTGGCGGCAGCACATAGGACGAATGCAGTACAAGTTGTCCATAGCCCGCCAGAATATCGAACATATCGGCGGATTCAAGTATTGCCTGTGAATACATGGTGCTGCGGTAGCCTTCGCCGAACACAAGGCGCGTTTGCCCCTGCGTGCGCACGGCATACGAAAACTGCGCCGCACCGTATACCCTGAGCGTATGCAGCGCCTCCCCTTCGCGCCAGCGGCTTACAGGGCCGTTTTTCACGGCATGGTCGGGCACGGGCGGCGGGGTTGGGCTGTATTCCACGGATATGACATGGTTCGTTTCCGCGCCGTCCTCCGCATGGAAGCGGGCGCTGGCCTTGGATACCGTCCATGCGTCCTGCCCGCGCACTTCAAGCGTTACCCCGCCGAAGGTGAAGCGTTCAGTGTTCATATGTGGCGAACATCAGCTTGCTGTATTCGGTTGAGTAGTGTCCGGCGTAGCAGGTTGTGCTTTGCCCTGCGGCAAGGCCGTTCACGCTCACGCGGTAAGTTATGCCGCCAAGGTACAGCTCGCCATACGCCACCTTATAGTATACATAAACCTGCCCCATGTCCTTACCGGAAATGTTCTTTACGGTGATTGCCGTATCCTGCGTGGTTATCTCCAGCGCGTCAGCATTCATGCCCGGCTCGGCATCGAACGCGGCATACATAGTTACCAAGGCCGTGTAGCCATCCGTGCTTTCGGGCATGGGCCGGCGGGTAAGCTCAAGCAGCTGAACCTCCGCATCGGGCGGCAGGGTGGTTACGTCAAACTCATATGCCGTTTCGCCTATGGTAACGGTCAAATGCGCATACTGCACCGTTTTTTCCGCATTGTTGCGCACCGTTACGGCGCATACGTCGGACACGGTTTCGTCCGTGCCGTCCTCAACAAACAGCCCCGCGTATTTGCTTATGCCCTTTATTTCCAGCCCGTATTCGGCGGTATTGCCGCTGCTGCCGCCGTTTTGCTCAGCGTTATCGTTTTGCATATCGCCGCCGCTGCTTGCTGCGGGCGTGGTTTCGGGCGGTATCTCCACCGCGTCGCTCAGGTCGTCCCCGCCGCCCGTGCAGCCCGCAAGCATAAGCGCCGCCAGCGCAAGCGCAAGCAGTATAATTGCAGTTTTTTTCATGGCATACTCCTTTCCGTCAAAAAGCGCCCCGCCCTATGCGGGCAGGGCACTCGTACTACTTATCGCACTTATTGCTCAAGAACCATCGAATATGTTCTGGTTAGCAGTTGGAATATCATAGCAAATCCCACCTTCATTCGGCTCATATGCACACGGATTCGGCGAAGTTGAGAATATCGTTCCTCCTGTTGTTTCATATGCACATTGATTACCATCCGAAAGAGTTACATCAGTATATGCACATGCCGCTATACTCGTGCTCAGCTCAAAGTTCTCGAAGTACAATTCGGGCTTAACATATTGTTTTTTCATGTTTTTCACCCCTTTCCTTAAAACCAACCCTTGAACCAATCCCACATGTCGCGCATGCTGTTGGGACGGGTTTTAACGGTAAGCCGCGCGGTGATGGCTTCGCTCTCGGTGCCTTCCGCATTGATGGCGGTCACGCTGAAGTCCGCGGATTCCTGAGCCACCATGCTGTAAGTGAACTCCCTGTACGTTATGCGCTTCGCGCGGCGGCCGAAGCCCATGCGCTCGGTACGGGTGCGGTAGCTCCTTATGGTCTGGCCGTCCACGGTAATGGCTTCCACGTCCTCGGAGGTCTTAACGGTAAGCGTAGCCTTCCTGCCCTGCATAACGTTCCTGCTCCAGCTTGCCTCGAACCGCTCCGGCTCAAATGTCTTTTCAGGCTCCGGCTCGGGCTCAGGGGCAAGCAGATTGTTCACCATGCTGACTGCCATAAGCGCATCGTCGTAGCTGATAGCCAGCGCTACTGTGTTGTTTTCGGTATTCGCAGGCTCATCGAAAGTGCACTTGACATTGGTTATGGAGATGATGTTAGTAGAACCTTCCGCGCTGTTATTAGTCAGCACAATCAGGTTAGATACCTTCTTTTTACTCTGCTCACCTGTGCCATCACTCCAAGTCAACCCTGTCAGCGCATAGTACATATCGGTCGCGGTAGTAAGCTCCAAACTGTTAGCTACAACTTTATTATTATACGCCTCAAACTTAATTTCTTCGCCGCCTATTTTCAGCGTTCCGCTCTCTCCGTTCGCAAGCTTCACGCCAAGCTGTACGGTTTTGGGTTGGCTGTCAGCAACTATCTTGAACGCTATCGCCTGACCTTGTGCAAGATAGACCTCGTGATTCGGGCCGTAGTTCTTATATTCATCTATAGTTGCGCCAGACGCCTTGCCGTCAATGAATACCGCGCCTGTTACGTTAGTAGCGTCATTTGAGACAAAGCTTTTCTGACCAATCAGCGCCTTACGAACCTCGGTATACACAGGCTTGGCTTCACTGTCCTTACCATATTCTGTATCAAGCTTATTGCCAGCAGGATTGTATACGCGCACGGCGTCAAGCCAGAATGAGTATTTCTTCCCATCAGCCACATCAAATATTTTGTCATAGCATACTTTTATTACAACAGTATGCTCACCGTATGTAAGCCCACTAACCTTAATTACAGGTACCTGATATATAGCGTTGGAATTATTATCTATTTCCCATCCATTTTCTTTTGAATATGTATAGCCATAATAGTTATTAACAACGTGGCCTTTTTCCTTTTCCCCGCTATTACTATTGCCCTTATACACATCCACAAATATCGCACCCGACGTATTATTCGTCAAGCTGATGATATCAAACCCGGTGCCCTTGAAGGTAAACTGCGCCGTCGGCCAGACTACGCCATCCTTTGCCATGTCGCTGGTCACGGTCACCTTGCGCGCGCTGCCCATGGAGAACATGGTGCTATCCTGATACGCAGGGTCGTAGCCGTAGACATTGTGGTTCGTCTTTTCGCCAAGCGCTTCGAGGGCTTGGTTGGCGGTCTGTTCCTGTCCGGCTATGTACCATACGCCGGGGGTGTCGCCAGTGCCAGTCGCAGTGAATTGCGTCTGCTGTATGCCGTCGCTGCCGTAGAACTTCGCAAAGCTGTCCTCGTAGTAGACGTTCGTGGCGGGGATGATGTTAGCGGTGAACAGCTGCGGTTTGTCATTATCCCCTTTTTGACTAAACTTTACATACAGCGGTATGGTTATGTTCTTGTCAAGCGGCTTATCCAGTGTGTACAGGACGTACTTACCCTCGGTGTCATTCATAATAACCTTGGCCGTGCCATACAGTCCTTTGTTTTCGAGTACTATCTCTTTTTCCCAAAGAGACACTGTATCTATGTCTGCATCATTCGTTACGCCAAAGTCGCTAAACTTAATCTTCAGCGGCAGGCCGAAATCGATAACATACGTGTGCTCGCGTGTGAACGTATAGTATATCCATACATTCTTATCATCTTTTCTAAAGTCAACAATTTTGTACTTGGAATAGCGATACTGCGGTTCAAGACCCTGCAGCGTGGCAAGTTTCGAGGATACGGTTATCGTTTCGTTATTGCTGTTTATCACCTCTCCGTTAAGCAGCGGCCCGCCAACAGTATCATCATCTTGGGGATTAAGAGCTATACCGGAATTAAAGGTTGTGTCTTGGTTAACGGCTATGTTGTATTCATAGAACGCCGTTTCGCTGCCTTGTATTGCGTAATGCACCGTCAAGCTATCAGGGGTTTGCTTGGCGCGCAGATAATACGTCACCAACAGACCTTGATACTGATATATCTTAACGGATTCGAGGAACGGCTCGCCACCGTATTTCACATTGGGCATTTTGTTAAGCTCGGTGCTGTTGGCATCGGCCTCAGTCTTGGCCCACGCTATTTTTTCAGTACCACCATAATTCAATTCAGTTGGCTTAGTACCCTTGGTAACATAGTCAGTATGTGTATCGCTTGTCGGCGTAACCGTTATCATGTAAACCTCATATTCCGCGGTTTCTACACCGGCAATACCATAAACAGTACGATAATAAGTACCATCGGTATCCTGCACAACATAACCATTGCCGAGCGGTACAGGTTGATTAGTCGGGCAATCGAACCCAATGGTCTTACCCGTTACTGGGAAACTATTCGGTATTCTATCTGAAGTACCGTCGTATTTTACCGCGAAATCAAGCAGACATTGATTCGCACCATATTTTATCGGACCCCAGTCAACTATTTCCGTAGTAACCTCGCTTGTAACCGTGGTCACCTGGCGATACCATATACATACTTGATTCTTATCTGTGTCGGTTGCTCCTGCGCCGACATTTTCAATATTTACCCATGTAATGCCATCTACGGAATAAGCCCAACTGCCCTCATAGAACCTGATATATTCAAATTTGGTTCCTTTGTGGGAATAATTCGTCCAGCCATCGGTAGACTGCCTGTTTTCTGCCGTATGGTATGCGCTTTTCCAGTAAGTTACATTGTATGTATCGTTGTCCCAGCTTTTTGCTGTACCGGTTACTTGAGGTAATATGCTGCTCAAGCTTATTCCGTTAGGGCTGTTCACCGTGGAGTGCGATGCTTTAAGAGTATATATACTGCGCCTGTTGCCTGCAGTATCGTCATATGAAAACTCCGCAGGGGCATCATTACTCCAATTGGTCGGCACAACGCCCGTGTTGGTTATCCACAGGTTGATGGGCAATACCTGCTGCGCCAACGTCGCATCCACAACCTTAATCGTATAGGTTTTGCCATCTATCTCGATAGTGGTTTCGCCGCCGGCTATGCCCTTAATGGTTACTTGTGTTTCGGTCTTACCTTCGGTTGTCACGCTGCCGCTTGCTGCCATGCGGGTAAACGTACCGTTCGCATAGCTGCCCCACTGTATTTCGGCAAGCTGCCACCAATTAGTCTTAGCTACTGTAATTTCAACCCTTATATAGCGCACATTTCCTACCGTATTATTTAATATGGTAGTTTTTGTGCCGTCATAGCTACCTATCTTTGTCCAGGTGCTGCCATCAGCAGATACTTTAACGTCTGCTGTACATGCTGCATCATCATGATTAGTAGGAATAATTCTTACCGCATCGAACGGAATAGCCGCACCAAGGTCAACCTGCGCATATGCACCTACTGTCCGTGCCTTACTAGACCAATAATAAGTGTTTTTATCCCCATCGATAAGATTAGACGCACTATAACTTGTATACGGCCAATAGGGATCATTGTGTTCTGGTATACTCGCGGACGCCGTTGCACTATAGCTTATCGTTTCCCCGGTCTGCTGAACTGGTTTAACTTCTACCTTCTCTGCAACAGTTTTATCCGCAATCTCGCCAACACTATTGGTCACATCGCCCGGGACAGTTATAACTCCGGTGCTCCCCTTCGTGATTTCTATCGTTCCGCCAACCTCTGTCGTTGCGGCCTTCTCATATATGCCCATTACGGAGAAGTGCGGCGCGGTAAACATATACCAGCCATCCTCGGTCGCCGTGCCGTTGATATCCTTAACAGTGCCATCGTTTTCCACGATGAACGCGATAACCTTGCTGCTATCCCATCCTTCGGGTATCTTTATGCGAACCTCGGCTTCGCCGGTATACTTATTTTCTGCGGTCGAAGGAGTCACATCATAGGCCTTTATTCTGCCGTCAACAGCCTTAATACCGGCTATTACACCCGTATGCTCGGGCGCAGTCAGCGCCGCAAGGTTGGGGCCGGTTACGCGAACGGTGTCGTTATCGTTGCCTACGGTGGTGTTGTTGGTGGGAACATTTATTGTTCCATCAGCCTTAAACCCGCCCTCAACAAGCTCATTTGAAGCGGAATAGATGTCGCTATTCTTCATGCGCGCGCCAATAACGCGCAGTATCATGCGAATCTGTTGCGCAATTTGGGTTTCATCGTTTTTGCCGGGGGTGTTGCACCATATGCAGAACATGGAGCCGACAGGGTTTATATTGCTACTTACTTTCTTATACAAGAATGTGTTGTTATTAAACTTCTTTGCATGGGTTATCCAAGTATCTTCTGCGTAGTCTCCAACGAAGGTATACCCTTCACCATTAAAAATTGAATGATTCAGATTCCAAGCTTCATTGGTAGAAACATAATAGAAGTCGTGGCTGGTATTTATCAGCGAATATCCGCTTACGTTTGCTGAATTCCAGCAGCAAACCTGTGTACCAGCAGTAAAGCTGTTTCTATTATTGCTGCTTGTAAGTGCATCGTTAAATACGCGCGGTGTCATTCCTGCGTAAATAACATTGTCAATAAGCCTGTTTGCATATGTGAAAAATTCGGATGTAAAGCTTGTATTTCCACTGGCATCATGGTATTCGTCCATGGCAAGATGAAAAAAACTACATCTTTTTCTTTGAAATACTTAATATACTTTTCAACAAGTTTTCCCGTGAAATCAACCGCTTTATCTATTCTTAAATTCATGCAGCCGCTGCTTACGATAAGGTCGTTATACTCCCCTATTTCTAATTTACTCATTGCATGTAGCAGAGCATTCATATGCCCCGGGGTATTAAGCATCGGAACGATTTCTATACTCTTTGTTTTGGCATAGGCTATAATGGCATCCATTTCCGGTTCGGTCAGCGCATTTGTGGTAGGATTATACTCTATCCATTCACTGTCCTTTTTGCCATTATCGCCATATGTATTGTATTGCTTATTTCCGTATTCAAGAGCGCTCTTAACAGCTTCGCTTGAATATGTGTCAACAGACATATCATCCAGATAAAACCTGAATCCGCCATTGCCAAAAGCAAGCTGAAGCTGATTATAATCAGCCGCGGCCATTTCGTTGATAAGCGCAATTATCCAATCTTTTGAAAAATACTCTCTGCCGCAATCAAGATGAACTATGCGGTAATAGTCATCTCCGCTCGTATCGCGCGCGGCAACATTCGCCTGCACGGGCATCACGTTTGCCGGCATAATCCCCTCATCCGTGGGCTCGGCAGTGGGTTCGCCCTGCGTGGGCTCTGCCGTGGCCGCGGGGTTCTCGGGCGTGGGCGCGGGAACTTCGGTGACTTCGGGAGCCTCCGTCTCGGTCGGCGCGGTGGGTTCAGCCGATTCCGTCGGTTGCACTGCTTCCGTAGGCGCGGGCGTAGAATCCGCATTGCCTTCCCCCTCCGCCAGCACTGACGCGGGCAGCAGACCTGCCACCATTATCAGCGCAAGCAGCACGGAAAACAGCTTCTTGAACACTTGATTTCTCATATGTTTCCTTCCTCCTAAAAAATGTCGGTCCGTACCGCATAATTTTAGCATTACACGGAATATATTGTATTCCTTAACGAAAGAAAAAGCAAGAGCGGAAACGAAAAACGGTGAATTTTTTGTTAAAAAAGAGCCGCCCGCGCACGGGAGACTCTTTGCATATAAAAACTCGCTTTACGCGGGCAGCGAAACGGTTACCGTCGTGCCCACGTTCGGGACGGATTCAAGCCTTATGCTGCCGTGGTGATACATTACCGCGTGCTTGACTATGGATAGGCCAAGCCCCGTGCCGCCGCTCTCCTTGGAGTGGGACTTATCCACGCGGTAGAACCGCTCAAACACGCGGGCCTGATGCTCTTCGGGTATGCCTATGCCGGTATCCGCCACGGTAACGGTTGCAAGGCCGTCCTTTTCGCCCACGGTTATGCTTACGCTGCCGGCCGCGCGGTTGTACTTAACGGCATTGTCGCACAGATTGTAAATAATCTCATATAACAGCCGCCTTACTCCGGTTATGCAGACGCTTTCACCCCGCACCTCAACGCCTATGTGCCTTTCCTCCGCCTCCGTGCGCAGGTCGCTTGCTGCCTCCGCCGCAACCGCCTTCAGGTCAACGCGCTCCATGGGCATGTCGCAGCCTTCGTCAAGCTGGCTCAGCCTTATTATGTCGCCTATCAGCGTAACGAGGCGCTGCGCCTCCTGCCGAATGTGGCCCACAAAGCGGGGCATATCCTCCGCCTTCACCATGCCGTTTTCTATCAGCTCCGCGCTGCCTATAATGCCCTGTAACGGGGTTTTCAGCTCGTGCGAAACGTTTGCCGTGAACTCGCGGCGCATGGCGTCCGCGTTCTGCTTTTCGGTTATGTCAAAGCCGAGTATCACCGCGCCTATTGTCTTTCCGTCGGATTCTATGCGGCTCACGTCAAGCTGATATACCTTGCCGCCGCGGCTCATGCTCGTCTCGCCGTGGCCGCCGTCGTATGCGGCACGTATGGCCTCGCTCAGCTTGGGGTTCCTGTCCACCGTAATAAAATCGTGGCCCGCGCAGTTTTCTTCCGCGTTGAATAGCTGCCTTGCCGCGGGGTTCATGCTTATTATGCTCCCCTTTTCATCCAGCAGCACAAGCCCTTCGTTCATGCTGCGGGTTATGGCGCTGAACTCATCCTTTTTCTTGTCCAGCGCGCGCATCTGCGCATTTATCTGCATATGCTGGCGGTTTATGCGGCTCAGCAGCGGGGCTATCTCCTCGTATGCATCGTTGTCCAGCGGATGGTCAAGGTCCAGCGCGTTCAGCGGCGCAACTATCTTCTGCGCCAGCCTGTTCGCCATGATCGTCGCCAGCACAAGCGCCGCCAGCACTATTATTACCACCGGCCTCAGCATGCCCAGTGCCAGCGTTGCAATGGTAGCCCTGCTTACGGATATTCTTATTACGCTGCCGTCGTCAAGCCGCTTTGCGTAGTACATCGTCTTTTGCATAAGCGTTGCCGAATAGCGCGTGCTTTGCCCTTCTCCGGCTTCAAGCGCCTGCCGCACCTCCTCGCGCGCGGCGTGGTTGTCCAGCGTGCTTTTGTCGCTTCCGCTGTCGTATTTCACCGTGCCGTCGGGCGCTATCCATGTCAGCCTGTATCTTTCGCTGTTCACGCGGGCAAGGTATTCCTCCCCGCCCTGCTCAACGCCCGCCGCCGCAAGGCTCAGCTGATCCTTCAGCTCGTTTTCCTGCAGGCTTGCAAAGTATTCGTATAAGCAGTCCATTATTATCAGCAGGCTTGAGAGCAGTATTATGCCCGCAACCAGCATTATCGCCCTGAATATTCTTTTCGTCATTGCCCTTCCTCCATCCGGTAGCCAACGTTTCTTACGGTTTTAATGCTTTCGCCGCATTTGCCAAGCTTTTGGCGCAGCGTGCGTATATGCATATCTATGGTGCGCGTTTCGCCCATGTAGTCCGTTCCCCAAACCTGTTCCATAAGCTGCTCCCTTGTGAACGCCGTGCCCATATGGGAAAGGAACAGCTTCAGCAGCTCATATT
>ERZ773148.2554-NODE-2554-length-13611-cov-3.398864_pt1 | contig 13611 bp, 6 predicted proteins | sample MGYA00580846_ERZ773148 | MGnify/ENA primary metagenome ERZ773148 (study PRJEB29015, sample SAMEA2737879) | human gut metagenome | biome: human gut; feature: human-associated habitat; material: faeces | place: China | collected 2012 ... | reverse complement strand
CGTCCATGGCGATGTCGCCGCAGCCGGAGACGCAGCAGGTGCCCATGCCGCGGGCGACGACGGCCGCGTGGCTGGTCATGCCGCCGCGCACGGTCAGGATGCCCTGCGAGACCTGCATACCCACGATGTCCTCGGGGCTGGTCTCGAGGCGGACGAGCACGACCTTCGGCATGGTCTTGTTCTTGACGGCTTCCTCGGCCTCCTCGGCGGAGAAAACGACCTGACCGCAGGCGGAACCGGGGGACGCGGCAAGGCCCTTGCCGATGGCGTCGGCTTTTTTGAGCGCCTCGGCGTCAAACTGCGGGTGCAGGAGCGTATCGAGCTGCTTGGGCTCGACGCGCAGCACGGCCTCGCGCTCGGTGATCATGCCCTCGTCGACGAGGTCGCACGCGATCTGCAGCGCCGCCTGCGCGGTGCGCTTGCCGTTGCGGGTCTGGAGCATGTAGAGCTTACCGTCCTCGATGGTGAACTCCATGTCCTGCATATCCTGAAAATAGTGCTCGAGCCGGTTGGCGATGGCGACGAACTCGTCGTACACCTCCGGCATCTGATCCTGCAGGTGGCTGATCGGGCTCGGCGTACGCACGCCGGCGACGACGTCCTCGCCCTGCGCGTTGATGAGGTACTCGCCCATGAGCCGCTTCGCGCCCGTGGCCGGGTCGCGCGTGAAGGCCACGCCCGTGCCGGAACGGTCGCCGGAGTTGCCGAACGCCATCTGCTGGACATTGACGGCGGTGCCCCACTCATAGGGGATCTCGTTCATCTTGCGGTAGACGTTCGCGCGCGGGTTATCCCAGCTGCGGAACACGGCCTTGACGGCCTCGATGAGCTGCTCGTTCGGATCCTGCGGGAAGGGCTTGTGCTCGTTGTCCTCGTAGATCTTCTTGAAGATGACGACGAGCTGCTTGAGATCATCGGCGTCCAGATCGACGTCGTTCGTGACGCCCTTGGCGGCCTTCATCTTGTCGATCTCTTCCTCAAACAGGCTCTTGGACACGCCCATGACGACGTCCGCAAACATCTGCACGAAGCGGCGGTAGCTGTCGTAAGCGAAGCGGGGGTTGCCGGTCTTTTTGGCCAGGCCCTCGACGGATGCGTCGTTCAGGCCGAGGTTGAGGATGGTGTCCATCATGCCGGGCATGGACTGGCGCGCGCCGGAGCGCACGGACACCAGCAGCGGGTTTTCCACGTCGCCGAGCTTTTTGCCGGTCAGATCCTCCAGACCCTTAACGTGCGCGAAAATGTCTGCCTGGATCTCCGCATTGATCTGGCGGCCGTCCGCGTAGTACTGCGTGCAGGCCTCGGTCGTGATCGTGAAGCCCTGCGGCACCGGCATACCGGCCGCGGTCATCTCCGCAAGGCCGGAGCCCTTGCCGCCGAGAATGTTGCGCATCGCGGTCTTGTCGCCGCCGAACGCCTGGCTGCCTTCGCTGAAATAATACAGATACTTTTTGCTCATTCCATTACCTCCATCTGTTCTGGTTTTTGGCGATTTCTTTTCGTTATTATTATAGCAAAACCGGGGCGACCCCGCCAGAATGAATGTGCGCAAAGTCGTCCAAATCTTCACAATGTCAGGAGCCGGTTTTTATGCAGTTTGCAAGATTGTGCCCATATTCGTAGAATTTTCCGAAACCAAATACAGAATTTATGAATTTTTGTGAATGATGACAGACAAAAATGCAAAAATATCCTTCCCTGCTTTTTCTCACACACGCCTGTCGAGTGACACAGTTTGGAAATTTTCGCAGTCCCAATGCATTATAACTGCGTTGTAAAACATTAGAGTAATATACAGCAACTGTGCGCGAAGTACAAAAACAGGATTTCCTTTGGATTATGTGCTATAACATACACAACCGCAATTCCCCGACTTTCGTCCGTTTTACGTCATTTGGCGGAGTTTGTGATGATAAGAAAGCATGAAAACTGATATACTTTGGAGGGAAAACATGATGAAACACAGCAAACGTTTTCTGTGCCTGCTGCTGACGCTCATTCTGGCCGCGAGCCTGTGCGTCTTTCCGGCGGCGGCCGCAGACCAGACCTGCCCGAGCAGCAAGGACGACCCGGTCGTGTTCGTGCACGGCCTGATGGGCTGGGGCCAGCGCGCCGGCATCAACGCCATGCTCCCCTACTGGGGCATGACCACCGGCAGCCTGACAAGCTACCTCAACTCGCTCGGCTATGAGACGTACTCGGCCACCGTCGGCCCGATCTCCAGCGCATGGGACCGCGCGTGCGAGCTCTATGCCCAACTGACCGGCACGACGGTCGATTACGGCGCGGCGCACGCTGCGGCGCACGACCACGCGCGCTACGGCATCACCTATGACCAGCCGCTCTTTGCCGGCTGGGGCACGAAGCGCGCCGTCAACCTCGTCGGCCACAGCTTCGGCGGCGCGACCACGCGCCAGTTCCTCGAGCTGATGGCCAACGGCAGCGCCGAGGAAGTTGCCGCGGCCAAGGCGGCCGGCACTGCGCCGAGCCCGCTGTTCACCGGCGGCAAGCGCAGCTGGGTGCACTCCATGACCGAGATCGCCGCGCCCCACAACGGCACGACCTTCATCGAGTCCAACGGCGCGATCATGGACGCGGCAACAAATCTGGCCGAGACGCTCGCCAAGGGCTTCGGCATCACGGAGATCAAGAATCTCTATGACTTCCAGCTTGAGCAGTTCGGCATCTACAAGGATCCGAACGAGACCGTGCTCGAGACGCTGCAGCGCGTGTTCAGCACCGACTTCATGTCGCACAACGACAACGCTTTTCTCGACCTGACGATCGACCGATCGCTCGAGATCAACGACGGCATCGGCATCGAGCCGAACGTCTACTACTTCTCCTACGCCGGCAACCAGACCGTGCAGGACCCGGTCTCCGGCAACTACATCCCGTCGGCCAGGATGTGGACGCTGTTCTACCCCGGCGCGATCAACATGGGCAAATACTATGACAAGTACACCGCCGGCGGCTTCTACATCGACCAGAGCTGGCGGCCGAACGACGGCATGGTCAACACCGTATCCGCCTTCTACCCCATCCACAGCGACGGCACCTGCCTGACGCGCGACGGCAAGCAGGGCTGGACGAATTACGACGGCTACTCCAACATCCATTTTAAGCCCGGCATCTGGTACGTTATGCCCGTGCAGTCATTTGACCACATCCAGTTCGTCGGCGGCATGCTCAACGGCAGCCTCGTCAAGACGCACGCGCTCTACCGCGGCGTCATGGAGGATATCTACAACACCTATACCACCGCGCCGACCGGCGGCAGCTTCCCGTTCACGGACGTGGCCGAGAGCCGCTGGAGCTATCCGTACATCCGGGAGATGTATGAAGCCGGCGTGATCGACGGTATGACGCCGACGACCTTCGAGCCGGCCGGCAATGTCACGCGCGCGCAGTTTGTGAAGATGCTTGCCCTGCTGCAGAGCGCGGACGTGTCCGCCTATGCGTCCGGCCCATTCACCGACGTGCCGGGCAACGCCTGGTATACGCGCTACGTCAACTGGGCGGCCGCGAACGCGATCGTCAACGGCACGAGCGAGACGACCTTCGATCCGAACGCGGCGATCTCGCGGCAGGATACGGCCGTCATGCTCTACCGTTATGCGCAACAGTACGGCATCGCGCTTCCGGAGCAGACCACAGCCCCGTTCACGGACGAGGGCAGCGTCGCGGCCTACGCCCTGCCCGCCGTGCAGGCGCTGCACCGCGCCGGCGTCATCAACGGTATGCCGGACGGCAGCTTCCGCCCCTACGACACCGCGACCCGCGAGCAGGCCTGCGCCGTGCTGTGCGCGCTCTGAGCACCAGAACGCAAACGTCTCCCGGCTTCGGCCGGGGGACGTTTTTTGCATTTGTGCACAGCTGTCCGCGCGGTTGTGCGACAGATGCGGCCGCGTGTCCAAAAACCTCACATACAGCCGAATCTGATACAAAATCTTCTGCATTCCCCGGATTGCAAACCGGTGCGGTTGGAATTATAATACTCAAAAAATAAATGCGCGCTCCGGCGCGCCGGAAAGGAATGTACGCAATACCATGAAAAAGAGCAAGAAGTTTCTGTGTCTGCTGCTCGCGCTGGTGATGGCCGGAAGCCTGCTGCTTCTGCCGGCCGCCGCCGCAAACACGCAGCAGTCCGGTGCCGAACGCTACCCGACCGTTTACGTCCACGGCCTGATGGGTTGGGGCGCACGCGACCAGATCTACGCCGTGACTCCGTACTGGGGCCTGACGAGCGACCTGATGCCGTACCTGACGAGCAAGGGCTATGAGAGCTATGCCGCCTCCGTCGGCCCACTGTCGAGCGCGTGGGATCGCGCGTGCGAGCTCTATGCCCAGCTCACCGGCACGACCGTTGACTACGGCGCGGCCCACGCTGCCGAATACGGCCACGCGCGCTACGGCGTGACGTATGACAAGCCGCTGTTTGAAGGCTGGAGCGCGGACAAGAAGATCAACCTCGTCGGCCACAGCTTCGGCGGCGCGACGATCCGCCTGTTTCTGGACATTCTGGCCGACGGCTCTGCACAGGAGCAGGCTGCGGCAAAGGCCGACGGCACGGAGGTCTCCCCGTTTTTCCAGGGCGGCAAGGCCGACTGGGTCTATTCGCTGACGACGCTGGCAGCCCCGCACAACGGCACGACCTTCCTCGAATGCTGCGGCGACATGACGCAGTTCGCCGCCGAGGTCTCGACCACCATGGCAAAGCTGCTCGGCATCTCGGACTTCAAGGGCGTGTACGACTTCCAGCTCGAGCAGTTCGGCTTCTACCGCAAGGACGGTGAGACCGTGCTTGAGGCGCTCGACCGCGTGCTGCACTCGGACTTTTTGTCGCACAACGACAACGTGTTCCGTGACCTGACGATCGACCGCGCGCTGGAGCTCAACGACGACATTGAGATCCAGCCGAATGTGTACTACTTCTCCTACGCCGGCGACAAGACGCGCCAGAGTGCCCTCACCGGCGAGCGCACGTCGGCCGCCGATATGACGCCGCTGTTCGTGCCGTTTGCAAACCAGATGTGCAGCTATTATAACCAGACGACTGCCGGCGGTTTCCAGATCGACAAGAGCTGGGCGCCGAACGACGGCCTTGTGAACACCGTCTCGGCCCTGTACCCGACCAACAGCGCCGGAAAGTGCCTGACCAAGGGCGGCCAGACCGGCTATATCCAGCGCGACGGCTACTCCAACGTCAGCTATCAGCCCGGCGTGTGGAACGTAATGCCCGTGCGCCACTATGACCACGGCAACTTCATTGCCGGTATGCCGGTGCCCAACCTGTCCTCACAGAGCACAACGGCCCTGCGCCAGTTCTACCTGAGCTGGTACGATAAAGACCTTGCCGGAACATTGACCAGCATCACACTGGTGATGCTTTCCGCCATCACTACGGTGCCGGGCTGGTACCAAAAGCTGGCCGCCAAGGCCGGGGCCGGGACGCTGGTACCTATTACCGGGTTTGCCAACTCAGTGGTCAGCCCGGCGGTGGAGTTCAAGGCCGAAGGCTGGATAACGGGCGTTGGCGCTAAAATTTTTACCATCGCGGGCCCGGTGCTGGCGTTCGGCACACTGGCTTCCTGGGTGTGGGGGCTGGTGTATTGGACGATGAATAAGTTTTGACCCCAAAATCATCGCGCAGGGCGCTGCTTTGGCTGCCCTGCGCATATTTTTTGCCCCGCTGCGGCACACTAAGCCCAAACAAACCGGAAAGGGGATTGCCTGTTATGCCGATACGAAGGGGCGTACACTGAAAGGTATCAGTTTCTCTTCTCCCGGAGCTAACTCATAATGAACGTTATTGCCTACTTTCTTACCTCCGACATACATTTCAATTTTTCCTGTATCCATCAAAGTTCCATTGTTTTTGACAGACACCCAAATAGTTTTCTGATTCTTTACCAAGTTTTCTTCCACTTTGAATAAAGTCAAACCGAAATCTGCAGCAAATTCATGAGTATATTCAAGCATACCGGACAAACCTTTTTTGGAATCTGCATAACCCACACTATCCTTAATACGGTCTTTGGCCACATACTGAGGACTTACACCTCCAACTAAGATTTTGAAAGCACCTTTCTCTACAACCCGGTCCATATGATCGTTCAACAGTGATAGTTCATAAGGTGTCAGTTCAAAAGAAACTGTTTTCGCTTCACCTGGTTTCAGATGAATACGGGTAAAGTCTTTCAATTCTGTAATACGTGTCTTCACACTGGCATACATATCCGTTACATACAGTTGTACCACCTCATCACCGGCCCGTTGACCTATGTTCTTCACAGTAGCCTGCACTGTAATATTACCATTTTCTTTTTCCTGTATTTTCAGACCAGAATATTCAAATGAAGTATAACTCAAACCATATCCGAAATAGTAAAGAGGATAATATTCCATATCCGAATATTCATAACGACGACCGGAAGTTTTAAAGTTATAATAGAGAGGGAGCTGACCTACGTGACGTGGAAAAGTCATCGGCAAACGACCGGCAGGATTATAATCACCAAACAGCACATCTGCTGTGGCCGGACCACCTTCTTGTCCCGGCAACCAATTCACAAGGATAGCCTTACACAACTCTGACGCCTTAGACAGATTATAAGGGCGCCCCGCCTGAAGAATCAATATAACAGGTTTTCCAGTTGCACAAACAGCTTCCAATAATTCCTGTTGTTTACCTGGCAAAATCAAGGTTGCATAATCATGGTTCTCACCGGATGTTTTATATACATCTGTCGTAGCCTCACTGGTTGAACAATCTCCCAAAACCAATAGCACCACATCTGATTGTGAAGCTACTTTTACCGCCTTTGCAATATTGTTTTCACCCAAGCTTGTAAAATCACAACCTTGCTCATAAATCACTTTTGTCTGTTTTCCTACCGCTTGTTTGATACCAGTCAACACAGATTTTAACTGACCAGGCTGAAGTTTAGGAGTGTAATCACCAGGCTGAAGATCATTTGCACCGGGACCTAACACAGCAATCGTACGCATGTCTTTAGACAGAGGTAAAATATTATCCTTATTTTCTAACAGTACAATAGATTCACGAGCAGCCTGACGTGCCATTTCTTTATGACTATCCGAATTCCACCCCGGATAAATCTTATTCCAGTCCAACGGCTTGTTTGGTGCTTTTTCAAACAGTTCATTGCGGAACATCATACGCAACATTGTGCGGCACACCTCATCAAGATTCTCCATATTGATACGTCCATCCTTTGCGGCCTGTATCACCTCCTTATCATTATAAGTATCACCACAGTTTGTAGCAATACCGGCAGCCAAAGCCTGGTTAGCAGCTTCTATTTTATTTTTAGCCGTATAATGCTTACGGGCAGTCAAGTTACCTATAGCACCACAGTCGCTAACGATAAAGCCGCTGAATCCCCATTCCTCACGCAAAATATTATGTAGTAATTCTCTACTTTTAGCTACCGGAACACCCAGGAAATCCGAATAAGCCATCATCAAAGATTGGCAATCATAGTTACGAATCACATGACGGAACGGAACCAAATGTACTTCGCGCATTTCACGTTCAGACAATCCTATATCATGAGAATCGCGTCCTCCCAACGGAGCACCATGACCACCAAAATGTTTCGGAGTAGTATACAACCCCATAGACTGGTAGCCTTTAATCCAAGCTCCACCAATTTGCGATACCAAAACCGGATCCTCTCCAAATGTTTCCTCACAACGTCCCCAACGGGCATCCTGAGCTACATCCAGTACCGGAGACCATGCCTGCATAGTACCTGCCGAAAGAGTTTCATCGCCAACTGCCATTGCCACTTCTTCTGTCAACTTCTTATTCCAAGTTGCCCCCATTGCAAGAGCCTGGGGAAAGATAGTAGCTCCACTACCATATGAGAAGCCATGTACAGCTTCCACCTTTGTAATGGGCGGTACATACAAATGAGGAATACCGGGAATGCCCCAGCCCTCACGTATCAGTTCCATTTTATCTTCCGGCGTCATCACAGACAACAGGCTTTCTACACGTTCTTCCACCGGAAGCGTAGGGTCCATATAGCGTAGCGAAGTCTTTTCTCCTTTCCGATCTTTCAATTCCTTATCAGCCAGAAGAACAGATACCTCCTTTACCATAAAAGGTTTAACACGATCACCTCCCTTAAAAGCCAACCGGACATGTGCCCCATATTTAGGTGAAAACTTCAACCGCATCTCTTTAGCGCTACCCTGTACCTGATAATCGACAGGCACTCCCAGATTCATAGGATCATATGTAACAAAGATATTCATCAGTTGCTTTAAATCCTCTTTAGAAACACCTTGCATCTGAACCCCAAGCTCACATACATCACCAGGAGTCTGGATAGTAAACATCAACCATTGGTCTGCTTTCAAGTCCTGACCACTAACTTCCCACATTGTCTTTTGATCCTTATCAAAAGCTAACGAAGCTTTTTCTACATTAGTTGATGCTGAAACGGACAAAATATCACTTGGCTGCTGAGCCATTAGAAAAGAGCAGGATAATATTCCTGCAAATAAGAATAAATGCCTTTTTAAGTTCATATTATCAGATTTTAATCTATTTTTATGCAAAGTAAACAGCAACCGCTTAATAAAATGATAAAACAATAATTAATGAAACATTAAAATCCACTTAATGAATCACTTTTGCAGGAAAAGCGAAGCCTGGCTGTAATAATTGCATAAATAAGTAATCGGTTTTCACCAAAAAACACTACTTTTGTACGAGCTAATACTTCATTAAGGACATACAAAATGAAAAAGACACAATCTATTATCTTTCTTCTGTTGATGTGTATGCGTTCAGTCGCTCAGCTTCCTGAATATGGTTTGCATATCCAATCCTACCCGCTTCAGAATTCTGAGTTTACCAGTATGGTATTAGAAGATGGAAAGCCCATAGAGACTAAAGGAGACAAAATTACCCTGAGTTTTAACCTCTGGGTGAGACCCGATAATGTATTCGGAACCGTATTCCGCATCATTACTGAAAACAATAAGAATATCGATCTGATGTACAGTGTCAGCGAAAACGACAGACGCTTCCCAATTCTGGTCACTGGAGATGCAGTACACCCCATTCAAAAAGAAGTGAGGCGTGAAACTTGGACTTCAGCCAGCCTGACCCTCGATGTTAAAGAGGGAAATATTACCGTATTATATGATAGTACGGAAATCAATGTGAATTATATCGGCCTGAAGGGTACGCAGAAACTACGCTTTGCTTTCGGCTATTGTCCCTATGAGGGCTTCTCTTTAGCCGATGTGGCTTCCGTTAATTTAAGAGATATCAGTATCAAGCGCGGATTACAGGAGATACGTTTGTGGAAAATGGCGCGCCATAATAAGGAAGTCTGTTATGACGAGATTTCCCACAGTCCGGCTTCCGGCAAAAATACCCGTTGGATTATAGACCAGTATATCACCTGGAAGCAGATTCATTCACAGCAATTCAAATCTTCTCCCTCTGTAGCATTCGATCCTACTGTCGGAACTTTCTACATAGCTAACAATAAACAAAAGCTGTATGTTTTCCATACGGATGAAAGGATAACTGACACCATTCAGGTAAAAGGCGGTGAGTTTGTAGCCAACTATCCCAACCAGTTGATATATCTACCAGAGCAACATCAGTTGTTATCCTACAACCTGAATGAGAATCTATATTCATTCTTTGATCCTGCTTCACAAAGTTGGAAAGGAACACAGGCAGCCGTACAGGAACATGACTATTGGAATAATACACTCGTTTATAATCCGGCCAATTCTTCATTGATCAGCTTCGGTGGATATGGACATTATCATTATAATAACAAGCTATTAATCTGCTATCCTTATGAGGATACCCCGCAGCGTCACCTCAATCTGACGAATATTCATCCCAGATACTCTTCCAGTTCTGTCATAGTTGACAGCACACTTTATATCTTTGGAGGACGCGGTTGCCCATCCGGACGGCAAGAATTATCTCCCCGCAACTATTATGACTTGTATGCTGTCAACCTTTTGACCCAGCAAGCCAATAAGCTATGGGAACTCACCCAGGTTCCGGACGGAGGAGATTTTCAACCCAGTGAAAACATGGTTTATGATACTGAAAAAAAATGTTTTTACTTCTTCAGTACCCAGCAAGGTGGTACGTTGATGAAAATTGATACTCAAACACCGCATTTCGAGCTCATGTCATTACCTATAGGACTGAAATTAGAGGCTCAATATATGTATACCAACATATACTATTCACCTAAACAAAAGAAGTTATATACAGTGATTCACCAAGCTGAAGTAAGCGGAAAAGCTGATATAGGCATCTATGAACTGAATTTCCCTCCGATTCCCATTTCATCCTTTAAGCAGCCTGATGTGGTTGCAGACAATACCAGTCAGAACGATCAGCCATCTATATGGCTGTACATTATAGTCGGAATACTGGTTATTGCCGGAATGGGAGTCTTCTATTATAGAAAGAAAAAGGCTGAAATAAACCGGGTCAAGACCACCACCGAGAACAACAAGAAAACGGAAACAAACAGCCTCCAATCAGAAACAGCGAATGGCTCTCTAATCAATGATATATCTGAGATAAAAATAGAAATGCCTATACACACAGAGACAACGACATTCCACAATTATGATTTCTCCAAGGGATGTGTTTGTTTCTTTGGTGGCTTCCATGTTGTGGACAAAGAAGGCAATGACATTACAGCCTTATTTACTCCAACCCTTAAGGCTTTATTGATATTGCTTATACTCTATACCGGAAGAGACTCCAAAGGAATCATTGGTCATAAACTAATCCAGCTATTATGGTATGACAAGACGGATGAATCTGCCAAGAATAACCGTAATGTATATATGAGTAAACTACGCGGTTTATTGGAAAAAGTAGGCGATATCAAAATATTGAATCAAAATGGCTTCTGGAGCATACAGTTTGAAGAAGGGACTATTTGCGACTATCTGGAAGCACTTCATTTATATAAAGAGAATAATAGTCAGAACTTAGAGAAGCTGCTTGAGTTATTGCTACGTGGTATGATGTTACCTAATATGGAAACCGATTGGATCGATACGTTCAAAAACGATTTTTCAAATAGCACTATCGATCTGCTTTGCAGATTACTGAAACGGGAAGACCTCTCGGAGACGTTAAAGCTAAAAATTGCAGATACACTATTCCAACATGACTACATCAACGAGGAAGCTCTTTGTGTAAAATGCCGCATTCTTTGTCAGCAAGGCAAGAAAGGGCTTGCCAAGACTGTCTATGATGCTTTCTGCAAAGAATATGCTGCTTCGCTGGGAACAGAATACAAGTTCTCCTTAATGGAAATTATCGACGAGCAAAACTGAAACAAATAGATACTCCAAAAGAAAAACGTCTGACCTGGATACTCCCAAGTCAGACGTTTCTTATGTTATATATCCAGATTCTACTTTGACTTATTTACGTTCCGGTTGTTTCATTTCCAACGGTTTTTCTTTACGCAACATTTTACCGGCCTGACCTACCAACCATAAATAATGGTCACTTCCGATCCCTTCTTCAATGGGCACAAATGTACTGGCACCAACAGGAACTTTTTTAGCACACTTAAAGATAGCTGTACCTTCGTCTATTTCATCAAACATGGCTACATAAATCATTTCGGCCCCTTCCTTGATAGCACCGGATAACTGTTTCCAAAGGAACGAACCTTTATTGCGCGGTATTTGCACACTATTCTCATGACCTTTCATATTACGCCAGGAGAAGCCCGGAAAAGCCAGAGGAGCATAGTCTACTTTATTTTTCTTAGCCCAGGCAATATCATCTTTAATCAGTTTCTGATAACGGGGATATGAATTCTCATTATAACGTCCCACGAACCACGGCATCACAACATCACACCGTTTTATCAATTCATGCAAGCGAGGGTCCGACTCGGTATCACCATTCAGTTCACGCCAATGCGTGGGTACTCCCAACATTACACTAAACCCCTGTGATTTCAAACCATTAATAATCTTTTCTGCTTCGTTCAGACCATAACGGCGACGGTCATTGAACCCTACACCCCAGATTGTAACCAGTGGTTTCCCGTTATGATACAGATAGGACGGGTTCTTAGCATGATCCTTTAAAGCATGGCGCTGAGCTATGTCGACAATATCCTTTAGCAGGACCTCTTCATCGCCAGGGCGCATACCACTCAAATCATACATCACGCAAATGGCGCGTTCATACTTATTAGCAGCCTTCATTGCTGAGTTCAGTACTACGTTGAAGTGATTCAATCCGCTCTTATTGCGAATCTCGCCTACAAAGCGTTGCATGAAAACTCCATCCAGCCCGTACTCTTTCATCCATCTGAAGTGAGTATCCACCGTAGATTCATCATGCGAAGAGAAAGTATAGGCCGGAGTTCCATCGGCAAACTTGAACTCCGTCTTATACAGCTTTTTATATTCCGATACTTCGGGCCAAAAATCAATCGTACAAGAACCGGGGCGAAAACCGTCGTGCCCGGTATAGTGATACCAACCACGGCCGGCACCGTCGTCAGGGGCATTGAACCACCCCTGATAACCGGCCATCACCAATCCTTTATACGAATTATACTGCTTGCCAGCAGCTTGTGCTGTAACACCTATTGAAAACAGCATACATACAATAAACCAATTTATTCTTTTTACCATAACCTATTTTATCTATATCACTTTTTTAAAACGCTCTTTGCAATGTGTACTTTTCTCCCGGTCGGGTCTGTATATCATACTCGTATATCCTGTACAGGATGGGGTACTGCGCCTTTAGGCCCTCTGCCACCAAGGGCTCCTTGATATCTCCACGTTTCATCAACGGGTTCGGGTTCTCACCTTTAGCTTCTTTCAAGCCGGCACCTTCCAGCGGTACATACGAACGTATACGCAGGTTTCCACCGATACGTGAAGTTACAATAGCCGTCGTCAGCTCACCGCCATCCCAGTCCATATCAACTTCGAAAGCACCACGTGCCACCAGACCTTTCACACTACCTTTGCTCCATGCCGTAGGCAGGGCAGGTAACAGGTGCAGAGCTTCATCATGGCTTTGAAGCAACATTTCGGCTACGCCTGCCGTGAAACCGAAGTTTCCGTCAATTTGGAAAGGCGGGTGTGCATCGAACATATTCGGATAAGTGCGTCCGTCAGGATTACCCTTCTCCACCAGCTTCAGCATATTTTTAATAATTGTATACGCATGATCTCCATCGAGTAGGCGTGCCCAAAGATTAATTTTCCAGCCGATAGACCATCCCGTAGCCATATCACCCCGATAGAGGAGCGAACGCTTAGCGGCTTGGAAAAGCTGAGGATGGGCATAAGGAGAAATCTGATTACTCGGATAAAGCCCATACAAATGGGAAACATGACGGTGATCATTATGCGGGTCATCCACATCAGCAAGCCATTCCTGCAACTGGTTATGTTTGCCTATCTGCATAGGAGGCAAGCGCTTGATCATGCCTTGCAGGCTATCGCAATACGATGTATGATCGGGATATAACAACTTCGTGGCGGACAGTACGGAAGTCAAAGCATCCAATACTATCTGAGTATCCATGGTAC
>ERZ773148.2539-NODE-2539-length-13662-cov-14.260528_pt1 | contig 13662 bp, 10 predicted proteins | sample MGYA00580846_ERZ773148 | MGnify/ENA primary metagenome ERZ773148 (study PRJEB29015, sample SAMEA2737879) | human gut metagenome | biome: human gut; feature: human-associated habitat; material: faeces | place: China | collected 2012 ... | reverse complement strand
TTGCCGCCCGGGAGCGAATGCGAGAGGCAAAACCCGTAAAACTCAAAAAAGTGGCGCTTAGCCACTTTTTTGACACTCTGAAAAGAGCCCTGCGGGGCTCTTTTTGCGTACCGTTTATTTGTTTAACGTTATCTCCGAGGGCAGCCAAAGCTCAAAGCCGGGGTGGAAGTAATAGCTCGCGGTGCAGGAAAGCTCGCCCTCGCTGCCGCTCCATTTCCATTGGGAGGTATCCTCAGGCGGTTCGGTGAAATATTCGGCGCAGTCATTTTGCAGCTTTTCTACCGCCTCCGGCGCTTCAAGGGCTATGCCCGCCAGCCTCCAGAAAAGTGGGTAGTCGTCTGAAACAAAGGCGCTCAGCTGCTCCTCGTCCCCCGGCTTCTGATTATAGCCGAAGCTGATGCCGCACTGCCGCTCCACGCCGCCAAAAAGCAGCATATTGACCATTACGACCGTATTGCAGCCGTCTTTCGTGAGCCGCATTATGGCGATGTCGTCCGGCACCTTGTCGGTGGTCATGCGGGCGTCCTCCGCCTTGTAGCCGTCAAGCCCGGCCTCATCCAGCGCCCATTCCATCTCCCTCACGTCCTCCGGCGGGAAGGTATAGTCCGAAGGGTCAAACTTTTCGGCGCTTTTGCAGGCGGTGAGCAGGAGCAGGGGAAGGATAAGGGTTGTTATCAGGCGCTTCATACTTTACTCTCCTTTATTTATTTTATTATTTTCGCGGCCTTCAGCACCATGCACGCCAGCAGCAGGAAGCCCAGATAGCCTATCAGCACATAAACTATGTTCATAAGGCGGTTGAAGGGCAGCAGCAGGCTTGCCGCTATACCAAGGGCGGCAAGCAGCACGGCTATGCGCTTGAAGCGCAGGGAGCCCTCCTCAGCAAGGCGGAAGGCGGTCTGCCAGAGCAGCGGCACCGAGGCCGTGTATATGCCGGTGACTATCAGTATAGAGAATACCCCGCTCATCACGGGGCTTATGTGTCCCGCAAGTATCAGCATGGGTATCTGCGCCCCCGCAAGCTCGTCTATGTTGAGCATTATCGCGAAGTATATGAGCAGCATACCTATATAAAAGGCGATAACGCCGCCAGCCGCACCGGCGGAAGCGCTCCTGATGCTGCTTGCGCTCTTGCCGATGGAGGTAAGGTAGCTGGCCAGCCATACCACGCTTATGCCCACGTAGCTTATGGACGCCAACACCCAGCTGCCGGAGGCCCGAAGAAGCTTCATATCGGGTATCTTTGCTATTATCTCCGCCGCCGCGGCGAGGTTCGAGCGGCATATGGTTATCACGCCCATGAGTATCACCATGACTATCATAACAGGCCCTATGCGGCCCAGTATGCTCACCAGATTGTTGAGCCCCAGCATGACGGTTGCGCAGGCCAGCACGCCTATGGCTATGGCGCCGATTATGCGGGAAATGCCGAAATACTGCTCCACCGCCGCGCCCGCCGCCGCCACCATGACTATGAAGCAGAGGTAAATGGATACCGTGGTGAAATAGTGATACGCCCTGCCCAGCCTTTTGCCGCAGTAGTATACGTATACGTCCTCAGGCTTATTGAACTGCTCCCGGTATCCGGCCCGGATGAAGGACACCGCGGCGAATATCAAAAGACCCATGCAAAGCAGTATGCTGAACAGGCCCGCCATGCCGTAGCAGGCGAAGTATTGGAGTATCTCCTGACCTGTGGAAAAGCCGGAGCCCATCATGTAAGCCACATACGCCCCGGTGATGCCTATGAGGGTCTTGATATCGAGTTTTTCCGAGCGCATTTTCGCACCTCTTTTGCGTAAAAGGATGAAATATAGAAAATGATACAGCTTTGTGCAATTATTAAAATAGCAAATAAAGGGGCAAATGGCAATACCGATTTTACTGGACAACCGTCCCCATTTCCTATAGACTCTTATATGGCCCTGGCCGCAAAGAAAGCGTAAATATTATAATTTACATATAAGGAGAACCAAAATGCGTATAACTACGCCGGAAAACGACATTCAGAGGGTGCTTTTCACAAGGGAGCAGATAGAAGCGCGGGTGAGGGAGCTGGGGGCGGAGCTTGCGGAGGAGTACCGGGGCAAGCAGCCGCTTATGGTGTGCATACTCAAGGGCGCGTCGGTATTCTATACCGACCTTTGCAGGGCAATGGACTGCGGGGTGTTTATGGACTTCATAGCGGTGTCCAGCTACGGCGTAAGCTCCAAGTCCACAGGCGTTGTGCGGATAATCAAGGATCTGGATTCCAACATAACCGGCCGCCACGTGGTGATCGTGGAAGACATAATAGACAGCGGCCTTACACTCCAGTACCTGAAGGAGCTGTTCGCCTCAAGAAAGCCCGCTTCCATGAAGACGGTATGCCTTCTTGATAAGCCCCGCCATGGGGGCGGGATAGGCGCGGACGCGGTGGGCTTTGACATACCTGACGAGTTCGTGGTGGGCTACGGCCTGGACTATGCGGGCCATTACCGCAACCTGCCCTATATAGGCGTGCTAAAGAAAGAGGTGTATGAATAAGGCGGGGGAGAACCCCCGCCCAAAGCGGTATGAATATCATGAATTTTTCAGTCTATGCCGAGCAGGACCCTAAGCCAGCCGAAGAACGTGATGTCTCCGGTCTTAGGGGGGAGAACCAGCACCGGCTGTACCGGGCCATGGTATGATGGATAATAGCTGTCGCCAGTGCTGCCGGGCGTGTCGGCGCCTTCCGTGCCGCCCTCAGGGAGCTTGTAGCTGAGGAGGAATGGGGAGAAGCTGCCGGTTTCAAACATAAGGCCGTATGGGGTCGGAGTAAGCGTTATTTTCTCTTTATCCGTATGGTTCTCGTCCTTGTAGTGATAAAGCGTAAAGGCGACGTCCTTATGGCTTTCATAGCTGGTGCCGGCGGGATAGGGAAGGTATACCGTTGCTTTACTGCCGGGGGCGGGCTGTATCTCGTTTCCGTTGCTGTCCATATAGGTCAGCTTCATGTACAGGTACTTCGTGCTGTTGTTGGCGTCCGCCTGCTCCTGCATGGGATACTCTGCCTTAAACTTAAAGCTGCCGCTGCCGCTGCCGCCTGCTATGATCAGGGTAGCCTTGCTCACTTGCGATCCTATATTTCCCTGAACCGCGGTAGTTGTGGCTTTAACATACGGCTTCTTTTCAAGATATATATAGTTGCCGTCCTTCTCATTGCCGTCCTTGTCTTTTATTTTTATCAGTTCGTCATTCTCATCGTACCATTGCAGGACGATAAGATCCGCATAGCCCGTCATGGTCCTGTCCACTGTGAATATGGAAAGGTCGGTGCCGTACAGCGTGGCGCAGTTCAGAAAGGCGGAGAAACCATAGCGGGCGTATAGGCGGCCGGATTCGTCAGTAAACGTATCAGTGTGGAGCTTAATGGCGCGTTGGGCGGAATCCGCCTTATTGCTGTCATAAAGGGGAGAATGCCAGCTTGAGGACTTTACCGATACTGCGCCCTCCGGCCCCCGGATGAAAAAGGGCTTGTTTTTGTCGAGGTAGCCGTCGTTTCCGCCCAGCTTGTTTTTGTCGAGGGCGGAGATATCCGCACCTTCAGGTATTTCAAACGTCCAAAGGCCCTTATCGGGATCGTATTTAAGGAAGGTTTCGTCAAGCCTGGTTGCCGATGCGAAGGCATCGTCTATCTTGGTGTCGTCATCGCCGGCGGGGACCCACTTTTCCTCCATCCAGAATTTATTTATATTCGAGGAAAAGATAGTGAGCATCTCGTTCTTGATAACGGTATTGTCGGCGTTGAACCACTTTATATGGAAGGTCTCCTGATTTTTGCCACTGGCATCGAAATAGTGGTTGAGAGGCACGCCATTTTTTACTTTATTTTCGTCATTATAGTAAAGCGTTGTTTCATTGTTATTGGAGGACTGCACCTCGGCCCTTGCTGCATCGCCGCCGGGCGGAAGGAGTGTTGTTCTTATGATATTATCTTGGACACCAGCGTTACCGTCTATAAGATATGATAACGTGCCGTCTACATAATTTGAACTTTTTACATAGGCTCCGTTATCATGCTGTATCCTGGTTCTGTCGGGCTGCGAGTTGGCTATCTTGAAGGCGGCGGTCGAGGTGTGCTCGACACGGTACTGTATGGTGTGGTATGTCGTATTGCCGTCTTTATCTTGAAGCTTCAGCAGAAAGGCGTGCCTTTTTTCAGAGGGGATAACTATGACGTTATTGCCGTCATGTGTAACGTCAGCGATGCTGAAACTATGGTGTACCATGGGGTTGCCGGAACTGTCACGGTCTTCTACATCATAAAGGGAAAGCGACTTTATTGTGGTCTTGTTATCCTCGATCCTGCTTTCATAGTCAGCAGATGTGGGATCGGCATAGCTCTTGCCGCAAATGCCGTACTTCACGGTATTTTCAGGCAGGTTTTTTATGTAAATATCAACAAATATAAACTTGTCTTCCGAATGATCAAAGTAAGCGTTCTCCCATTTTTTCTGGTCGAGATCATAGCTTATAGTTATCGCGTTGTCGTTGCGCGTGTGATCCAGCGTTTCGGGAACGGTCAGGCCGGCTTGCCCGTCGATCTGTTCTATGTAAATATTTTGGCCCCCGGCAAGGCTGGTAAATTCGACGTCGTCGTTATTTTCCGCATAGACGCCCACTTCCATGGCAAAAATAAACAGCATGACCAACAGGAGCGAAAGTATCTTATTCATTAGCTTTGTTCCTCTTTTATATATATTTATATAGGCATTTTAGCATAAAAGGGCCATAGCTTCCTTCGACTGCGAGTGTAAAAATCATAGCTATCATAGCAAAAGGACACTGCGGGGGTGTCCTTTTGCTGTTGGCGGAGCAGGTGAGATTCGCCCGGCGGCACTGGGGCAGTGCCGCAGTGAAGCAGGTATAAGCGGCACACCTCTCAGTTCGGTATAGTCGGTCAGCGTCGCGTGCGCTCCTCGACCTCCTTACCTCACTGGCAAGGCTTTTCGCTTATTCGTCCACCGGGCGCGCTCAAACCCTTGCCCCTTCGAATCTCACCCGCTCTTCATCATAACAACAAAAGACCCCCGCAAGGGAGGTCTTTTGCTATTGGCGGAGCAGGTGAGATTCGTCCGGCGGCACTGGGGCAGTGCCGCCGCCAGCTCGGGGAACTCGGAAACCGTTCACTGGACGCTTTCCGCCCCTCACGGGGACGTTCCCTTCGAATCTCACTATTACAACTACAACTGCAAAAAAACAACCACCCGAATGGGTGGTTGCTTTTTTGGCGGAGCAGGTGAGATTCGAACTCACGGACGGCTTTCGACCGTCACACGATTTCCAGTCGTGCCCGTTATGACCACTTCGATACTGCTCCACGATCAGTGCGGACGAGCCTACGTCGCCGCACTTGATTATGATACAATACTTTTCGTATAATTGCAAGAGGAATATGCTAATTTTTTGCCGTGCAATCTATTCCTTTATGGATTCCAGCCGCTCCCGGAAGCACCTGGCAACTATCTCATACCCTTTTTCGGTGGGGTGCAGGCCGTCGCCGGATATGAGCTGGCTAAAGGGGCTGCCTATGCACTCGAGAAATGCGGAGCGCACGTCAACAAAGGGCAGCTCCTCCGACCGGGCCAGCTTTGATATGGCGACGGAATACAGCTCCTGATAGCGGTATATGGAAAGAGGCGTACCGAGGAACTTCAACAGGCTGCACCTGTCAACACCTTTGGATATTATGTATTCATAGTACTTATCGGAATCCACCGGCGGCAGCGACATTAGTACCGGTGTTATGCCTGCGCCCCGCAGCAGTCCTATGCATTCCCGCAGGGTGGCTTCAAAATCGGCAAGGGCTGTGACGGGCTGATGGGGGTAGTCCGGATCCCGGCCTATGGCCGGCCAGTCGAAGTTGCAGTCGTTGCCGCCGTATTCCACCAGGGCGTAATCCGGCCTTTCCCCGGCGGCTATGGCCTTTTTAATGAGTCCCAGCCCGCGTTCCGCGGTGTAGCCGAAGCGGGAGCGGTTATCAAGAGCTATGTCCAGCCCCTCCATCTGGGGCAGAAAAACCTCGGTATAGCAGGAGCGGTACCTTCCGCCCTCATACACCGTGCCCTTCATTATAGAATCCCCGAATATTATGGCGGTCTTTTCCGGCATGTGAACCTCCCATATGAAGTATGAAGCGCAAAAATCATACAATAATTTTAAGTATATTATAACGGGGCAAGGTTAAAGGGCGGTTAAAGGAATGTGAATTAAAAGGAAACACCGCCCCGGGCAGCGGGACGGTGTTCAGTCTGTCAAAAAACCCCAGGGTTGATAAGGGGCCGCAGCCCCTTATGTTTAATCCGGCTCTGACGACATGTGCGTCAGAACGGATGAAAACCCAGAGGTTTTCGTACTTTGCGGATTTTGCCGCCCGGGAGCGAATGCGAGAGGCAAAACCCGTAAAACTCAAAAAAGTGGCATTCAGCCACTTTTTTGACACTCTGAACACCGCCCCGGGCAGCGGGACGGTGTTTTATTTGCGTGCTGCAAAGATCAGTCGTCTCAGGTATCGCAATCCTCGTCGGGATTCGGAGTGACCGCGGGAGGCGTTATGATCTTTGAGCTGTCCACGGGCTTGGCTACGACCACACAGCGCTGGTTGCGTGTGCCCAGGCCGCTGTTCCAGCTTTCGCCGTAGCAGGTGATAAGCGTCATGCGTGAATCGCCGGTGTCGTAGGCCATCACGGTTTCCGGTACGTCGTCTATGCCGTAAATGTCAACGTTGGTAACGGTGAAGGTCATGGTGCTGCCGTCGTCGTATTCCACTATTATCTCCTCGCCCTCCTCCATTTTGGGGAGTACGGAAAAAACGCCCGCTACCTTTTTCCAGGATACATGGCCGTTGAATATGGCGTTGCCGTATTCCCCGGGGGAGGCGCTGGCATCCAGCCATGCGGCTACCTTCTCGGAATCCACCGTTCCCATGGTGTACACCGTGCTGCCGTCCTCGGCCTTGACCTCCCTGCCCTTGCTGTCGGTATAGGGCACTATGCCCACCGTCTCTACCGGGAAGCTTATTTCCCTGCCGGTAAAGTACATCATCACGGGTATTTTTTTGACGTAGGGGGTGGGCTCCGGCGTGGCCACGGGGGTCTCTGTAACGGCGGGGGGGGGGGGCGCCTCGTACTTGCCGGGCAGGTATACGTACTGGCGCAGCACTATTATGGCCGCAAATAATACCAGAGCGATGCTTATGCAGGTCAGTATGGTGTTGCGGAGGCTCCTTTTGTTTTTGCCCTCCCCGGGCCCGGCGGTGTTGGCTTCCGGTTGCGCTGGATTTATATTATTTTCTTCCGGAGTGCTTTCCGGGGTGCTGCTCTTATTTTCGTCCATAGCGTTCTCCAATGCTTTCGGTTTTATTTACTGGTTTATTATATCATCGGGGTTATGGCCGTACAAGGCGGGATTTGTGAATAATATAGGCATAAATGGGGCTTTATGCCGCCGCAATATATTGTATGGGCAGGGCGGCGCGCCCACAAGTTTATTGATCGTTAACAAATTCTTAAAGATAAACACGACATTTTTTCTTGATTATTGGCTATAATAAGGGTACACAAAGGGCGAGCGAAAAGAGCATCGCCGGACTATTCTATCGGGAGGTATGAATAAAATGAAAAGAAACGTTTCTAAGGTCCTTTCGGTCCTGCTGATAGCGGCGCTCATGCTTAGCTTTACCGTGGTCGCTTCCGCAGAGACCAGAATGTACGCCACCGATGCGGTGAACGTCCGCAGCGGCCCCAGCACCGGCTATTACATCGTCGGCAGGCTTGAGAAAAACGACATGGTGATGGCTACCGGGCGCGTATACGACGGATGGTATGAGATACAGTGGGGAAGCTACGGCTACGCCTATGTAGCGGGCAACTATCTCTCCTATTCCAAGTATGAGCCCGGCTACTGCTATCCCAACAATCGCGGCGTCACCCTCAAGGTATGCCCGGATTGCGGCGACACCTATTACTCCACCACCGCGCTGAACGTGCGCCGCGGCCCCAGCACCAAGTACTCCATCGTGGGCTCCTTGAACAGGGGTCAGAAGTGCACCGTCATAGGCAAGAGCGGCAACTGGTATAAGCTGCTCACCGCCGACGGCTCCGACGCTTACGCAAGCGCAAAGTACCTGAAGCTCTATTCCTCTGGCAGCGGCTCCACCCCCAGCGTGCCCAGCTACCCCAACGGCAACTACGGCACCTATTACGCCACCACCGGCCTTAACGTCCGCCAGGGCCCCAGCACCAAGTACCGCGTGGTATACACCCTTGACAGGGGCGAGGCTGTGACCTTCACCGGCCAGACCAGCGGCAAGTGGATCTCCGTAAAGACCCGCACCGGCGTGCAGGGCTATTGCAGCAGCCTGTACCTCACCCAGAAGGGCGGCAGCTACAATCCCGGCGGCAGCAGCCAGGGCAATAAGTACTACTGCGGCAGGTGCGGCAAGCAGATAACCTACGGCAACGCCTACTGCCCCAACTGCGGCGCGAGGATCGACTACAGCGGCGGAAGCTGCCTGCCCAACGCGGAGCTCACCGTGGGCGGCCAGTATTCACCCAACTACAAGACGTGGCTCTACTCCTCTCCCAGCACCTCCAGCACACAGATCTTTGACCTGTACCCCGGCGACAGGGTGATGGTTAGGAGCTACACCCCCGGCAGCTCCTGGGCATACGTTCAGGTGCTGAGGAGCGACATCTCCTACAACGTCGGATATGTGCTTGTAGACGCAATCAAATAACTTCGTTTCGCGGAAGTGACTTCGGTCACTTCCGCGAGTTTTTTTCGGTTTTTGCCTCTCACTGCGTTCCCGGGCGGCAAAACCCGCAGAGTACGAAAACCTCCGGTTTTCATCCGTTTTGACGTACACGCCGTCAAAGCCGGAATAAATTTAAGGGACTGCGGCCCCTTAACAACCCCAAGGATCGCAAAAGGAGCGGCAAATGCCGCTCCTTTTTGCGTGCTGTAAGCTCTATCCAATTTCGCTGCCGCCGGGGATGCTTTCCGGCTCCATTACGGTGAGCATGGAGAGGGTCTCCCCCTCGTCGCCCTCGGTTATGGAGGAAAGTATCATGCCCTGGCTTTCTATGCCGGCTATTTTGCGGGGGGCAAGGTTCGCCGCGATGACCACCGTGCGGCCTATGAGCTTCTCGGGCTCCGGGTACCATTTGCGAATGCCGGAAAGTATGGTGCGGGGCCGGGCCTCGCCGCAGTCCAGCGTGAACTGAAGCAGCTTCTTGCTCTTCTCTACGAACTTGCAGTCTATGACCCTGGCGGTCTTCATCTTTACCTTGCAGAAGGTGTCAAAGTCTATAAGCTCCTGAGGCTCCTGGTCCTTGGCCTCCTCTGCCTTGGGCGCGGGGGCTGCGCTGGCGGAGGCTTCGGCGGTGTGGGAGGCCGCGTTCTCCTTTTCCAGCTCCTCAAGCTCCTTCTTAACGTCTATGCGGGGGAACAGGGCCTCGCCCCTGTGAACCTTAGTGCCTGCGGGCAGCTTGCCGAACCCGCGGGCTTCGTAGGCGGTGAGTTCGCCGGAAACGCCCAGCTGCTCAAAGAGCTTAGGCGCGGTGTTGGGCAGGTAGGGCTGAAGGAATATGCCAACTATGCGGAGGCTTTCCGCAAGGTTGTACATGACGGTGGCCAGCCTGTCCTTTTTGGCCTCGTCCTTTGCCAGTATCCATGGCGCGGTCACGTCTATGTATTTGTTGCAGGCGCCTATGAGGGCCCATATGGACTCCAGCGCCTCGGGGGCCTTGAATTCCGTCATGTACCGCTCCACCTTCTCCGGCAGGCCATCGGCAAGGGCGATTATGGGCTCGTCCTCCTCCGGTACCGGGCAGGTGGGGGCGGGGACAACGCCGCCGAAGTACTTGTCTATCATGCTCACCGTGCGGGAGAGCAGGTTGCCAAGGTCGTTTGCAAGGTCGGAATTTATGCGGTAAATAAGCGCCTCGTTGGAGAATACGCCGTCGCTGCCGAAGGGCACTTCCCGAAGCAGGAAGTAGCGTATGGCATCCACGCCGTAGCGGTTGCAGAGCTTGACGGGGTCCACCACGTTGCCCTTGGACTTGCTCATCTTGCCGCCCTCAAGTATCAGCCAGCCGTGGCCGAACACCTGCTTGGGCAGGGGCTCGCCCAGCGCCATGAGCATTATGGGCCATATTATGGTATGGAACCTGACTATCTCCTTGCCGACCAGGTGGACGTCCGCCGGCCAGTATTTTTTATACAGGCTGTCGTCGTCCGAGCCGTAGCCCAGCTTTGTTATGTAGTTGGAGAGGGCGTCCAGCCATACGTATACCACGTGCTTCTCGTCAAAGTCCACGGGTATGCCCCAGGTGAAGCTGGTGCGGGATACGCAAAGGTCCTCAAGGCCCGGCAGCAGGAAGTTGTTCAGCATCTCGTTGGTGCGGGCGGGGGGCTGAATGAAGTCCGGGTGATCCTTTATGTACTGTATGAGGCGGGGGGCGTACTTGCTCATCTTAAAGAAGTAGCTCTCCTCCTTGACCTTCTCCACCGGCCTGCCGCAATCCGGGCAGCAGCCGTCCTTCAGCTGGCGCTCCAGCCAGAAGCTCTCGCAGGGGGTGCAGTACCAGCCCTCGTAGGCGGACTTGTAAATGTCGCCCTGCTCGTACAGCCTGCGGAATATCTTCTGCACGGCCTTTACGTGGTAATCGTCGGTGGTGCGGACAAAGCCGTCGTTGGATATGCACATGAGCTTCCAGAGATCCTTGAAGGAAGCTACTATCTCGTCCACGTACTGCTTGGGGGTAATGCCCTTGGCCTTTGCCTTGCGCTCTATCTTCTGGCCGTGCTCGTCGCTTCCGGTGAGGAAGTACACATCGTAGCCCGTCATGCGCTTATAGCGGGCTATGGCGTCCGCCGCCACGGTGGTATAGCTGTGGCCTATGTGCAGCTTGTCGCTGGGGTAGTATATGGGGGTGGTGATGTAGAAGGTCTTTTTCTCTTGCTCTGCCATGTATCTTCTCCTTAGTGGGTCGCCTGATTTTTTCTTATTTATATTATTGCATAATCTATTATAGTTTATTGACTCAGGCGGGCTTTGTCAATATTTCAGGGCCAAACCGGGACAAAATCATTACCGGCCTTTCCGCTTTTATCTTTGCCCTTATTATGGTAGAATATCCTTAATACTGTACGTTTTTTTGAAGGAGACCCCTGTTATGGATAAAAACCGGTTTTTCAGAGCCATACCCAAGGTGGATACGTTGATAGAGCAGTGCGATTCGGCGGGGCTCTTTGACCGCTACGGCCGGGAGATCACCGTTGACTGCATTCGCGAGCGCACCGAGGCCCTCAGAGAGTTCATAGGAAAGTCCGAGGACGAGACGGAGATTATCCGCCGCACGGAAAGCCTCCTGCCCGACATAGCGTCGGCGGCGGAAAAGCTCTTTTCCCCCAACCTTAAGCCCGTCGTCAACGCCACGGGAACCGTGCTGCACACCAACCTTGGGCGCGCCCTCATATCCAGAAAGCACGCCGAACACCTCATGGCGATAGTCTCCGGCTATTCCAATCTGGAATACGACCTTGAGGCCGGGGCCAGGGGGGAGAGGTATTCCCACTTTGAAAAGCTGCTCTGTAAAATAACCGGCGCGGAGGCGGCCATGGCGGTAAACAACAACGCGGCGGCGGTGATGCTTACGCTTTCGGCCCTCTGCCGCGGCGGCGAGGTGCCGGTATCCCGGGGGGAGCTGGTGGAGATAGGGGGCAAGTTCCGGGTGCCGGACGTCATGGCGCAAAGCGGCGCAATAATGGTAGACCTTGGCACCACCAACAAGACCCACCTTTCCGATTACGAGGATGCAATAAACGAGAACACCGCGGCGCTGCTGAAGGTTCATACCAGCAATTTCCGGGTGGTGGGCTTTACCGAGAGCGTAAGCGTGGCAGAGCTTGTGGAGCTTGGCGATAAGCACGGCCTGCCGGTGATAGAGGACATAGGCAGCGGCGTGCTGATAGACCTTTCAAAATACGGCCTCACCTATGAGCCTACTGTGCAGGAATCCATAAGGGCGGGGGCGGCCATAGTCTGCTTTTCGGGGGACAAGCTGCTGGGCGGGCCTCAGGCGGGCATAATAGTCGGCAGGAAGGAATACATAAAAAAGATAAAGAAGCACCCCCTGACCCGGGCGTTTCGGATAGACAAGTTCACGGCAGCCGCATTGGAGCTTACCCTTCAGGAGTACCTGTCGGAGGAAAATGCCATACGGAACATACCCGTGCTGCGCATGCTCACACAGCCGCCCATGGAAATTCGGGAGCGGGCGGAAAAGCTTGCCGCCATGCTGACAAACGTCAATGCCCGGGTGGAGGTCGTGGATTGCGAATCACAGGTGGGGGGCGGCTCCATGCCCCTTGAAAGGCTCAGGAGCAGCGCCGTTGCCATAAAGCCCAACGGCATGACCACCGCGGCCTTTGAGGAGGCGCTCAGGCGTGCGGAAAGGCCGGTTATATGCCGGGTGCAGGAGGACAGGGCGCTAATGGATATGCGCACGGTGCAGCCGGGCGAGACAGAGCTTATCGCGGCGGAGGTCGCCGGGATACTGGGGGTAAAATAAAATATGAAGAATATAATAGTAGGCACAGCCGGACACATAGACCACGGCAAGACCACCCTCATAAGGGCGCTCACCGGCCGCAATACCGACCGCTGGGAGGAGGAGCAGCGCAGGGGCATAACCATAGACCTGGGCTTTACCTGGTTCGACCTGCCCAGCGGCAACAGGGTGGGCATAATAGACGTGCCGGGGCATGAGAAGTTCGTAAACAACATGGTGGCGGGAGTAGTGGGCATGGATCTTGTGCTGCTGGTCATCGCCGCGGACGAGGGCATAATGCCCCAGACCCGGGAGCACGTGGATATACTGGGGCTTTTGGGCATAGAAAAGTGCATAATAGTGCTGAACAAGTGCGACCTTGTGGACGAGGACTGGTTAGAGATGGTAAAGGAGGACATACGGGAGGAGCTGAAGGGCAGCTTCTGCGAGAGCGCGCCCATGGTGGAGGTTTCCAGCGTCACCGGGGCGGGTCTGGACAACCTGGTGAGCCTGATCGAGCACATGGCAGAGGAGGAGGTCACCCCCAAGGACATAGACACCATACCCCGCCTGCCCATAGACCGGGCATTCTCCATATCCGGATTCGGCACCATAGTTACAGGCACACTTATTTCCGGCCGAATACGCAAGGAGGACCAGCTTGAAATATACCCGGTGGACAAGACTTGCAAGATACGCAGCATACAGGTACACGGCAAGGATGCGGAGGAGTGCTTTGCCGGCCAGCGGGTAGCCATAAACCTTTCCAATATCAAGAAGAACGAAATACACCGGGGCTGCGTGCTGGCCCCCGTCAACAGCATGAAGAACACAATGATGCTGGACGTGCGGCTGCGGGTGCTGCCCTCCTCAAACAGGGTAATAGACAACCGCACCCGCCTGCACCTTTTTACCGGCACCAGCGAGGTGCTCTGCCGGGCGGTGCTTCTCGATAAGGACGAGATAGGCCCAGGCGAGAGCGGCCTTGCCCAGCTCCGCCTGGAGGGGGAGATAGCCGTGCGCCGTGGGGACAGGTTCATAGTGCGCTTTTATTCGCCCATGGAGACCATCGGCGGCGGCGTAG
>ERZ773148.2536-NODE-2536-length-13673-cov-6.737553_pt1 | contig 13673 bp, 14 predicted proteins | sample MGYA00580846_ERZ773148 | MGnify/ENA primary metagenome ERZ773148 (study PRJEB29015, sample SAMEA2737879) | human gut metagenome | biome: human gut; feature: human-associated habitat; material: faeces | place: China | collected 2012 ... | reverse complement strand
ATTATATACTGTACATAAAATATCAAAGTACCCAAGGTATATATTCACGGCCAGGGCAAAGGCAATGTCGGTTGCCATGGGGATGCCCCATCCGTGTGCCACCGGAGTACCGCCGTTGAAGACAAGATAGATGAGCGCCGGGAAGACCATGCCCATGACGGCGGCCGCCACGGGGAGCGTGACCTTGCGCAGGTCGCGCAGCTCGCCGCCGATGAACTCCCGCTTGAGCTCTAGTCCTACGACAAAGAAGAACATCGACATCAGGCCGTCGTTGATCCAGTGCTCAAGAGAGAAGTTGAGGCAGGGTTGGCCGTCCACGACAAAACCGAAATGGTGGTGGAGAAAGTGGGCATAGTCAAATCTTAGCGGACTGTTGGCCAGCACGAGTGCCAGCACCACGGCCAGTCCTAAGACGATGCCGCCGGACTTCTCCTGATTGATGAACTGCATGGCAGGCAGGACTATCTGCTGCCGTATCTTTTGTTGGTAATGTATCATAACTAAGGGGTTGTAAATGAAATAATGTTTTCTGCGCTGTCCTACATCACTGTGGTTTCTTGTCGACAAAGACCATGGCGTTTCTGTTGTCACTGATCGAGCTGATGTATCTGCCATACTCCCTGAGCACGTCGGCGATGATCTCATCCTTGCTGAGATATTGTATGTCGTTGCCCGTGCGTCCGTCGGAATAGTAGGTCACAGGAATGTATTGTGTGCCGTTGTCGGCGTTAGGGGTGTTGTCCTCATCGACGAGATAGTCGGAGAGCACCCGCTTCTCTGCGGTCACGCCATAACGGAAGTTGCGTATCTGTACGTGCGGAACGGAGAGCTCTATGGAGAGCGGGCCGTTCTTGCCCTTGAGAATTTCTGACTGTATGCCATATTTCTCCAGTTCTGTTTGCAGTTCGCTGAACGCCGGCTCCACTTTTTCGAGGAAGAAGCGGCGGATGTCCTCTTTCTGTGAGAAGGTGACGATCTGCTCCAACCGCTTGCGCCAGTGGGCACCATCCCAGTTTCGGCTGCCATAGGGCAGGTGGGTGGAGTTGTAGAACTCGTCGGTGCGCAGGGCTTTGAGCAGACAGAAGCACAGAAGCAGGAGAATGAGACCGAAGGGCAAAGCCGAGATCAGCGTCATCGTCTGCAGGGAGTTGAGCCCGCCGGCATAGACCAGCGTCATGGTGATCACTGCCATCAGCAGTCCCCAGAAAGCGTTTTGCCATTTTGGGGAATGGCGATTGTTGCCCGTGGAGATGCTGTTCATCACTAAGATGCCGGAGTCGGCCGAGGTGACAAAGAAGATGGCAATCATCACCAAGGCTAGCGCGCAGAGGCCTTTGGCAAAGGGGAAACTCTCGAAGAACGAGAACAGCAGGATGTCGGGCTGGCGCACCAGAGTTGAGAGTGCACCATGCACCACGTTGCGGTCAATCCAAATGGCACCGTTGCCAAAGACGGTCATCCACAGGAAGATGAACAGTGAGGGCACGAGCATCACGGCAAGGATGTATTCGCGGATGGTGCGCCCCTTGGAGATGCGGGCGATAAACAGGCCCACAAAGGGTGCCCACGATATCCACCATGCCCAGAACATCACGGTCCAGCTCGTAAACCATCCGCGCCCCGCCTTCTCGAAGGCAAAGGTGTTGAACGTCAGGCTGGCGAAACTCTCGATGTAGTTGCCGATGCCTTCGGAGAACGCGCTCAGCAAGAACGTCGTCGGGCCCAATAGCAGCACAAAGACCAACAGCAGAATGGCCGTGCCGAGGTTCAGCTCGCTGAGCCGCCGCACGCCTTTGTTCACGCCCGCTACGGCCGACAGGACGGCCAAGGCGCAGAATACCGCCACGATGACGCACTGAAAGAGAAAGCTCGAGCTGTGGAGGATGCCTAAATGTACCAGCCCCGCGTTGACCTGCTGCACACCAAAGCCCATGGAGGTGGTGATACCAAAGAAAGTGCTCACCAGGGCGAAAACATCCACCACATCACCGATAGGTCCATAGATACGCTCCTTCAATATGGGGTACAAGCCGCTGCGGATGCTCAGCGGCAGTTTGTAGCGGAACGAGAAGTAAGCCAAGATGAGACCTGCCAAGGCAAAGATCGACCATGCGTGGATACCCCAGTGGAAGAAGGTGGCTAACTGCGCGTCCTTGGCTTTGTTGACAATCGTGGGCAGTGCAGGATAGACATAGTGCGACATCGGCTCCGACACGCCAAAATACATTAGGCCGATACCCATGCCGGCGGCGAAGAGCATGGCGATCCAGGAGAAGAAGCCATATTGCGGCTCGGAGTTGTCGGCCCCTAAGCGGATGTTGCCCAACTTGCTGAAGGCGACAGCCAACAGGAAGATGACAAAGAAAGAGACGAGCAGGATATACATCCAACTGAGATTCTTGTAGATAAACGACTGTACGAAGGTCAGCCAACTGTTGACTTTTAAGGGAAACAATGCGGAGAGCAGCGAGAGCAATACCAGTACGATGATGCCCGGAAAGGCTACATTACGGGTAAAGGTTGTGTTATGTATGATTTTCTTTAGCATAATCCTAATAAAGGCATTAAAGATGAGAAAAACTGTCAGAACGGAGAAGATCCGCGGCAGGTGACAAGAGACTTCTCTTGCCTACAGCTACAAAGGTAATGAAAAAGATCGAGATGACAAAGCATTTCCCTTATTGATTGAAACTATTTTGCCCGTTCTGCTGGCTCAGATGCAGAAATACGTGGCTTGACACCACGAAGAGCTAACCAAATATCTTCATCATACGGTACATGAAGAAAGGTAAATCTGACACACCCCTTACCTGTGCTCTAAAGTCTTTCATCTTAGAGTTGAGTGATTCCGCTGCAGCATTGGCCGATCTGTTGTTGAAGTAGTTTAGTACGTACTCTTCCTTGCTCTTGATAGTGTCCCGTACAGCAATGAGTTCTCTTATCCGGCTTTTTCCGACTCTCTTGTACCATACGTGTAGAGCCTCCTTCGCTTTATCACGGCTTTGCTTTGTCTTAAAGATATTACGCAGAGAGCACACAAGCCCATAGGCTCTTTGTATCCGTTTGTTTTCCTTGAAAAGAATCTTCATACTCTTTCTTTGGAAGTCTGTCCAGTCGTTGGCACTTTTGAGCAAAGGGTATCTTACGTGTGTGAGCAACTCAACCTTAGTCTCGTCATTCTCCATTTTGGCGGGGACGAACTTCTCGTTCTTACGCTTTCTCGGTCGGCCAAGCGTCTTGCCATTCTTGCTTTTCTTGGGCTTGTGCTTCTTGGCATACCTTGCATTGGCCAGATGCTTTGTTACTTCTGATATGGTCGTACCTTTGGTTGCTGCTATCAACGAGCCTTGCTTCCCGTGTCCTTCCTTATTTGACAGGAAAGTGAACAGGTCATTGTGAAGCATAGACTCGTCTATGCTCAAATGGGTGCCCATATTCTTTTCAAGCAGCATGTACTCTCCGGAATGGTTCTTCTGATCCCAGGTACTAAAGTTAGTCAGATGTTCTTTGTATGCACGCTGGAGGTATCGACCATCACATCGGAAGAATCGCCCCACGCAGCGGGCCGTTACTGGGTAGGTATCCAACCACTTCTTTTAAAAAAGCAGCAAACTCAACAGAGTAGCTGGTACCATCCGCCACAAGAGCTGGAGAATCGAGTATGATGTTCTTTCCGTCCGCGGAAAGCCATCGGCGGCGACGCACGTGGAGAACTACCTTGTACTCCCGCACAGGGAAGTCGTTGAATTCACGTGCCTCTGTAAAACCGTTGGGCTTTAGATCATGCCATACTTCGTCACGCAAGTCTCGTTCATCAAGATAGATGTAAAGAGCACGAATCTCTGTGCCCGTCTCGTCCTCAATACCGAGGTCTTCCTCTTCTATACGGTTAATCTCAAAGCTATCGAGGATACCCTTGGGGAGCATATAGCTGACCAAAGTGGAATAATCAAACTGTGTGGGTTGCTTTTTCATGATGCAAAGGTACAACTAATTTAGAAAATCATGTACCGCATGATGAAGATATTTGGTTGGCCTTCGTGGTGTCAAGCCACGGACTTCTGCACCTGAGCCATAATAGTTCCATAAACTCTCTAAATCTTGTGTCTTTTGACCGAAATAGCTATATAATTGATCAAGTTGGTTTAACTCTTCTTCGGGTTGTCCAAAGATAGGTAGCACTATCTTCAAAATAGAAAACACGAATACAGCTAAAGACGCAATTAATGGACCGTATTTTGAGACAGTAAAAGTCATGCTGCCAACAAACGACAATACACCAACTATAATTGGAAAGCGTCTGTTCCATTTTCTTTGCCTGTCAGTGTAATTTTGCAAACACATCGCATATGTCTTTGCAGTTTTCATGTCAACCCATATTTGCTGTCTCAAAGTATTTCTTACCATAATTATGAAACTGATTCAATAGATTTCATAGTACCTTGCGCCAAGGTCATTCTTATCGCAATATTCCTTCATCTTTGTCCAATTAATACCATTCTTTCTTAGGAATTTTAGGAAATCTTTGGCATCGTAATTTCTGTGGTGCGTAAAGCTCACTACAATATATTGCTCTTGCAACATTTCACGTAGTGCCTGAAGTTTAGGAGCATGTTCAAATTTTTCATCTTGAGTCCTTGGTACTACTTTCTCTTCCTTTGCATATTCTGACAACAAATCTTTCTTGCGCTCGTAGAATTCTTTCTGTTTGTCGCTTACCGCTAAGGAATCGTTATCATATTGAGGCAAGTTCTCTACCTCTACTTTGGGTTCTGAATATTCAACACTGCCAAAGAAATTAGTATATCTTTCAACAGGAGGCGTATATGTAATGCCGTAGTAATCCGTGACCAAGTCAATATAATTATATCTATAGTAATTGTATCCGCCTGCCAAAGCGCATATCAATATCACTACAGTTAAAGCTATAAATATTTTCTTCTTCATTATGTATATTCTTATTAGTTCTTAAATCTTGAGGTGCGACAAGATTAATCCAAAGGATGTTCCCTAACAAATTCGTCCATCCCCATAATCTCCACAGTTCCCTTGTCTTTTCCTACAGTGTACTTCCTTTGCATGCGCTCTATCATGTTCCTTAGCTGCTCACGGCCTGTGGTGATGACAGTAGGCTTGCTGAAATCCAATTGATAAATTAGATAGCGATAGAAAATGTCAACTTTACGAGGGTATCCAACGGATGGTGAATTCATCTCCATACCATCAAACAAGGATGGAATCTCATCATAGTGCTCTGCGTCATAGACACCAAGGACTTCCACCTCCTTTTCTTCTGGATTTGTAAACCGGTATAGTACGAAGTGGTGTGCGTTTAGCAAGTCTTGCGATATTTGCAATCCGCCTTCTCTTTCATGCCTGTTCACCTGTACACGGACATTATACCAATGGTTTTCCTTTATCCACTCCCATTGAGCATCGTCACGGACACATCCGAAAAGGATAATGTCCTTTGACATTGGATTGGATTCCGTGTAATAGAGACCTCTTTGGGGAATGGAGTCAACAAGTTGCTCGCTAACAGATTCCTTACGAATGATTTGGAATATCTGGTTCTTGAGCAGAAGACCGCTATCGTCATTGGGCAACAGCGGATAGGCTCCTATGTTGACCTGTTGTATTGACCTTATATAATAGGGTATGTCCTTATTGTTCCAATCTTGGGCATTTACAATGTCCAACAGCTTCCGTTCGTCCAATCGTCCCGGGAACAGAATATATGCACCGATTACTTCTTTCGACATGTTCTTTCGTTTCCTGTCGCCATAATAAATGGCATCACGATACCGGTGCATCTGGTTGAGCGTGTCCTGCATGGGGTAGTCTTTGACGCTGTCAGAAACATTTGGGTCATCATCACCCTGCACACGATATTTGGCATCGAACAGATAGGTGAGTGTGATATCAGGGTTATGCTTGTGAACATTCATCACTATGTCTGGCTTCTGTTCTACCGTGGCAGAGTGAACGCCATCCATTTCGTTCTTGGACGTATAGCAGTATTGGTATCCCACTTCTATTGAGTCGCCGTTTTCCCTGTTGATGTAAGTGACACTGTCCGAAACCTCGCTGTCCTGGAACGGATTGAACATTGTCGATGCGTTCTCAAAGATGTATTTCTTGTCCTCTGGATTATGTACATCCAAGTTCAGGGCTTCGCAAGTTATCTTCTTCAACTTCAAGAAGCACCATAGTTCATAGAGTTGCCAAATGGGAAGCACACCTACGGATGTTCGCCCGTCAATGAGGTCAAGGCCGTTCTGCAATATCAGCCAGTAGCGGTACACCTGTGCGTAACCTGTGCGTTGCTGCAAGACGATGCTTTCCTGTCTGAAGCCGTCAAAGCGGCCAACATTCTTAAACAGGGCATTCCGACAGAGCTTATCGAGTGCCCTAACATAGTTTTCCAATTCGGCTCTTTCCTCAACCGACACATTTTCATCATTGGCAATGATGATGCGTCTCATGATTCTCTGAAGACGCTCCGAAATCCGGCCGATAGTATATTTAACAAATCTGTTCTCCCTTGTGTCCTCTGTGGTCTCAGTCTGCTGATAACGGTACAGATTGCGGAGACTCTCATCCCTATCTTCCAGGTAATCATTGACAAACCGCTCAGCCAAAGCCGGTGTCCAACGTTTGATGCGTTCAGCGTGCAGGTATTCCGTCTTATGGATATTGCGGAAATGCGGACGATGCACAATGTATCTTACTGCAGACAGATACCCTTGGACAATTTGCTTGAAAACGGCAAGCCAGATCACATCATTATTCGCCTCGCGCCCCGATGCAAATTGTTGGTAAGTGAGCGACAAATAGCGAAAAACGAGATCATCGTACTCCGCGCGGATGTCTCTGATAATGGATTTCAGGTCTTCCTTTGTGTCGAGTTTGGGAGAAACCACATCAAAGTCTATCTCGGCAATCCGCTCTGCAGTGCTGCCGGCAGGAGTGAAAGAGAATTTCAGGCAGAACCTTCCGGGCTCATTGAGGAAATTGATGGAACCGGATAGAAAGGCCTTGCTGCCGAAGCTCTGGCAGTTGAACATGTCGCTCACGCGCTTGTCGGGATGGATGATATGCGGCTCTGTTCCTTCTTCTATGTTTGGAAAGAAAACAGTAAAGCTGTAACTGTTTGTTTCAAAGAACACGGGGCGTGTTGCTCCCATATCGTCCTTCTCAACCTCTACGCATTTACCCTGCTCATAGTCGAACAGACTCAACTCACCGTCCACGTTACTGCCATAGGAGCAATATTCATAGGGATATTGAATACGGGCACGAAACTTCTTCCAGGGCGAGAGCACCTCATTTGTGCTCGCCTTGACCTCGAACAGTTCGTTTGCCTTATATTCAAATACTTCCATATCAGATTAAGAGAAGAAACTTGTGAAATAAGATGTCTTCACCCTCTCGTTCATCTCGTGAAGCTTACGGCTGATGATGTCATAAAGACAGCCGTCGCCTTGCACATAGCCATCTGGCTTGAATCCGTCCACGAGGTTTTGCAAGGATGTAAGAATGACAGAGCTTCCGTCTGTGCCGCAATGGAGAGCTTTTTCATCGCCCTCCACTCGTGGAAGGATTTTCTCCAACAGAATGACAAGGAAAGCCTTGTTTATGAGTGTTTCAGTACTGCTTTCACTGTCAAACTGACGAAGAGAACCGAAATACAGCACCATCTCATTCTCCACGCGGTAACTTACACGAAACGGAGTGTCTTTGAAAATGCCATCGCCATTAACATCGTTGAGTAGCTTGGGAACCTTCTCTTTGATAATGTTCGCATCATTGGGGAATGCATCCAACACTTCCTGAGCTTTGGCAAATGATGGTACTACATATTTTGCGTCTAAAGGAACCTCTGCATAACTGAGAGTGTCCTTGGCATCAAACATACTGCTTAAGTCTCCGCCGTTCATCTCTATCGTAAACGCGCGGTCAATGACCTTGCGAGAGAACTGATGCGTGGTATCGTCCATGTTGACTGTGCCAATGACAAACAGATTTTGAGGAAGACGCAGTCCGTTTTTCTTGATATATTTTACGACTTGAAGGTCTTCGCCCGTATAAAGATCCTTATACTCATGGGGAACATCATCACCCCTTTCAAGCGGAGTAGCCACTTCACTCTTCAACTTTACATTCTGGAACGATTTACTAGTGATAAGCTTGGCAGAGACGATTTCGTTTTCCCCTGTCTGCTCGTTCTGAATCTTCTTTCGCGTTTCAAGCACACTCAGATATTCCGCGAAATATTGCTCCACAGGTGCAAGGTTCATCTCGTCCAAGCAGACAAAGAAAGGTACATCGGGATGTTGGATGGCTTTATATACAAAGCGGATGAAGTCGGTGAGAACATACTTGCCACTGAGATTGCTGTAATATCCAAGCAACTCTGTTGAGTCGTGCCAGTTGGGCTTTACCTCTATCAGACAGTAGTTACCAGGTGATGTTGGGTCGGAATCCAATTCGCCATCACGGGGACATGTGGCATAGGCCAGTTCTTGTACTTTACGAGATTTGCCGGTACCTGAGATGCCTGCGAGGAGGAGAAAAGGCTTGGTTTTTAGTGCTGACAGAAGAAATTCATTAGCATCAAAAGAAAACTTTGCCGACTCAGTCTCCGGTCTCTCTAAATATACCAAAGGATCGGTTCCAATGATGTCATAAAAAGCCTTTATAGAACTACTTTGGGGGATATAATACAATGTAAACTTGTTGTTGTTTTTTTTGATAGCGTAATAGTCGTTGATATTACTTTCGGCTGTAAGTCCTAAGTCTTTTAAGAAATAGTCTTTCAAGTCTGTAGAACCGTCCTCATTCTGATAAATTTTATAATCACCCCTTGCAGGGCTAAGAGTAAGGTGAGCCTTTATTTCCCTGTTCTCTTTGGGTGTGTTTAACGGTACGCAGTTGAAAACAGTATTGACTTCATCCCCCTGAAAGCCAAAAAAGTTCTCAACTGCACGACTATTGAACTCAATCTGTTTTCCTTTTGACGGATTGAGGTCATTTGAACGAAATTTCGTTATATAAATCATAGCTTATTCAATATTGCCCCATTGTTCAGCCAAAGCCTCTGCAAATCCGGGAAAAGTTTTACTTCTTAGGCGTCGTCTTTCTTCTGTTGATATTTTCGTGTTAAATGAGTCGGAATACCATTTGGGCAATGAACGACCACTTGAAAGAACTACACGCTCGCCAGGGTCAACCATCTTGGTCGGTTTCAGCAATGGCAAATTGTGAGTCCAGAGGCAAGTTTTTTTAGACGCAGAGTCTCCAAACCAAAAAGGCTGAACTATTTGGTCTGGCTTTCTGTAATGTGAATTCATCACGCCTACAGGATTTTCTATTGCCCAATGTTTAATATCAGTTTTCGTAAAGCGAAGGAAAAACTCTATAGCTTCCTTTTGCTTCTTACGACGCCCTAAATGGTGAGGATGTTCTCTCCGTTGTTCAACAGGAAGGTCTTTATCATCGGGATGGTACATCCATCTAGCCCCACTTACTGACAGATAAGTACAAGGTGGATGTGCTATTAGTAAGTCCCACTGTTCTCCTTTAGGGAGAAAATAAGTAGTGCCATCCTCCAAATGTCCGCCTTTGTTATTTATGACCTCAAATGCATCTTGGTGGAAATGCCATTCTGGATGCCCACCGCTACATTCAAGTATGTCACAACTAAAAGCGTTGTGGCCTCTTTTTCTGAAAGCCTTGCATACTGCTTGGCTTTCCTCACAAGCAACAAGTACGTTCATATTTTGTTTCTCCTTAATTCTTTATAAATACCCAAAGCAATTCCTTCAGCAAAAAGCACAGGAACTGCATTACCTATCATTTTGAAGCAATACGCCGTGGTACCTATGAATTGAAAATCCATAGGAAAACTCATTAGAAGAGCTGCTTCACGTATAGTAATGCTTCTCGCCTGTTCAGGATCTGGATGAATAAACATCATTCCATCTTTACTGAGGTGCGCTACAACAGTATGAGACGGTTTGTCCCAATACAAGTTCTTATATTTTGTATATAATGTTCTGTGGCCTGTTTTCTTAAAATAATAATCTGTTTGCTCATGATGAGGCAAATGATTCATATCTTTTGTTATCCACTCCTTGAAAATTTCAATTTCTCTCAAAGCATGATAACGTGGTTCATGCTGGGTGACGTTTAAAGGTTCGTCAACTACCATATGTGAGATATTCTTTCTACCTTCCTTAATAGGGTTGGGTAAAGGATATATTTTTGGCAGCATTCCTATTGCATCTTTGACTGTTTTATATGGCTTGTCAGATTCCTCATCTTTAATAGACTTATAAAAGTCATCTAAATTCAAATTGCCATCTTTCCTTACACCCAGAATTATTACACGTTTTCTAAATTGAGGTACTTGAAAATTAACTGCATCAAAAATGGAATCAGATAACTCTTTAGGGGAGCGTATAATATAGCCTGCCTTTCCAAATGCCTCGTAGATTCTTTCCGTTACGTGCCTACCACCAGGTTTCGCGCTAAGAATTCCAGGAACATTCTCAAAGACAAAAATAGTTGGTTTAAAGGCTTCTACAACTTTGACGAAACTTTCAAACAGAAAATTCCTATAGTCATGTTGCATAGAGTCCTTGTCTGTCGCTCTACCATGTATTGAGTATGCTTGACAAGGAGGACCTCCAATAATTATGTCAACATGTTTTTTCCCGACTATTCCCTTTAGCCCTTTCTTGATGACCTTACTGCCATTGAAATTGCCATATTCTTTTATTGATTCTTTTGACCAATTTCCATTTATCAGTTCATCTGTTTTTTGAATATCGAAAAGGACGACATCTTCTATAGCTTTCTTCTCCGAAAAATTCCACTTATTAACAAGCCTATTTCTCAGAGTGTCAACCATAGGTTTTTCCCATTCAACGTGTGCTAAAGGTTTGTATCTACCTGTCTGCAAAAAGCCCTCTGATAACCCACCACATCCTGCAAAAAGATCTATAAAAGTATATTTCTTGTTCATCACATTGACATCTTAATTGTTAAAATTGTTGTCAGCAAGTTTGATTGCTTCTGCTCCTACTGCTTCATCTTTAATTGCAAGATTAACGATTTTATCAGCTAACCACACTTTAACTAACCCGTTTCTGTCGGTATGAAACAATTCTGCTAATCTTTCTACTTGTTCTTTATTCGCCGGATATTTTCCTTTCTCTATTTTACAATAAGTGGTGGTGTCAATGCCCAAAGCAGATGCGACTTCTCGTTGAGGAAGTTTTTTTTCTTCCCTCAACGTCTTAAGTAAATTTGGTAACATCTGTTTTTTATCATTGACAGTCATATTGTATACCTTTTGATATTTGGTTTGCAAATTTACAACTTTTTATTCGATTGACACTAAAAAGTTGAAGAAAAATATTCAATAGCATATAAGCAAACCATATTTTTAGTAATTTTGCATCATGGATAGACTTAAACCACAGCAACGACACAAGAATATGGCTTCTATTCGCTCTGCGAACACGAAGCCAGAGATACTTGTGCGCAAATACTTGTGGAGTCAAGGTTTCCGATACCGACTGAACAATCCGCGTCTGCCTGGTCATCCAGACATTGTGCTGCGGAAGTACCGCACGTGCGTCTTTGTCAACGGCTGCTTTTGGCATGGGCATGATGGCTGTAAGTACTTCCGACTGCCCAAGACGAACACAGACTTTTGGAAGAAGAAAATCATGCGTAACAAAGAGCGCGACAAGGAAGAGCAACGGCAACTGGCAAAGATGGGATGGCACTGCATTACAGTGTGGGAATGTGAACTAAAGCCCAAGGTGAGAGAACAAACATTGAAGGCTCTTGCATTCACCATCAACCACATCTACTTGCAAGACCGTTCTATAAGCTACCCCCGCATTGAGGAGGAAAACGAATTTGAGGCAGCGGCGGAACCGACGCCAGAAAAGCAATAGAAAACAAAACATGATGGAATACAAATACAAGATAGATGTTGCGAACATCGAAGACACAGAGACGTTAGTGAAGTTTCAGTTGGCAATGGCAAAAGAGTCAGAGGGCACAGAGTTGGATTATGAGACAGTACGGGAGGGAGTTAAGGCGGGCATTGCTGATGACAGCAAGGCGACATACCTCGTGGCACGGGATGACAACAACGAGGTTCTCGGATCGTTGATGCTTACAACGGAATGGAGCGATTGGAACAACTGCAACTATTATTGGATACAGAGCGTTTATGTTCGTCCCGAGAATCGTCATCAAGGGGTGTTTAAAGAACTGTTCGACTTTGCAAAGACAATAGCGCAGTCAGAGGGTGCCGGTGCGCTGCGCTTGTATGTTGACCGCAACAACATTAACGCTCAAAAGGTTTACCAGTTGCTTGGTATGCACGAGAGTCACTATCTGATGTACGAACTATAGAAAGTAAGAGTATGTCTAAGACAGAAGTAAAGAAGTACATAAAGTCTCTTGACCGTCAGGGGCTTGAGCAGCTCGTCCTTGACCTTTACACGGCTCGCAAGGAGGCCAAGGAGTTCCTCGACTATGCCGTTCATCCTAATGGCAACGCGAAGTATGAACAGTTCAAAGAGATTATCATTAATGGTTCTTTTTGATAGTTAGAAGTTTGGCAGTCTCAATAGATTTACCTATTTTTGCAGCTGTATCTGAAAACTTATATTATTCACATAACCATTAACAGAAATCGTATGGCCAGTACAAAAGATTGGGCTTTGAAGATGATACCTGTACTTATAAGGTGGGCTCAAACCTCTTGGGACCGCACTCATTATTATTCTGATTTGACCAAAGCCATTGGGCTAAAGACGAATCAGATAGGAAAAATGATGGGCGAAGTTCAGTCTATCCTCAATAAGTACTTTAAAAGCATTGGTAGTGATAAGAATATAACGCTTAATGCCCTCGTTGTCAATAAAGGCACGAAACTTCCCTCCGATGGATTCGATTTTGTTGTCCAAAATTATTCCAAACTATCGCCTGATTCAAAAAGAGGTGAGGTAATGAAATTAAATAAGGCAGCCCACGAATACAAGCATTGGGATGATATGCTCAAGGCCCTTCATTTGAATCCTGCAAGAATTTTCACAGACGAAGAAGTTCATCATCTAAAGACCGGATTCTTCGGAAGCGGTGGAGAAGGTGAAGAACATAAGTCAATAAAGGTATTCATCATGAGTCATCCTTCGACTGTAAACAAGAACTGGAAAGTCATACAAAGTTCAACGGAGGAGTTGTTGCCCTCAGGTGACCGCCTAGATGTCTTTTTCGTATTAAAAGATGACCGACACGTTGCCATAGAAGTGAAGCCTTCTACCTCTTCTGACGATGATGTAACTCGTGGCATCTTCCAATGCATCAAGTATAAAGCGGTAATGGATGCCGCTCGTGCTTTAGATAACGGACAATATGAAACAGAAACCATGCTCATTATCGCTGGTAGCATGTCAGATGCAAACAGATTACTGGCTAACGATTTGCATGTTCATTATATCGAACAATTCAAGATGGAATCACCCGTAACAAATAAATACTAAAGTTTCCCACTTGCAAATAAATCGAACTTAAAGCCTTAAAACACAAGGAAAAAAGAAGGAATGTCCAAAAGTTTTTGTATCTTTGTAGTGCAAATAAATCAT
>ERZ773148.2534-NODE-2534-length-13689-cov-3.630996_pt1 | contig 13689 bp, 8 predicted proteins | sample MGYA00580846_ERZ773148 | MGnify/ENA primary metagenome ERZ773148 (study PRJEB29015, sample SAMEA2737879) | human gut metagenome | biome: human gut; feature: human-associated habitat; material: faeces | place: China | collected 2012 ... | reverse complement strand
ACCGTGAAGTCGAGTTTCGGACACATCCGCGATTTGGAAAAAAAAGATTTAGGAGTAGACATCGAACATAATTTTCAGCCTAAATATGAAATATCTTCCGACAAGAAAACAATCGTCAAAGAGCTGAAAACACTGGCCAAGGAAGCGAAGACCGTATGGCTGGCTTCCGATGAGGACCGTGAAGGAGAAGCCATTGCATGGCATTTATTCGAGGTGTTGAAATTAAAACCGGAGAACACCAAGCGAATAGTATTTCATGAGATTACCAAAGATGCCATTCTCCATGCGATTCAAAACCCAAGAAACATTGACAAAAATCTGGTGGATGCCCAACAGGCCCGGCGGGTATTGGACCGTTTGGTCGGATTCGAAATGTCGCCGGTGTTATGGAAAAAGGTAAAGCCTTCACTTTCTGCCGGCCGGGTGCAATCCGTTGCCGTAAAACTGATCGTTGAACGCGAACGCGAAATCAATGCTTTCAAAGAACAACAATATTACCGGGTTTGCGGAACTTTCGAAACCCAGCAACATGCTCAATTAAAAGCCGAAGTACAGACCCGTTTTACCGATAAAGAAACGACACTTACTTATCTGGAAGCCTGTAAAACAGCTATTTTCCATGTGGATAGTGTAGAGACCAAGCCGACGACCCGCAAGCCTGCTCCCCCGTTCACCACTTCCACATTACAACAGGAAGCTTCCAGAAAACTGGGTTTTTCGGTATCCCAGACCATGTCGGTAGCACAAAAGCTTTATGAACACGGGCTTATTACCTATATGCGTACCGACTCGGTCAATCTCTCCGATCTGGCCATCCGGACAGCCAAAGCTGTCATTTGCGAAACATTGGGAGAAAAATATTCCAAACCACGGAATTTCGCGACCAAGACCAAAGGAGCACAAGAAGCCCACGAAGCTATCCGGCCTACCTATATGAACAAAACAGCCATAGAAGGCGACCGGAACGAGCAACAATTATATGAACTGATTTATAAAAGGACTCTGGCTTCGCAAATGGCGGACGCCCAACTGGAAAGGACCAATATGATCATCGGTTTATCCAACCATTCCATCCCCTTTACGGCAACCGGTGAAGTGATTATTTTCGACGGTTTTCTGAAAGTATACATGGAATCACATGACGAAGAAACCGATGATGAACAGGCCGGTCTATTACCTGCTTTAGCTCCGGGAGACCAGTTACAACGTCAGTTCATTACAGCTATAGAACAATACACCCTTCATCCGCCGAGATACACCGAAGCCAGTCTGGTAAAGAAAATGGAAGCTTTGGGTATCGGACGTCCTTCTACCTATGCTCCGACGATCACAACTATACAAAACCGGGGCTACATCATCAAAGAATCCCGGGAAGGCGTCGAGCGTAATATCGAACAGATCGAACTGAAGGGCAACGATATTAAAATCAAACCCAACAAAAAGATATTCGGCGCAGAAAAGAAAAAACTTTTCCCTTCCGATATGGGTATGGTAGTTACTGATTTTCTATCGGAGCATTTCACCAATATCATGGACTATAACTTCACCGCTGAAGCAGAAGAAGCCCTCGACGATATTGCCGAAGGGTCTGTCGAATGGCAAAAGATGATCGGAGAATTCTATCATCCTTTCCATGAAACTGTCGAATCTACCCTCAAAAATTCGGAACGGAATAGCGGGCAAAGAATTCTAGGTACGGATCCGGTAAGCGGCGAGACGGTGAGTGTTCGGATCGGCCGGTTCGGTCCGATGGCACAAATCGGGGAAGGAGAGCATGTACGTTATGCAGGCCTTTTAAAAGGACAGCTCATGGAAACCATCACCCTGGAAGAGGCCTTGGGTTTATTCAAATTTCCACGTAAAATCGGCCAGTACGAAGATAAAGACGTCAGTATCGGGATCGGCCGGTTCGGACCTTATATCAAACACAACAATGTGTTCGTATCTTTGAAAAAAGGAGAAGACGATCCGGGGACCATCACTCTCGAGACAGCCATTCAACGCATTGAAGAAAAAAGAGAAAGTGACCGGAATAAACTGATAAAAGCTTTCGATAATGGAGTGCAAATCCTGAACGGCCGGTTCGGACCTTACATCTCTTACAACAAAGCGAACTATAAAATCCCTAAAACATGTAAAGCAGACGAGCTTACATTAGAGAAATGTATGGAATTGATCGAGAAAGAAGGTAGCAAGAAAAAGCCAGGCGGAAGCAGCAAAAAAACGCCTGTCCGAAAAGCCCAAACGACCACGAAAAAGAAAAATTAAACCATTTCCTTATTAAAAGGATGTGTGTCAGGAAATAAACCTGAAATAAAGTGAGGAAAAGCGAGCCCGAAAATTTGCACAACAATGCACTTTTATCTATCTTCGTAGCCTCTAAAAATAATGTAAACCGTAAAAAACATTAAATTTTTAACATAAATGGCAACATTACAAACAATCAGAAATCGCGGCGGACTACTTGTTAGTATTGTGATCGGTCTGGCCCTGATAGCATTCATTGTAGGAGATGCATTAAATTCAGGTTCAAGAATTTTCAATAGCCAACGGAATCAGATTGGCGAGATCGCAGGAGAGGGAGTATCTATCATAGATTTCCAAAACCGCGTCAGTAAAAATGAAGAAATGATCAAAGCGATGAACAATGTATCTTCACTGAATGAAGAACAGCAGACCATGTTGCGGGAAAACACCTGGCAGCAAATGATCATGGAACAATTGATGCAAAGAGAATATGATGAAATCGGTATCGATGTCAGTGGTGATGAATTGTACGATGCATTACTCGGCGAAAATATGAGCCCGGCATTACGCCAGCTTTTTACAAATCCGAATACCGGCGAAATCGATTATGCCGGTGCCAGAGATTATGTAAAAAAAGTAATCTCCGCGCCCAATAATATTCCGCAGAAAGCGTATTGGCTGAACATGGAAAAAGAAGTTTCCGACAGCCGGAAAATGGCGAAATACAATGCAATTGTCGCCAAAGCGCTGTATATTACGGATGCCCAGGCACAAGAAGCAGCAGCCAACAGTGCTGATAAAGCCGACATCAGTTATATCGTCAAAAACTATTCTACAATTGAAGATTCTACGATCAACGTAAGCAACGGGGAGATCAAAGAATATTACAACAAACATCAGAAGAGCTTCGAACAACCGGAATCGCGGAAAATTGTTTACGTCAATTTCGATATCGAACCTTCCGGAGAAGATTTCTCCGAAACTGAAGGGGCGGTGAACGACCTGGTAAAAGAATTTGAAGAAAGTGCAGACCCACTGGAGTTTGTAAACCTCTCTTCCGAGCAAAAAGCCGACCGAAACTATTTCAAACAAGATGAAATAGCAAACGACAGTATGGCTCAATTCCTTTTTAACAACGAGAAAGCCGTATTCGGTCCTTATCTGGAAAATAACGCCTATAAAATCTCCAGAGTAGCTTCTGTCAAAATGTTGCCCGATTCTGTAAGAGCCCGCCACATTCTGATCGCTCCTCAAAATCAGGATTATGCACAAGCAAAAAATATAGCAGACAGCTTAGCCGGTCTGTTAAGAAAAGGAGCTGATTTCGAAGAATTGGCTAAAACCAATTCCGTAGACCAAAATTCAGCAGTCAACGGAGGCGATCTGGGTTGGTTTACGTCGAGAACGATGGTACAGCCTTTCAGCGATTCTGCCTTCTTCGCCAAGAAAAACGATATCAAGGTAGTCTTGACACAATATGGCGCACATGTGCTGCAGGTAACGGACATGGCTAAACCGGTGAAAAAAATCCAGATTGCAACGGTTGAAAAAGAAGTTTCTCCATCTGCTAAAACCACCAATCAGATTTACAACGATGCACGCACTTTTGCTATTGAAGTATCCAATCTCGACAACTTTAACAAAAAAGTCGAAGAAAGCGGTTTAACCAAACGTATCGCTACCATCGGCAAAAACGATAAAACAATCGCCGGTATGGAGAGTGCCCGTGAAATGATCCGCCAGGCTTATATGGCCGAAGAGGTGGACGAAGTTTTAAAAACAAACGACGGTTCGACCATCTTTGAAAACGGGAACAAATTCACCATCGCCGTACTGACAGAAATCGACGAAGAAGGTATCGCTCCGCTCAACAAGGTAGCCGGTAATATCAAACGGATCCTGATACAGAAGAAGAAAGCCGATTTGTTGAAAAAAGAACTGGCATCGGCTAAGAGCGGTAGTGAAAGTTTACTTTCCATTGCCCGGAAAGCCGGTTTGGAAGTCAAAGAAGCCAACGAAATTTCATTCAATTCTTTCCAAATTCCGGGAGCAGGAATCGAACCTAAAGTAATCGCAGCTTCCAGCATAACCGAACAAGGCAAGATTTCCGAACCGATCGCAGGAAATCAGGGGGTATATCTGATCCTGGTCAACAACCGGACAACCGAAGAGGTAACACCGGATATGGTCGCTCAGGGCAAACAAGCCTTACAACAAAGTAATATGTATCGTGCGAACTATCAGGCTATTCAAGCTATCTTGAAAAATGGCGAAATAGTTGACCAGAGATACAAATTCTATTGATAGAAAGCATAAATATGAAAAAAACAGGAGGAGTGAATACGACTCTTCCTGTTTTTTTCTCCTCCTCCCTTTCTCCCCATAGCGGCACGTACTTCACCGACAATCCTTCCGTCCTTATCAGACACCAATCGATAAAATATCAGGCAGGTAGGTGAAAATGTTTTTATTAATCTATTAAAGTTTACAAAGGACTCGAAAAGTTATCCGGCAGACAGGCGTTGGAAAATGCCTGTCTGCCGGACAATGCCCGTTATTCCTGCCGGAACGGTTATTTCGGCATGGCATTCACCCAATTAGGATTCTGCTGCGTACCGAAACCGGCATTGATCTCACCGGCAGGTATCGGAAATACAAAACTCCGGACATTGAAATTCTTATATTTTCCGTCTGCCACTTCGATCTTCTCACCTGTGCGGCGGGCATCGTACCAACGATGTCCTTCCTCGAACAACTCCCGTTGGCGTTCCTCTGCGATAAAGGCAAGAAGCGCCTCCTTCGTACCGGGAAGGTCATCCTCTGTCCGGATTGCCGGATTGCGTTTCGCCGTATTCAAGAGTTCCTTTCGGGCACCGGATACATCACCCGACTGTGCTGCCGCTTCTGCCATGATAAGGTACATCTCCGATACGCGGAACACCGGAATATTGTTCACCGCATCAGCTCCGGCAATACCGGGAAACTTCATAGGACGTCTCGGATTTTTTCCATCACCGACCAATTGTGCACGGATATCCCCTTTCGCAAACAGACCGACAGCCCGTTTCGTCAATGCGCCACCGTAACTTCCATACAACGTGTTCAGACTGTTTGCTGAAAGATTGTCATCCGAACTCTTGGCTATGGTAAAAATATCCTCGCCCGATATAGCGGTCGACTTCCACATGCCCACGTATGCCTCGTCTTCCACCGGAGCAGCATTCCGCAACTTCAACGCCTCGGCTGCAGCCTCTTTCGCTTTTCCGTATTTGCCCATGTACAGGTTCACCCTTGCCTCTAATGCCTTGACTGCTGCGCCATTAAAATATTTCTGCACATCCCTGCCCACCACATTCGGCGTCTTCACCGCTTTTTCAACATCACGCAAAATCCACTCGTACGTGGCTTTCACGGAACTGCGCGACACCTTGGCACGCAACTCTATCGGCTTCTCCTCCACGATAACCAGACCGCCATGTTCATCATTGTCCGTTCCGTAAGGAAGCCCAAAAATATTCACCAGTTGGAAAGCCGAAAATGCACGCAAGGCATAACACTGCGCCATCGCCTTATTGAGAGTCGCCACGTCCGCCTCTCCCAATCCGCCGGCAGCTAGCAACGCTTCTGTCCCGTTGATGCTACGGGTAGCCAGATCTATCACCTTGTAGCCGTATTGCCATACATCCCCCAAAACCCCTTCTGTTTCGGAAAACGTGTAAGTGTTGAGAGTCACGAAATGCCCTGATTTCGCATCTGCCACCGCCATATCGGCAGACATATCGCCAATCGCCACCGCATTGCGGCCCATGAAGCGGTAGCTGCCGAAAGCGTAATAAACTCCGTTGAGGGCATTCTCCACATCGGAAACGGTAGCATAGGCATTCTCTTGCGGGATATTCTGGTACAGGTCCTCGTTAAAATACGAATCACAACCTGCCGCCAACAGCCCCCCTGCCACAATCAAACTATATATTCTTTTCATAATACATTCGATTTAAATGTTTAACTTTAAAAACCAATATTCAGCCCAAACATCACATTGCGCGGCGTAGGGTAATTCCACCACTGAACGCCGTTGGGTGCTATACCGGACGGATCAAAACCGCGGAAATCCTTTGCCACGAACGTATGCAAGTTGTCGGAACTTACATAGATACGGACATTGTTCAGGTGGATACGTTGCACCAGATCCTTCGGCAAGGTATAGCCGAGGGTAATATTGCGGATTTTCAGATAATCGCCTTTCATCAGATAACGGGTAGAGGCGGAGTTTGCACCGGATTTGTCACCAAATACGAAACGTGGCACCAATGCCTCATCACCGGGCTTCTGCCAACGGTTTTCATACACATAGCGCGTCGTGTTCTGCACTCCGGCCGCACCGGTCTGCTCATCATAACGGAGGTTGTCACCGAATATCTTGCTGCCAAGCGAATAATTCAACTGGAAAGAAAAGTCAAAACCGTAAAGATTCAACGAAGAGGTTAAACCGCCCTGGAATTTTGGCGACGCCTTACCGACATATTCCTTGGTAGCCTTATTGTAATTGGTGGTCTTCTCGCGAGAGATCTCCTTTCCGTTTTTGTCCCGGTTCACAATCCACCACATCGGACTGCCCGTATCAGGATCGACCCCTGCCCATTCTTTCATCTTCCAGGTATAAATGTCACGTCCCGGTTCCACTATTGTAATACTCGACTCGATCGGCAAGTCGGTACTCAGTTTCTTAATTTCATTCTTATTCGCGCTTCCCACGAAAGTCAATGTCCAATCCACCTTATCGGTACGCACCGGCGTGACACCAACAGAAAATTCAAAACCCTTGTTCTCCAATTCCCCTACATTGGTGGGAATGGACGACATTCCGCTCGTTAACGACAGAGGAACATTGAACACCATATCTTTAGTCAGGTGACGGTAATAGTCAAACTCTACATTCACCCTACGCTCCCACAATGCGAGATCCACACCGACATTGAACTTGGCGGTCTGCTCCCATTTCAGGTCGGGATTGCCTGCTTGTTGACGGTAGCTTCCCGGCTGGCTGTTATAGTTATACCCGAATCCGTAAAGCCCGCGTGACGCATACCACGAACCGCCCACATCCTGGTTTCCGGAAGTACCGTAGCTTACCAGCAACGTCAGTTCGTCCAGCCAATTGCTTGCCAACTGCATAAAACTTTCTCCCGTCAGGCGATAGCGTGCACCCACGGAATAGAAAGTCGCCCAGCGGTTGTTGGAACCGAAACGGGAGGATCCGTCGGTACGGACGCTTGCCGACAAATAATATTTGTTGGCATAATCATACTGCCCGTTAAAGAAGAAGGACGCAAGAGCCACATTATCCAAAGAAGTGGACGCACTCGAAGGCTTTGCCGCCAACTCGATTTGGCTGAGATATTCCACCGGATAATTGCTTCCTGCCAGATAGGAGGAATTTTCGCGGGTATGCTGCGCTTCCTGCCCCACCATCATATTCACGTGGTGGTCATCGAACGCCTTGACCCAGCTAAGGGTATTTGTGATGCTAAGCAGCGTACGTGTAGTGGTTCCCTGTTCGCCCATACCCCGCATACCCTTGCCTTGTGGCTGCAGGAAAGACCAATAGCCGAATTCTTTTATCGAATATAAATCCAAGCCTCCCCGTGACGTAAACGACCAGGCAGGAGATAAGGCGAAAGAATGGCGCGGTAAGTCTTCGCTTCGCTACGGTCACCGTCCTTACTACGTTGGGCCACAGGATTATAGTTAGTATTTTCAAAATTCCATTCCCCCAATTTGTTCCTGACAGCAATAAGCGGATTCATCTTACCGTAGGCCAACGTAATCGGATCGCTGTAATAACCTCCGCCCGCGCCCATGTTCATGATCGAATAAGAGAACGAACTGTTCAAACCGTACTTCACCACCTTGCCCGGCTCCTGTTCAAGATTGAAACGTCCGGAAAAACGTTCCAGGTCCTTGCCGATAATGATAGCCTCATTCTTAAAGTAGTTGAACGAAAGGAAGTACTTCGCAGCGTTTTCCGAAACGCCACCGGAAGAAATGTCTAGATTATAGTCCTGGATCTTGCCAACGCGGGTAACCTCGTCCATCCAGTCCGTATTGGCCCCCTCACCCGGCTTCAAACCGAACGTGTCATACAAATCAGCTAAAGCAGCATCTTTGTTCTCATAATCGTCCGGATAAGCAGCCAACAAGCCGTCTACCATCAGATTTTCATATTGCTCCTGGTTCAGCAGGCGGTAGCGGCTTGTATAATTGGGCATCATTTCCAAACCGAACTTAGCCGTCAGATTGACTTTCAATTTACCGCGCACACCTTGCTTCGTAGTGATGACAATCACACCGTTTGCCGCCCTGGCTCCATAAATGGAAGTCGCCGTGGCATCCTTCAGTACGGTTATACTCACGATGTCTGCGGAATTCAGTGTAGCCAACGGAGACACCGACGCACCTTCGCGCGAGCGTATACCCATAGTACTGCTCTCGATAGGTATACCATCAATCACATACAAAGGTTGCGTACCGGAATTATAGGAATTGCGCCCGCGGATAAAAATGGTCGATGGCGCACCCGGCTGTCCGGATGCCGTATTGAGCTGGACTCCGGAAACGGCACCCTCAAGTGCCTTTACAGGATTTGCATCGGTTTTTTTTGAAATATTGTCAGCTCCCAAAACCGCAGCCGAACCGGTAAACGACCCTTTGGTTGTCGTCCCGTAACCCGTCACAACCACTTCGTCAATACCGATCGATGCCAAACGCATGTTGACATTGACCACAGAACGGTTGTTTACCGGTATCTCCTGTGTCTGCATACCGATAAAGGTAAACACCAAAACAGCCTTTCCATCTATCCGAATGGAATATTTTCCCATCGCATCCGTAGCCGTTCCCAGGTGGGTACCCTTAATTACGACAGATACCCCGGGTAACGGCGAACCGTCGTCCGCATCGGTGACAACACCCGTAATGGTCTTCTCCTGTGCCATTCCCACCTGTACGATACCGACAAGCAAGACAAGCAGTAAATAAAGTTTGTTTTTCATAAATATAAGTTTTAATAAAATACTGCGATTCCCCTCCCCTGACAGAAGTAAAATCAATCTTTTCAAATAGAGACAATCGTCAAACTACTACTTATATCTGCTTGTTTTTCCTCCTAAAATCCAAGTCAACCAATTTAAACGTTCGATAAATTTGGAGAAGCGGAGAACGGAAAACGGAGAACGGAGAGTTGAAAAAGATAGAATTAAAGTTTACTCTTTTTTCCAATAAAAACGAACGTTTTTATTGGTCAGATATTTTTGCTCCGTTTTTTCAGGAATTGCTCCAGTACAATATTAAAGAAAATTTTTTATAATACAATAGTTATTTAAGAAAATTTTTAGACTTCCCTTGAAGCAGAAATACCAAATACCAGATATTTTATACACAAGTCCCAAACATACAATACATTAAAAACAATGTATAAAATTTAATAAATATAACATTTTGTCAGATGCAACGATACAAATAGCGATATTTTTCCTTATTCATTTCCGTAAATTTGGAAAACGGAGAATTGTATTTAGAGCCTTATGAAGAACTTATAGTCCGACACTCCATGCAATTGTGCTCTAAAACGCTTGAGTTTGGAATTGAGTGATTCCGCCGCTGCATTAGTAGAGCGATTGTCGAAGTAATTCAAGATGTGCTCCTCTCTATACATAATCAAATCTCTTGCAGACTTAAGCTCTCTTAGAGTGCACTCTGCAACCTTCTTGTACCAACAGTGAAGTTTATCGCTGGCCACCTCCTTCGTCACTTTAGAGCGGAACACGGACCGCAGTGAGTCCGTCAGGTCATAGGCCTCCTTGATTTTAGGGCACAGTTCAAATAGCAACGCGGCACGTTCCTTCTGTTTGTCGCTCCACTTGTCCCTACTCATTGAGAGCAGATGCTTGCTGCTTGTTATGAGTTCTACCTTTGTCTCGCCGTTTGACTACTCATATATTTATATTATTTTTTTATAATATTTCTCTTGCTATCCAAGCACAGGCTTCTGCATCCGCCAATGCGTGGTGATGATTTTCCAACTGATAGCCGCAGGTAGCGGCTACGGTGTGCAGTTGATGGTTCTCCAACTCAGGGAAGGCTTGCCGAGAAGCACAAAGCGTATCATAGAACTCATAATCGGGATAGTCCATTTGATAGACACGAAAGACTGCTTTTAGGCAACTTTCATCAAAGGGCTTGTTATGCGCTACCAATGGCAGTCCCTTAATCAGAGGCTCTATTTGTTTCCAGACTTCGGGAAATATTGGGGCATCAGTTGTATCATTGCTGCACAAGCCATGTACCTGACTGCACCAATAATTATAGTATTCTGGTTCTGGCTTGATGAGAGAGTAAAATGTATCTACAATCTCTTCACCACGTACTATCACGATGCCTATCGAACAAACAGATGAACGCTCGTTGTTGGCAGTTTCAAAGTCTATTGCTGCAAAATTCTGCATAGCCGTTAATTTATTGATTATCTTTGTTTATCAAGTTTACAACCACTTTCACCATTACATCTTTTTCCTCGGTACGGCTCTCTGCTATCATCAAAGTTAATGCGACAAGTGTGTTGTCAGCAATGCGTTTTCCGCCATTAGGTGAATAGAGTATGCCGTTTCTGTCTAAAAACCAAAGGAAGAGCATTGCTGCAATTCGCTTGTTTCCATCACTGAAGGAGTGATTCTTCACCACAAGATATAACAGCATAGCAGCTTTTTCCTCTACGGAAGGATAGAGTTCCACACCATCGAAGGTCTGGTAAATCTGCCCAACACTGCTTTTGAAGGAATCGTCTTTTTCATTGGCAAACCATTTGCTGCCGCCAAACTTGTTCTTCAGTTCGTTAATGGCTTGCATGGCTCCTTCGTAAGTAGCATGGAATTTTTCTTCATTTGTGGTTCGCTCTATAGATAACTCTTGATAATCATATTTGTCCAATGTGTCAAGGGCGTATGTATAATCAGAAATCACTTCAACCAGATTGACAGCATCCTCTGACGATAATGTTTCTTGTGCCCTAATTGTTCTGCTTAATACGGCAACCAGTTGTTTTAATTCGGTATAGTGTCGCTCTGATATGGATTTGTTTACGGCATAACCTTTCACCAAATATTCTTTTAACACCTTATTTGCCCAACGGCGAAAATCGACTCCATTTTTGGACTTTACGCGATAGCCGACTGATATAATTACATCCAGGTTGTAGAAATTCACATCATGAGTCTGACTTTTAGCTTCCATTGCACCATGTTGAGTGGTTGTCGCAAATTTTGCGACAACCACTTCTCCTGCCAGTTCTTCACGAATTGCATTATTGATGTGTTTACGGATGGTTTTTGAATCCCTTCCAAACAATTCTGCCATTTGGTTGGCATTTAACCATACCGTGTCTTTGTCTATCTCAACGCTCAATTGTGTTTCTCCATCAGCAGAACGATAGATTGCGACTTTATTGTTGTGGCGATATTCCTTTTCCATGATAATTTGTAATTAAGCAGTAAAGTCTTTCATAAAATAACCGAATTTTCATGTAAAACAGAGATGATGGATTTCAATTCTTTTATGATGCCATCGGATATGTCTGCAACATTTGTTCCAAACGAACGTAACTAAAAGTTTACTCTTTTATTTATAGAAATTCCGCACGAACATGCCTTTCACCGGTCTTTTCAATATCAAAGCTGCAAAAACGGCATGAATGAAACCTATTCCATAGGCAAATAACTGAATAAAAGCAGCCACAATCGACAAAAACGCGACCTTTATCCTTTTATTCAACCGCCAAGAATCGATAAAAAAGACAAATATTAATAAGAGCAAAGGAAGCAGGCAATACCAAGAAAAAAATATCCCTCCCAACAAGCACAACAAACAACCGATAACAAAACAAGCCGGCAGGAAATGCACCAATTTCAAAGAATGGGGGTGTAAAAGGTACAGATTGATCCGGGCCATACCCGAATTATACACCTGCTTGAAAAACTTTCGGAAAGAGGTGCGGCGTTTATGAAAAACATAGGCCTCGGGCAACAGACAGGTTTTAAATCCGGCAGCCATGATGCGGATACTCATATCGATATCCTCCCCAAAACGCAGACCGGAGAATCCCCCGGTAGCTTTCAGCACCTCCTGGGAAAAACCCATGTTAAAACTCCGGGGATGAAATTTTTCCATCGACTGTTTTTGTCCCCGTATCCCTCCCGTAGTAAAAAAGGAGGTCATCGAATAATTAATGGCTTTTTGTATATTCGTAAAAGAATCGTGTGCCCGGTCGGGTCCTCCGAAAGCATCTACACCGGCCTCCTGGCAAGCTTGCCGTACCACCTGAGTATATTGCCGGGGAATAATACAATCCGAATCGAGAAAGACCACATATTTCCCTTCGGCTCTTTCGGCACCATAATTCCGGCTCAGGCCAGGTCCGCTATTTTCTTTAAAAAAATACTTGATATCGATAGCAGACTTATACTGCTCCACGATCCGGTCACAACGTACTGTCGAACCATCTTCGACAATAATGATTTCAAAATCACGGTTATCCTGAGCCGCCAGACTTTCCAACAATTCCTGAACCTCTTGCGGACGATTATATACGGGTACGATCAATGACAAATAAGGCATAAATCCAATTCCTAATTTTTCCAAAGGTAAAGAATATTTTTTCATTTGGAAAATCAGGATTGTAAAGACAAAGAAATATGATATGTATTATTATTATTTTAACTTTGCTACGTCAATATAGAATCGACCCAATGTCTGAATTGAAAAAAGTTTTAATTGTTACTTATTATTGGCCACCAGCTGGAGGACCGGCTATACAGAGGACTCTGAAATTCGTAAAATACATGAGGTTTTTCGGTTGGGAACCTGTTATATTAACTGTTGAAAACGGGGAATATCCGGCTATCGATCCTTCACTGATCCAAGAAATTCCGGATAACATACAGGTATATAAAACAAAAGCTTTCCAACCCTTCCAACTTTACCGGATGTTAACCGGTAAAAAAGGAAATACACATAATAATGCCAATGTTTTCGGCCAAAAGGATACAACTTTCGTCGAACGTTTAGCCAAATGGATACGCCTGAATTTATTCATTCCCGATGCCCGGATCGGATGGTATGCCTATGCAGTTAAAGCAGCAAAAAAAATCATCGAACAAGAGCACATCGATTTGATTTATTCTTCTTCTCCTCCACACAGTTTACAGCTTATAGCACAAAAAATAGCTAAACAGAATAAGATTAAATGGGTTGCAGATTTCAGGGATCCCTGGTCTGAATTGGTTCATTATCAATCTTACAAACGTACCTGGTTGACAAGAAAAATCGACAGTCATTTTGAAAAATCGGTTTTCCGTTCTGCCGACCGACTTGTTGCTGCGGCCAACGACT
>ERZ773148.2521-NODE-2521-length-13736-cov-4.399240_pt1 | contig 13736 bp, 12 predicted proteins | sample MGYA00580846_ERZ773148 | MGnify/ENA primary metagenome ERZ773148 (study PRJEB29015, sample SAMEA2737879) | human gut metagenome | biome: human gut; feature: human-associated habitat; material: faeces | place: China | collected 2012 ... | reverse complement strand
CCGATTCCATTCTTTACCTAAAAATTATTCATCCCCCAAATTTCCGTGAAGAGCCATTTTTTATTGGTTATTTATTTGAGATTCTTTACGATGACAGGAACAGCATCCACATCATTGACCGGCATCAAATGGACGCCGTCAGTGCCGATATCCTTCAATCCCTGCACGAGTTCAGAGGCAAGCTTAAGTCCTGTTTCCCTGTTTCCTGTTTCCATTTCCTTTAGGATTCTCTGGGGGATGGAAATGCCCGGTACCTTGTCATTTAAGTAATTGGCCATTTTGAAGCTCTTTAAGGGAACGATACCGAAGAGAATTGGGAGATCAAGGTCTTTTGCATAGGAGAGGAATCTTTCAGCCTGTGAAATTTCATAGACGGGCTGCGTCTGGATGAACTGTGCGCCGGCTTTTTTCTTGCCTTCCAGACGAAGGATTTCCTTATCCAGGTCGTCAGCGCCTGGATTTGCTGTAGTACCGATGTAAAAGTTTGTTGCGGCGCCTAGCGGATTACCTTTAAGGTCATGGCCTTCATTAAGGCAGCGTGCAATCTCTATAAGACCCGTGGAGTCCACATCAAATACGCCTGTGGCATCCGGATGATCGCCAATGGAGGGCGGATCGCCGGTCAGTGTGAGGATATTGTGTACACCAAGGGCATAGGCTCCCAAAAGTTCTGCCTGAAGCCCGATTGTATTGCGGTCGCGGCAGGTCAGGTGGAAAATGGATTCCACGCAGTATTTCTGCTGAATGATAGAGGAGAGGGCAATCGGGCTCATCCGAAGCTTTGCCATGGGGCAGTCAGCGATATTGACAGCATCCACGTAATCGGCAATTTCTGCAACCTGTTTTTCTGTAATTTCAGAAGAAGCGCTTTTGGGCGGATCCAGTTCAGCGGTAATCGTAAAGATGTGATTCTTGTTTTTGGCCCTTAGTGTTGTCATTATGAATTCCTCTTTTCTATTAACTGATCAGCAATGCGGACAGCGGCGATTCCGTCCTTGCAGTAGTTTGGGGCGCCGATTTCATTGGCATAGTCCTGTGTTACTACGGCTCCGCCGACAAGAATGTCGACAGAGGGGACAGCTTCTTTCAGTTTTTTGACGGTAGATTCCAGTTCAGGAAGAGTGGTCGTCATCAAAGAGCATAGCCCTGCCAGATCGGCTTTATATTCGATTGCAGCTTTGACAAATGCATCCGGACTGACGTCCTTGCCCAAATCGATGACTTTATAACCGCTGTTTTCCATGAGAGCAGCTACTATATTCTTTCCAAGATCGTGGATATCGCCCTGGACGGTGCCGATGACCAGTGTTCCTTTTTCTTTTGACTTGATATCAGGAAGAAGCTTCTTTAATTCACAGAAGGCAGACTGCATGGCTTCAGCCGCCATCATGACCTGGGGAAGGTATACTTTTCCAGCGCCATATCCGTCACCGATTTCAGTCATGGCAGATGTGAGCCCTTCCTTGATAATCGTTTCCGAAGAGATGCCTGCATCTAAAGCCGTCTTCATGAGTGAGGCGGATTGTTCCTTCTCGCCGTTCTTTACAGCAGCTCTGATCTGTTCAAGGGGAGGAAGGTCCTGGCTTGCTTCAGCCTTTTCGGCAGGCGCAGGGATCTTTGCAGTTTCTGCGATGAAGTTTGCAGCACCCTTATCAAATCCAAGAAGGAGCTTTGCATTGATAAATGCATCCTTGATGCCCTGGTCGAGAGGATTGATGATGGGGGCATTCATGCCGCAGGCAAATGCCATGGTGAGGAATGCGGCGTTGATGCGCGGGCGGGAAGGAAGACCGAAGGAAACATTGCTTGTCCCCATGACACAGGGGAAACCGAATTCTTCCTTATATAATCGGATGGTGCGGAGAGTTTCGCTGGCACCTTTTTCTCCTGACCCTACTGTGAGGACCAGCGGGTCTAAAAGAAGGTCTTCGCGTCTGAGCCCGATTTCATTCGCCTTTTCTACAATTCTGTGAATGATTCTGACTCGTTCTTCGGCAGTGGCAGGAAGATTTCCTTTCTCAAGCGGAAGACAGAGGACGGCAGCGCCATATTGTTTGGCAAGCTTCAGGATTTTTTCAAGAGCTTCTTCTTCAGCCGCATTGACGGAATTGATCAGAGGGCGGCCTGGATATACCTTAAGGGCTCTTTCTATGACGACAGGATCCGTGCTGTCGATGGAGAAGGGGACGGGGCAGAGCATGGAAAGCTGGGATATGGCAGTTTCCATGGCGGCAGCCTGGTCGACTCCGGGGACACCCATATTTACATCAAGAATGTCAGCGCCGGCGGCCACTTCAGCAAGCCCTTCCTTTTTAATGGAGACGAAGCTTCCTTTCTGAATATCTTCCCGAAGTGTCTTTCTTCCTGTCGGGTTGATCCTTTCACCGATCTTGACGGGAGCGTAATCATCACCGACATAGACGACGCCGGTGCGGCAGGTAAGTGCAGTAAAAGGCTTTACCTTTGGCGGCGTAACAGATGGTTTGTTTTCGAGTTCTTTAATTAAAGCATGAAGATGTTCCGGTGTCGTTCCGCAGCATCCGCCAAGGTAGGATACGCCGATATCAGCAAATTTTGCTGTCTCTTTGGCAAAGTCTTCAGCAGAGAGCGGGAAGAGTGTTTCCCCATTTTTCAGTACAGGCATTCCTGCATTTGGCTGGATGATGATGGGCTTATTGGTTGCTTCAATCATTTCCTTTGCGACATCGAAGAGTTTGTCCGGCCCGAGCGAGCAGTTGGCTCCAATGATATCAGCACCCATGGAATCAAGAAGAATGGCGGCGGCTTTAGGAGGAGCGCCTGTAATGGTTCTTCCGTCTTCCGCATACGTCATCTGGCAGATGACCGGAAGATTTGACGCAGCTTTGGCAGCAATCAGTGCGGCCTTCATTTCCTGAATATCGATGATGGTTTCAATGATAAGGAAGTCGGCTCCGGCGTTGGCAAGAGCTTTGGCAAGACGGTAGTAGTTTTCGCAGGCCTCGTCAAACGACAAATCGCCAAGAGGACTTAAGAAACGCCCTGTCGGTCCCATATCGCCTGCGATCTTAACGCGGCTGCTGCATGCTTCTCTTGCATTTTTTACAGCTGCTTTTGCAATTTCTTCTACCTTGTCCTGAAGATTATAATCTTCAAGCTTCAGCGGGGAAGAGCCAAATGTGTTTGTTGTAATGAACTGGCATCCCGCTGCCTCATATTCTTTATGAATACGCTGGACAATCTCCGGATGGGAGATGTTGAGATAATCCGGACATTCACTATTTGATAATCCATACTTCTGGAGCATTGTCCCCATACCGCCGTCAAAAAATACCATAATGAAACCCTCCTTATACCTGTATTACGATTAATGCCTGAATTGACAGTTTAGAAATGAGCATGTGGAGCACTTCGGGGGCTTATCCCTCTGGACAGTGCCTGAAAGGCCGATGATGGCCGAAACTGATTTTCTTGGGAAAAGCATGGAGTGATCTGTTACCGAGACTCCTATTTTTTCAGCCTGAATCAACTGGCAGAACTGCTTTTGCTGGTAAATCGGCCAGTCTCCATATCCCGGTGAAAAGCGCCAGACAGTTTTCTCTCCATTCTTTGAAGATTCTTTCTGGATAAGTGCATCGACCTGGTCAGCCAGGTGTTCAACAGACGTAGTAGCCGCTGCATCTAAAAGAAGGCCTTTGACATATTCACCTGCTTTAAAATGAGCATCGGACTGTTTTCCAATTTCATCTCCGACCGTGACTGCCAGGACAGCAACAGAGGAAGAATTGGCAAGATGCCGCTTGATGGCATTTCCTTCAAGCTTCATGGGAAAATCTCCGCAAATGATGCCGTTTTTATTGTCATAGGGAAGAACCTGCCAGATTCCCCTGGGCTCTGCAAGGGCAAGCGCCTCTCTGACCGCAGAACTCACTTCTTCGGGAGGAAAATCCTTTGAAGAAGGATTCATTCCTGCATATCTGAGCATTTCCTTCTCATTGATTTGAAATAATGTACCATTATAGAAAGGCATGGGAGACCTCCTTCTACACCAATAAAAAAATCCTCCATCCCCAAAGGGACGAAAGATTCGTGTTACCACCCAAGTTTATCCATACATCGCTGCATGAATCTCATCAGGTACGCCGGCTTTTGCCTTAATACCTTAGTGCTGTATCGGGCACACCCGGGATGCTTCATTATTCAGCAATCCCAGCTCAGAGGCCATGTTCAGCAAATATCCCTATGCTCCTTTCCATCTGCCGGAGCTTTCTGGTATAGTCTTTTCTGCCTACTCTTCTCTTCATTGTTTATTTTTAATTACTAGCACTATATCATAGGCAATTCCCTGTGTCAAATAATTTATGATGTCATTTTCAGGATTCCAATCCTTTGGACCAAGCGGGATATTTTAGGCATCTTTTTGCCGTATATTTATATAAGAGAAATAAAATTTTTATTGGAAGAAAGCTATTACATCAGAGTAAAAAAATGTGTTAAGATAAATCATTAGCAAGTGTTCAGACATTTATTTTTTTGATGACTTTTCGGGAATCATAAAATAAATGCGGGAGCAATTGAGGTCAAATCCTCAATAGAAGCTGCTGTTTTATTAAAGGGATACCTGTAGGAAAGGAAAGTGGAATTATTATGATTATGGGAGACATGAAACATCTGGATGCGTACAAGGCCCAAATGCCTGATTTTATTTACGAGGTTCTCAAGGAAGCTTCCCAGTTTGATTTTGCAGGCGTTCCTGATGGAAAATATAAAATCAAAGGATGCAATATGAATGTGGAGACTTCACCGACGGAGCCTTCTGCTCAGAGGAAACTTGAAGGGCACAAGGATTTTATTGATGTTCAGTATGAAGTGGAAGGCAAAGAAGAATGGATCGGGATTGAGACAATTTTTGATGCCGGGAAATGCATAGAAAGTCATCCGGACAGAGACCTTTATTTTTATGAAGCAGGAAAAGATCCGGAAACGAAAATTCATTTCAAGAAGGGCCGTTTTGCCGTATTCTTCCCCGAAGACCTCCATCGCCCGCTCTGCCAGGGAGAAAGTGGCAGCCGGCAGCTTCGCAAAGCTGTCGTGAAGGTGCCGGTGGAATGGGTGAGTGTGAAATAGAAGTCAGGGATCAGAGGTGGCTGGTGATTGCGAAAATTGAACGAACCTCTTCTTGACTTAAAGTCAACTCTTTGCTATTATAATCTATATTCGATTACTAGCGATTTCTACAGTACCGCACGATGAAGGTGGTATGTGTAAGGGGGCAGAGTATGAAGTATAAAAAATTTTTGGCAGCTGCCATGGCGGCAGGCTTTTTGCTTTCCGCCGGCATGATGACCGGCGGATGCGGGTCGGCCAAACAGCAGCAGGGGCAGCAGCAGGCGATGAAGGTCACGACTTTCAAACCGTTCAAGTCGGACACGCCGATCCAGAGAGAGTATGCCGGCTCCATTATGGCATTGCAGGAGGTGCCGGTCCGCTCGAAAGTATCCGGTACAGTCATGGAAAAATACGTCAAAGGCGGTGACCATGTCACAGAAGGGCAGCCGCTCTTCCGCCTTGATACGCGCACTTATTCGTCTTCTCTGGCAGCCGCAGAGGCGCAGGTCGCGCAGGCTTCGGCTACCTATGAAAATGCGAAGCGCGATCTCGCCCGCTATGAGCAGCTGATCGCGACGGGGGCGATTTCTCGGCAGGCCTATGATGCGCAGAAGGCAGCGACAGAGTCCTATCAGGCCGTCGTCGAAGCAGCCCAGTCGCAGGCAGCGATCGCATCGGATAATCTCTCCGATACCATCGTGACAGCTCCCTTCACCGGGACGCTCTCCATGGATGATGTGAATATCGGCACTTTCGCTTCGGCAGGACAGACGCCTCTCGTCACGATTTCCTCGGCAGATCCGCTGTATGTTCAGTTTGATATGTCGGAGAGCGAATACCTTTCGCTCACCAAGAATAAGAGTGGCACGGAGACGCTCGGGGATACCCTGAAGCTTCGCCTTGCTGATGGCTCCATCTATCAGGAGACCGGCAAGATCGTCCAGATCAATCCGGGGCTGACCGGCGGGCAGCTGACCATGAAGGCGGCATATGCAAATCCGGATAACCTGCTCGTACCGGGGATGTATGCGACGGTCGTTTCTGATGCAGAAATCGCCAAGGGCAGTATCCTGGTACCGACCAAGGCACTCGTACAGCTCCTGAACCGAGATATGCTCGATGTCGTCGTCGATGGCAAGGTCCAGCAGAAGGCGGTCAAGCTCGGTGCGACCTATGGCATCTATACCATCATCGAAAGCGGCATCGATGAAAATGATGAGATCATCGTCGAAGGCCAGAATAAAGTCCGTGTCGGACAGGCAGTCGCTCCGGAAGAAACCACGCGCGAGGCTTTGGAACAGGCGGCGATCAAGGCCGCTTCTGTGCAGCATGGCACGACAGATGCTAAGAAATAAGGGGAGGAGCTATGGCAAATTTCTTTATTAAACGCCCTATCTTTGCTATCGTCGTGGCTCTTGTCATCACGATCGCCGGGGCACTCTGTATTTTCTCACTGCCGATCGACCGCTATCCGAAGATCACGCCGCCTCAGGTCTCTGTCCATGCGACCTATCCGGGCGCTGACTCTGAAGTCGTAGCGCAGACGGTGGCCGAGGTCATAGAAAAGAATGTCGTCGGTGCCGAAGGTTTTGATAATATGTCTTCGACATCGAACTCGAATGGCTCCTATTCGCTCTCGGTCCAGTTCCTGACGGGGACGGACTCGGATATGGCGACCATCCGTGTACAGAATGGTGTCACGGCTGCCGATGCAGGGCTTCCTGATACAGTCCGTTCCATCGGCGTCTCCACGAAGAAATCTTCGGGGGATATGGCACTCGTCGTCGGCCTGCTCTCACCGAATGGCACTTATGATGACGTATTCCTGAAGAACTATTTCTCCATGAACTACCTGGATGAGCTGAAGTCCATCAAGGGCGTCGGCAACGTACAGGAATTCGGCTCTGACTTCGCGATGCGCATCTGGATGGATCCGACGAAGATGTCGCAGAACAAGATCACTGCGAGCGAGGTCATTTCTGCCGTTTCTTCGCAGAATAAGCAGATCGCGGCCGGTAACATTTCCAGCGCTCCGGTCGATCAGAATGCCTCCTTCCAGTACATCATCACGGCGAAGGGCCGTCTTGTGACGGAGAAGGAATTCGGCGATATCGTACTTCGTACCAATGATGACGGCTCCATGCTTCGTCTGAAGGATGTGGCCCGTATCGAGCTTGGTGCAAAGGACTACAGCTTCATTTCCCGTGCGGCGGGACAGGAGTCGGCGATCCTCGCCTTCTCTCTGACCGATGATGCGAATGCGCTCGAAACTCTGGGGGCGATCAAGGAGAAGCTGAAAGAAGATGCGAAGAGCTTCCCAGATGACATGACCTATGTCATCTGCGCGGATAACACGGACTTCATCTATGCCTCCATCAAGGAGGTCATGCATACCTTCGTCGAAGCGCTTCTCATCGTAGCACTGATCGTGTACATTTTCCTGCAGAACTGGAGATCCACGCTCATCCCGATGATTGCGGTCCCGGTATCGCTCTTTGGTACCTTTGCTTCCTTCCTGCTTCTCGGATTTACCATCAATACCCTGACGCTTTTCGCAATGGTTTTGGCCATCGGGCTGGTCGTCGATGATGCGATCGTCGTCATAGAAGCCGTCGAGTATGAAATGCGCTATAACAACATGGGCCCGAAAGAGGCGACTGTTGCTGCGATGCAGAAGGTACAGAGCCCGGTTATCGGCGTAGCGGTCGTTCTGGCTGCGGTTTTCGTACCGGTCGCTTTTCTGGGCGGGATCATGGGTATCCTGTACAAACAGTTTGCTCTCACCATCGCTGTCTCTGTCCTGATTTCTGCTTTCGTCGCGCTGTCTCTGACTCCGGCTCTTTGTGCCGGTCTTCTGAAACCGCCGAAGAAGCAGAATAGGAAAAACTTCCTCGATCGATTTTGGGATACCTTCAATGATGGTTTCGATCGTATGGTAGAGATCTACGGAGCGATCCTGCAGAAGATGGGACATGCGATCGCTGCTCCGATCCTTGTTCTTGTCGTCATCACGGTCGCAGCTTTCGGTATTTTCTTCAAGCTTCCGACAGCATTTCTTCCGCAGGAAGATAATGGCTTCTTCATCACGGCATTCTCTTTGCCGGAAGGCTCTGTCAATGTCAGAACGAATGCAGCGATCAACGATTACCTTGATTATATGGGAAAAGATCCGGCGATCGAACAGTCGCAGGGCGTCACCGGCTTTGATATTTTGTCCGGCGGGCAGAAACCAAATGCGGGTCTTTCCTTCATCAAACTGAAACCGTGGGATGAACGCAAAGCGCCAAACGAACAGATCAATGCCATTATGGGCAAAGCCATGGCATATGGGGCGACCCATCCGGAGGTATCTCTGATGGCGCTGAATCCGCCTCCGATTCCAGGCCTTGGCGCCTCCGGTGGCTTCAGCCTTTATATCATGAACAAGAGCGGTGCATCGGATGAAGAATTCCAGCGCGTTGTCGGAGAATTCCTCGGCGCAGCCAACCAGCGTCCGGAAATCCAGATGGCCTACACCACTTTCCGAAGCGATACACCATCCTACAATTATGATATCGACCGAGAAAAAGCACAGCGAAATGGTGTGGCTGTCGGGGATATCTTCACCGCTCTTCAGGCCTACTATGGCTCTGTCCAGATCAATGATTTCACCATTTATGGCGGATACCCAGTACCGCACGAACCCGGGGGACAACAAGTTCCTGACGGTTCGCGACAATAAGGGCAATATGGTGCCGATCTCCACCTTTATCACTCCGAAGAAATCCAATGCGATCTCCGTCATCACTCGTTACGACAACTTCCCGGCCGTCAAGGTCGGCGGGCAGCAGAAGGATGGATACTCCTCCGGGCAGGCGCTCGATGCGCTCGAAGAAACCGCCAATCAGGTACTTCCGAATGGTTATGGCTTCGAATTCGTCGAATCCTCTGCCCAGGAACGTGAAGCGAGCGGTAAGACAGTATATGCCCTCTCGCTCGGCATGCTCTTCGTATTCCTGTCTTTGGCAGCTCTCTATGAAAGCTGGAAGGTTCCATTCACGGTCATCTTCGGGATACCGACTGGTTTCTTTGGCGCGAGCCTGGCAGCCATGGCATTCCATGTATATAACGACATTTACTTCCAGATCGGTCTCTTGACCATCATCGGGCTGGCTGCGAAGAACGCCATCCTGATCGTCGAGTACGCGAAAGTCCGTGTTGATAATGGCATGGATGTCATGAAGGCTTCCATCGAAGCATCGCAGATTCGTCTGCGCCCGATTCTGATGACTTCCCTGGCATTCATCCTCGGCAACATTCCGCTGGCACTTTCGACTGGTGCAGGTTCGAATTCCCGTTCTGAAATGGGTATTGCTGTAGTATTCGGCGTGCTTTCTGCAACTGTATTCCAGATCTTCATTGTACCGATGCTCTTCGTTGTTATTGAACGAATTCATGGTTTCAAAAGACCGAAAAAAGGAATTTCAGTAAGCAAGTAATTTAAATGAGACTGCAGTTCATTCATGGGCTGCAGTCTTTTTTATACACAAGAGTGAATATGGAAGATCGATGGAAAGGGCAGGCGCCTTTATTCATGAATTGCTTCGGTGACAGCCTGACTGAAGGGTTCGGACTAAGGAAGGGCAGGTACTGGCTTGAGATTGCTACCAGGGAAATACATGGCATCAGGTTCAGGAATTTTGGATCCTGCGGCTCCCTGTCATCAGATATCCTTCAAAAGGCAGAATTTTTTCTTGAGAGAGCCGGAAGTCAGGATGAAATTTTCATCATGGGCGGAACCAATGATTTGCTGTGCAGAATAAGGCTTTCTTCCCTTGAAAAGAATATGGAAAGGGGGATTTCACATATAGCAGCCAGCCTGCCGCTGACGATTGCCATCCCGCCTCAGGTAACACGCGCAAGCGTTGAGGCAGGATGGCAGTCGGAATTTTCCTATGATGCCAATCAGGAAGATTACAGGACGTATATTTCCTTCTTAAAGGAACTGGCACAGAGCCTTGACGTACGGGTGATTGATTTTTCAAAAGTGATTCCCTTTGACGATGATTATTATGTTGACGGGGTTTATCCTAACGAGAAGGGACAGGAACTCATGGCAGAAGCTGCTATCAAAGTTTGGGGAAATTGAGGGGATTAATCCCTGATTTCCTTTGTACCTTGACCCAGTGGATTTGGTATAATAAAACAATATGGACGATGCATGTTCATAGAATGATAAAGGATAGGAGATTGTTATGGATACGATTCTTGTGACCGGCGGAGCCGGGTTTATTGGATATCATTTAAGCAAACGTCTGCTTAAGGATGGATACAATGTTGTCGGATATGACAACATGAATGATTACTATGATCCAAAGCTTAAGGAAGATCGTGTCAGGGATCTTGAGGAATCAGGACAGGACTATCGTTTCATAAAGGGAGACCTGGCCGATAAGGACATGGTATTCCACCTCTTCGAAGAGATAAAACCTGCTATTGTCGTTAATCTTGCCGCACAGGCCGGAGTCCGCTACAGCATCGATCATCCGGATTCGTATATACAGTCCAACATCGTGGGTTTCTTCAACATCCTGGAAGCTTGCCGCCACTATCCGGTAAAGCATCTTCTTTTTGCATCGAGTTCTTCGATTTACGGAAATCAGGAAAAAGTTCCATTCTCGGTCAATGACCCGACGGACCGCCCAATCAGCCTTTATGCGGCAACGAAAAAGTCTGACGAGCTTATGGCATATACGTATTCCCACCTCTACAGGATTCCTGCTACCGGGCTTCGTTTCTTTACGGTTTACGGACCTTTTGGCAGGCCGGATATGGCTTACTTCAAGTTTGCCAATAAGATTTTCAACGGCGAGACGATTCAGGTTTATAATAACGGAGATATGCTTCGCGATTTCACCTATGTAGATGATATCGTAGAAGGGATTTCCCATATGCTGAACCATCCGCCGAAGCTCAACGAAGAGCATGACCCGTTCAAGGTTTATAATATCGGCAACAATCACCCGGTCAGGCTGATGAAATTCATTGAAATTCTGGAAGATGCCATCGGGAGAAAAGCGGAAAAAGAGTACCTGCCCATGCAGATGGGAGACGTGTATCAGACGTATGCTGATATTGATGATCTGGAAAAAGATTTCGGATTCCATCCGTCGACCACCTTGGAGGAGGGACTTGCCGCATTCGCCAAGTGGTATAAAAATTATTATCATAAGGAATAATCACTTAATAGAGGAGGTATGTCCGTGAATCTTTTACTTGCGGATCTGCATAAATTTGTAGGATACAGCGGCGGCATCGAGCATGTCTTATCGAGGATGGCAGCTGCAATGAAAGACAGAGGATATACGGTTTCTGTCGTGATGGCTGATGAAAAGAGCGGGGATCCTTTCTATCCTCTCCCTGAGGGCGTTAAACTCTATAACTTGTTCAAAATGGAAGAAATGACTGAAATTCATGCCGGCTTGTTTTCCAAGGCAGCAAGGGAAATTGCCCGCGCTTTTAGCAAGGAAGCTGCAAGAAACAGGAATTACAGTATTTTTAACCAGGCAAAGCCTCAGATGAAAAGAGTCCTTGAACTGGCAAAACCTCATGTAATCGTTTCCTTCAGGGAACCGACAGGCCGTCTTCTTCTTGAAGGGCTGGATACTGAAATTCCCGTGATTTCCATGCTTCACAATGATCCGGATGAAATATTCCTCCATTCACCGGAGAAAGAAAAAAGGGCTCTTGAAAAAAGCCGCTTCATTCAGGTACTCATGCCTTCATTTATAGAAAAAGCAGAAAAATACCTGGATTACGATCGCTTTGTGCATATTCCCAATTCTGTAAATATCCCGCATTTGGAGGTGGATCCCGGACAGGAAAGGAAAGTTCACAAAATCGTCAATGTAGGAAGAGTGACAGGCAGGACGAAGAGGCAGCATATTTTAATAGAAGCCTTTTCGAAAATTGCTCAGGAATTTCCCGACTGGGAAGTGGACATCTGTGGGGATACTTACGATAAAGCGTATGTAACTATGGTGAAAAGCCTCATATCCAAAAATGGACTGCAGGACCGTGTCCACTTGCGCGGCACTACGAAGAATATGGGAAAAGTCTGGCAGGAAGCAGATATATTTGCATTCCCAAGCCATCATGAAGGTTTCCCTTTGGCGCTTTCTGAATCGATGGGCGTTGGAATTCCGGCAGTAGGCTTTGCATCCTGCTCTTCCGTCAATGAACTCATCAAGGATCAGGTCAATGGATTTCTTGTTCCTGACGGGGCAGAAGCGTTCTCAAAAGCACTGGCATCCTTGATGAAGGACAGCGAACTTAGAAGGAAACTGGGAACGGGAGCGAGAGAATCAATGAAACCATATGCACCGGAAGTGGTGTGGGATTCCTGGGACAAGCTCATTAAAGAATGCATAAAAGAGCAATGAGATAATATAGGAAACATAGTTTGTATTTGATTTTGGCAGGGGAACCATGAGACAAGACGGAGAAAAATTTCTTAGTGAAGATATTCTGAAAGTAAAGGCAGCCGTAATCGGTGATGTAATGATGGATCAGTACGTGACAGGGAGCGTGAACCGCATCTCTCCTGAAGCGCCTGTACCGGTCAATCTGGTCAAAGGGGAAAGAAACGTGCCGGGCGGGGCTGCCAATACAGCGGCCAATCTGGCACGTACTGATCATTGAAGCACTGGCACAGACCGGAGCGGTTGCAATTCTCTCGGTGGAAGAAAACCGCGGAAAAACTGCATATTTTGCGGGAATCAATTCTGCAAAATTCAAACGGAAAGTAGTGCCGGGAGATGTGTTGATATTGGAAACAGAGATCATAAAGCAAAAAGGCCCGATCGGTGTCGGCCGTGCCACAGCGAAGGTGGGGGATGACATTGCATGTATCGCGGAGCTGACATTTGCGATCAGTTGAAGTTAAGAGAGTCTGGAACAGCGCAGGTTTGATAAATAACTGTAAACAGGCAAAAAGGGGAAAGTATGGCAGCATTTTTTTTGAAGAAGAAAAAAGAAGTAACAGAGACGGTAGAAGAACCACAGAAAACGGTAGAGGCAGCAAAAAAAGAGGCAGAGACAGTTAATACAGAGCCGCCGGCAACGATCGTCTGTCCGGCTTGTGGCAGAGAGATCAATAAGAAAACCGCGGAAAAAAATAAATATGTCTGTTATGAGTGCGGCAATTATTTCCGCGTCCGTACCAAAAACAGGATCCGCATGGTTGCGGATAAGGATACCTTTGAGCCGTGGTTTGAGGAATTGGAGTCAAAAAATCCGCTTGATTTTCCTGGATATCCGGAGAAGATCAAAGCCGCACAGGAAAAGACAGGACTGCATGAGGCAGTCACAGTCGGAAAATGCAGGATCTATGGACTTGAGACGGTGATCGGCGTGTGTGATGCCCGGTTTATGATGAGCAGTATGGGGCATGTTGTGGGAGAAAAAATCGCACTTGCGGTGGAGCGTGCGACAGAACTTTCTCTTCCGGTTATTTTATTCTGTTGTTCCGGTGGTGCAAGAATGCAGGAGGGAATCGTTTCCCTGATGCAGATGGCAAAGACAGCAGCTGCTTTAAAGAAACATTCCGAGGCAGGAATCTGTACCGGAAAATACAGCTGAAGCGGTAACAGGCGAAGAGAAAACACTGA